>Ga0310696_10007671_pt1 | contig 12652 bp, 12 predicted proteins | sample AusTroGonzalo_MG_4_FD_203885 | JGI IMG/M metagenome (GOLD analysis project Ga0310696, IMG submission 203885) | Bovine rumen microbial communities from tropical cattle in Woodstock, Queensland, Australia - Gonzalo_02 (v2) (version 2) | ecosystem: Host-associated > Mammals > Digestive system >... | reverse complement strand
TGGTGATGGCGCCGCTGGAGCACAGCACCATGGTGATGGCCATGAGGGCCGCCGAGCTCTGGACCATGGCCGTGAGGATGGTGCCGATGAGCAGGAACAGCAGGATGGTGCCGTAATTGGTCTTGAAGCTGGCGAAGAAGTCTACCACGGCGGGGTTGCTGGCCAGATCCAGGTCTGTGCCGGCCTGCTTGAGCATGCCCAGGGCAAAGAGGAGGAAGGAAAGGCCGAAGAGGAAGTCGCCGATGTAGCGGTGCTTGCCCAGCTGGATGAGGATGATACCCACCAGGAAGGCGGGCCATACCACGTTGGTGATGTTGAAGGAGAAACCGGCCGACATGATCCAGGCGCTCATGGTGGTACCGATGTTGGCACCCATGATGATGGAGATGGCCTGTCCCAGGGTGAGCAGGGCCGCATTCACGAAGGACACGGTCATCACCGTGGTAGCGGCAGAGGATTGAACGGCCACCGTGACCAGGGAACCGGTGAGCACACCGGAGAAGCGGTTGGTGGTCATGGCTCCCAGCAAATGACGCAGCTGCGGGCCTGCCAGTTTCTGAAGCGCCTCACTCATCACCTTCATGCCGTAAATCAGCAAGGCGATGGAGCCGAGGAGTTTTAATGCGATCAACATAGTCGGAAACGGTTAAATATCTCTGTTCTTGGGGACGAGTACACGGAGAGCGTGGGGCACCACTTCCATCTCGATGTGGGTGCCGGTACGGGAAGGATCTCCGTCGAAGTGAATGGGACCGGATGCCTGCCGGTCAATGACAATGTGCTTTCCTTCCACCGTTTGCACGCGGTGGCTGGTGTGGGCACGGCCGTTCATGAGCTTGGCGGCCAGGATGGGGATTTCGTAGGTGTGGAAGGGCTTTACGATGACCACGTTCAGCAGGCCGTCTTCCACGGAAGCCTGGTCTGCGATGCGGGCCTGGTTGCCCCACTGGTTGGCGTTACCCACCGTTACGAACACGGCCGGCGTGGTGATGACGTTGCCGTCCACGTTTACGGAGTAGGTCTGCGGGTGGAAATGCCGCCACAGGCGAAGGGCGATGCGGATGTAGGAGCGAAGCCCCCGGCTGGTGGAGGAGGCGAAGCGCCAGGCTACATCGGCATCCAATCCCACACCGGCGGTGCAGAAGAAAGGCTTGCCGTCCAGCATGCCGCAGTCCATGTAGGTGATGATGCCGTCGTTGAGCGTCTTGAGAATCTGGTCTGTCTTGCGGCTGATGCCCAGGTGGTAGGCCAGGCCGTTGCCGCTGCCGCTGGGGACGATGCCCAGCGCTTTTTCCGTGCCGATGAGGCCGCGGGCCACTTCGTTCACGGTGCCGTCACCGCCCACGGCGACGACTACGTCGGCGTCCGACGCCTTGGCAATCTCGGTGGCATGGCCGGGACGCTCCGTGTAGGTCACTTCAAAGGTATGCCGGAGCTGCTGCCCCAACACCTTCATCAAAGCCCGTTTGTCCTTGGCCCCGGACATGGGATTGACTATGAAGTGAAGTTTACTCATGAGACTACAAATGTACGAATAATTTCCGTCCCATGAAAGACGTTATCTGTCCAGCACCACCGCGGCAATTGTCTTGGAGAGCGTCCAATCGGCATCATCGGCCTCAATATTCCAGTACATGGCGCCGCGGAGGTTTTTCTCGCGCACATATTCGGCCTTGCAGCGCACGGACTGGGCGTCGTCGTAGGTGAGCACCATCTTCCCGGAGGCGTCTGCAAGATAGGGGACCTTGGCTACGTCGTCCCACTTGCGGGTGAGGCCGTCGTACCGGATTTCGTTGAAGCTCACTTCTTCGTCGCCGTTATGGCCGAAGAAGGGGATGCCCAGCACCATCTTGTCGTAGGGGATGCCCTTGCTGCGGTGCAGTTTCACGGAGCCGTCGCAGTTGTGTCCGTTACCGTCTTCGGTCATGAATGACTTGTACAGGGCGGCGTTGTGGTACGGCGGTTCGCCCATGTCGTAGGTCATGATGTTCACCCAGTCCAGATAGGGAAGGGCGCCGGTCCAGTCCACGTACTGGGCGTTGGAGGCCGATGCCATAGTGAGCAGTTTGCCGGTCCCCAGGGCATCGCGCAGGTCCTTCAGCATGAGGGTGAAGTTCTTTGTGTCGTTCGGGGAGCAGGATATGCCGGCCATGTCGCTGGTGGGATATTCCCAGTCCAGGTCAATGCCGTCCAGGTTGTAGCGCTGCACGGCAGCCAGGCAGTTGCTGCAGAATTTCTTGCGGTGGGTTTCGCTGGCGGCCATTTCGCTGAAGTTGCCGGCGCCCCAGCCACCCACGGACAGCAGCACTTTCAGATTGGGATGGCTGTTCTTGAGGGCGGCGATTTTGCTCAGCCGGCCGGGCGTTTTGATATCAAGGGTCTCGAAGTCGCTCTTGATGTGAGCAAAGGAGTAGTTGATATGCGTGAGATAGGCGGGGTCCGGGATGGTTTCATCCCAGTAAGTGGCATAACCCACCACGATAGGCTCCATGGGAGGAGGTGTCACCTCTCCCGCCGGTTTGCGGCTGCAGCACAGGGACAGCAGCAGGACGAGGACCGCAAGTGGAGAGGTTCTCATAGCTCAAACGTGCCGAAGAAGTCGGGCCGATGGAAGTCCGGTTTGGGCGTGTCGATGGGTGCCCAGGACAGGAAATGCGGATGGGCAGTCTTGTCCCCGCACTTGTAGATGTTGCCCTGCAGCTGAGCGGGCAGATGCTTGGGATCCAGGCCGATGACTTCGAAGGGAATGGCCACCGTGAGGCTCCAGGTGAAGAGGTCGTCGGCGTTGTCGAAGGGAACCTTGAAGCCGGCGGTGCGCTTGATACGGCCGATGACATCCAGGGGCAGGCGTACGCGGTTGTGACGGTCCGGGCCTTTGCCCACCAGGAGATAACCGGCGGCGTTAACCTCGATGTTGTAGTAGTCCGGGCAGGCGGGGTCTTTGAGGAAGATCTCGCAGGTGCTGTCTTCCCAGATGTTGCCGTCGTCCACGTTCTTCACCGTGAGGCCGAGACCGCTCACGCGCCAGCTCACCAGGAGGGCGTCGGCGGTGCGGGCGATGCGGCCCGCCACGATGGGGGCATAGGGGAAAGTTTCCGGCCAGTTGACCTGGCACACATCAAAACGGGCTCCATTCAGTTCCAGAGCCTTATCTCCGCCTTCGATGAGCGGAACGCGAATCATAGTTTTCATATACACAAAGATACGGTTTTTTTCTATCTTTGTAAGCATGAAACGAATCATTCCCCTGGCCCTTCTGGCCGCCTGCCTGTTTTCCGGGATGGAAAAGGCAGATGCCTGCACCAATCTGATTGTAGGAAAGAATGCTTCCGTAGATGGAAGCGTCATTTGCACGTATAACTGCGACGGCTTCGGCTTCGCTTCTTCCCTGGGCTTCTTCGCCCCCGGAAAGCATGCCCCCGGCGAGATGGTCGCCGTTCGCAGCTGGGGCGGCGGCGAGGTGCACTACATTGCTCAGGCTCCCTATACCTACTCGGTAGCCGGTCTCATGAACGAGAAGCAGGTTTCCATCGTGGAGACCACCTGGGGCGGCCGCAAGGAACTCCGTAACAAGGAGGGCTGGCTGGACTACTTCACCCTCATGAACCTGGCCCTGCAGCGCAGTGCATCGGCCCGTGAAGCCATCGCCGTCATGCACAACCTGGCGCAGGAGTACGGCTACAACGAGACGGGCGAGTCCTTCGCCATCTGCGACAAGGACGAGGCCTGGATCATGGAGCTCATCGGCAAGGGAGAAGGCCGCAAGGGCGCCGTGTGGGTGGCTCTCCGCGTGCCCGACGACTGCATCACCGCCTACGCAAACGCCAGCCGCATCCGCCAGTTCCCGCAGGTGAAGAAGGCCGATAAGAAATTGGGCTTCTGCGTTACCAAGGACGGCAACTGCATGTATTCGGCCGATGTCATCTCCTTCGCCCGCGAGATGGGCTATTACGAAGGGGCCGACGCCGACTTCAGCTTCCGCGAGGCCTATGGCCCGCTGGATTTCAGCGCCATCCGCTACTGCGAAGCCCGCGTGTGGAGCTTCTTCCGCCACCACTACGATACTGCCGTCATGGATTCCTACCTGCCCTTCCTGAACGGGGACCTGTCGGAGCATGACGAACTCCCCCTCTGGATCAAGCCCGAAAAGCCTGTGAGCTACCGCGACATCCAGAACGATATGCGTGACCACTATGAGGGCACGGCCCTGGACATGACGGCCGATGCAAGCGCCGGTCCCTGGGCCTCCCCCTACCGTAACCAGCCTGTGAACTTCAAAGCCTCCGACGGCACGGCTATGTTCCGTGAGCGTCCCATCGGCTGCCAGCAGAGCGGCATGACCATGGTCTGCCGCATGCGTTCCTGGCTCCCGGATGCCGTGGGCGGTATCACCTACTTCAACCTGGACGATGCCACCATGGTGGCTTATGTGCCGGTGTACTGCGGCATCAACCGCATCCCGGACGCTTTCCGGGAAGAGAACAACAAGATTACCGAGTTCTCTTTTGACAGTGCTTTCTGGATGAACAACTGGGTGGCCAACATGGTCTATCCCCGCTGGAGCGCCATGATCGGGGACCTGCGCGAGGCCCAGCAGGAGCTCGAGGACTATTACGAGGCCGACCAAGCCGCCGTTGAGGCTCAAGCTGCCACACTTACCCCCGGCGAGCTGAGTGACTATCTCACCGGCAAGACCCTCGCCTACACCGACAAGATGATGAAACGCTGGGACAAACTTGCCAAGCTGCTCATTGTCAAGCACAACGACCAGATCATGCGCCCTTCCAAGGACGGTGAAATCGTTCCCGGCCGCCACACCTCCCCCGCCTACGCCCCCGCCTTCATTGACGCCGTTCAGGCTGTCACGGGTGAGCGGTATGTTAAAAAAGAGCTGGTGAAATAATTTCGTCATGCCCGGCTTCGACCGGGCATTTCTTTTTCCCCGTCCCGGGGCCGGGTCTCCCTTTTTTCGCCATTCCAGCCCCGTCCCGGTGGGCAGCGGCAGGGCCCCTGGGCCCTTTCCCGGAGCCCGGGGGCCCTGTCCGCAGCCGGCCCTCTTCGTTGTCGAGGGCCGGCGGTGCCCTGCAACCATTGCCAAACCAGTCGGCGCGGGGCGTATATCGCGCCGGCGTGACCCAGGATTTCTTGCCCGGGGCCTAAAGCACAATAGCTAGATTGGCATGTTGTTTGCCGGACCAAATTTTTACTTATTTTAGTAGAGTATTCTATGAATCATTTAAAATTATTCTTACCCCTGTTGCTGGCATGTGTCAGCTTAGAAAACTGTTTGGCTCAAGAAGAAGACAAGATATATCTGAATGATGTATTTGTAACTACAGAGTATAATGTGCCAATGTTCGATAATGTTGGAACGAACGCGGTATTCGGACTTCACTATGGTCATAGTTATTACAATGGATTGGGTTTTAGGGCCGGAGTACAGTATTCTCCTTCGGTTGCCCACATAAAGAACGTTATTGGAACTCCGCTAGCCTTCACTTATAGGACTCATTCCCGCAATAGAGCGGCGCGCATATATAATGGCGTAAATAGCGCAGTGGAGTCAATGTCCCGTAATTGGTACTATGATAACAGTCATCTGGGAGATGGATTACTCGGCTTCCTTGCTGGCCTATATGATCGGGTAGAATTCTATGCAGGAGTCACACCAGGGTATATCTTTGGCGAAAACTCTCTCCCGTCAGAAAATCGGGCGTCCGGAACAACTCGTTGGGTTGAGAAAGAGGGCGCCTTTTCTCTAACACTGGATGCAGGGATGAACCTGAACTTCCAGATCTGGTGTTTTGATTTAAAGTTAATGCCGGCATTTCACTATAATGTACTGGGCAATTATGTTCTTCACTCCAATACAGAAGACCTGCTAAACGGGCAGACAACCAAACAAACTAATGTATTAAGATGGTTCTTCACCATCGGTGGAGGCCTTGCCTTTCATTTTTAGTAGCCTTCACAAATACCAGCGCATCCCTCATTCCGAGCTTGACCCGGAATATTCCACTTACACATTAAACGTCCCGTAACGAGAAAATGCCCAAAAACTCGTTACGAGACGTTCACGTGTGCGCCGCATTACGAGAAATCGGCCTATTTCTCGTTACGGGACGTTCCAATGCTTGCGACCGTAGTCTTTGGAGGAGAGAATTTGCCGCACAAGGTACTCGGAGAGGGAGAGGGCCGTGGCAAGCTGGGCGGGGGAGAGTCCATATCGGCCCTCTAAACTTACGCACAGCTTCGCTTTTTCCTCGTGGGAGAGCGCCTGCACCCGTTTGCCCGCGAAGAGGTCGCGCGCGAGCTGGTTGGCCATATCTCGCAGCTCTTCTTTGGAGAAGTTGAGGTCATCTTCCATCACCCGGCCCAGCTTGACAAAGGCCTCATAGTCTTTTACCAGGCGGGTCTGGTACTCTTTGGGGCTCGGGAACAGCCGCCTGAAGAGCGAACTGTCCACGAAGCTTTTCGGCAGCAGCCCCAGCTGCGGATGGAACTCCCAGTGCGGTGGGATGGGGATTCGGCTTCCGCAGATCTTCTCCAACTTGTTCTTTGACATCTCGCAGGCGGGAACGCCGTGAAGGAACTCCCCCAGAAGCGAGCAGTGCAGATAGGCTGCTCCCCAGGGATAGCCGCCGGGCAGGCAGATTCCGCGCTCCAGCACGTTCCGGTCCAGGTATAGAAAATTGACGCGCATCTGTTCCTCGTCCGTAATGGGTGTCAGTTTGAACCCATACTCCACCGGAAGTGGCGGAAATCCGTCTTTCACCAGCCGGGCGGTCAGTTTCATTCTGAAATAGTCGAAGGCGTTTGTGCACTCGCCTCCGGTACCGCTTAACAGGATGTGTACATGGTTATCCATCAGCGTGAAGTCATAGATGGTAATCTTGAAACGAAGAGTAAGGATTCCTATTAACAACATCCCGTAAGAGTACTGCGACTCGTTATAGAAGAGTTTCCCCTCCTGCCAGCCATCGGAGCTGAGATGGTAGTAGCCGTTGCCCCAGGTCTTGTACGTGAAGCGTTCTTTTCTGAAATTAGCCATGCCTCAAACTTAAAGTAAGGAAAGTTCAAAGTCAATAACCCGCTGAAAAAAAGGGTGGTTTTAGTTGCTTTTTTTGTTTTTTAGCCGATTTTGGACTTACTTCGTGTTCTATGAAGATTGTCATCGCGCCGGATTCGTTCAAAGAATGCATGTCGTCACAGCAGGTGGCGGCGTGCCTGGCCGATGCCGTGCGAACCCGCTGGCCGGAGGCCGAAGTGGTGGAACTTCCCCTGGCCGATGGCGGAGAAGGCACGCTGGACATCCTCGCAGACGCCCTCCACGCCAGGCCCATGCAGGCCGATGTCCACGACCCGCTGGGCCGCCCCATCATCGCCCGTTACGCCCTCGCCGGCGAGATGGCCATCGTCGAAGTGGCGCAGGCCATCGGCCTGTCATTATTAAAGGCCGATGAACGCAATCCCCTGACAGCCACTGGTGCCGGCTTGGGAGAGCTGTTGCTGGCGGCGCACGGAAACGGATGCCGTCATTTCCTCATCGCATTAGGCGGCACGGCTACCTGCGACGGTGGTGCCGGCATGCTGGGCGTCCCCGGCATCGAGCAGCTGAAGGATTCCCGTTTCGAGCTGCTGTGTGACGTGGAAGCACCATTTATCGGCCCCAAAGGCGCCGCACGCGTGTTCGCCCCGCAGAAAGGGGCAAGTCCGGAAGCCGTTGAGGTGCTGGAAGCGCGCCTGACCGCCCTGGCCCGCGAACTGAAAACCGCCACCGGTGTCGATGTGGCCGATCTTCCCGGCGCCGGAGCAGCCGGTGGCCTTGGCGGTGCCTTCATGGCGTATTTTCATGCCGAAAAGCGGCAGGGCATTATCCGGGTGCTGGACCTGGTCCACTTCACCGAAGCTATTCGGGGCGCAGACCTCATTATCACTGGCGAAGGCAAGTCCGACGTCCAAACCCTGATGGGAAAAGTGCCGATGGGTGTTCTGAACCATTCGAATGGCGTCCCCGTCGCCCTGCTTTCCGGCCGTATCGAAGACCGCCCGGCCCTGGAGCAGGCCGGTTTCGGCCCCATCCTCGAAATCTCTCCCCGTTCCCTTCCCCTTTCTGAGGCGCTGAACCCTCTGGTTGCAGCCAACAACCTCCGCCAGGCAATCCTATCCTTCTAATGAACGTCCCGTAACGAGATTTTGGGCATTTTCTCGTTACGGGACGTAAAGGAGACTAATATTATTAGCCCTTTTTCTTAGAATGCTTCTTCCCGATGGTGCGTAAACCGGCTTCTCTTTTCTCGACTATTTCTTCAATCTCTTTGAGCAAAAACATTCTCTGCCTCAAGAGACTCGTTCCTTTTGCGGAACATTTCAAGCACCTTTAACTCTTCTTCGGTTCATTCCCATGTTAATATTTGGCTTTCTTCTAGCACGGCCAATGACAAAGATTTGTTTTTTCTGTCCGCAAAATGGTGTAGATTGTAAACGAATAATAAGCTTGGGTATTGTCGCTCTATTTTACGTGGAACGTTATACACAGTATGATTAATCGTTTGTTACGCATGTTTTTATTTGATTTCCCGATATTTATGTTTAATTTCGACATGAAAAAACCAAAACGAACTTAACCCCGTTATGTATCTCTTACTATTCATCGTTGCGAGCGTTCTGCTGTTGGCAAGCGTGTTTTGCTTAATTAAACTGCACCATACACTCTCTATGGTGCGTGACAAAGCCTGGGAGCAAGGTGGCAAAATGGCGGAACAAGCCGAAGTTAACACCCGGTTGCAGTTGCAATTGGAAGGGCTTAGAAGGAAGTATCTTGAGTTGTATCGTAGACAATTCAATGAGATTGGAAAGTATTTTGACGGATCTTTTGCTCGTAATGTTGACTCCATCCCGGAGAAGGCCAGTCATGCGTTACTTGATAAGCTAAACTCAATGCTTACTGAGATCTCGGCAAAGGAAAGCGGGCAGAAGCAATTGGAAAAGCGGCTTAACGCCGATTTGGATAACATCGTTTATAGGATACGTGCGGATTTCCCCAAATTTACGGAGAAGGACATCAGGTTTATCTGCTACCTGATTGTGGGCTTTGACTCCTCAACCATCTCTTATCTAATGGACATCTCCAAGGAGAATGCTCGGGTTAAAAAGGCCAGATTGCTCGAGAAAATCTCTAACCACAGGGGTAAAAACGAATTATTTTACAGATTATTCGTGTAAAAACGTTACACTTGCAGCCATGGATTTATAATTATTTGTAAATCAGCATGATGGAAAATATTGATTGAGGGTTATTTACGTTGTAAAAAAACGTAAATCATTAATCTACAGCCATCTACGCATGGGTTCAACAAGCTGATGTGTAACGCCCTCAATGGGCTTCTTTACAAACTGTATGTGTTAAATACTTACATTTGATGAGTTTTTAACCATTAATAATTTAACCTTAAGCCCATTTCTAATGAAAAAGCAAACTCAAACGCTTTGGCTCTTAGGGAAAGCTTTCTTATTTCTAGGAGTTGTAATTCTATCATCATCCTTTGAATGTGATGGACCCTCCGGTGGTGGATCCAGTGGTGGATCCGGTGGTGGTGGAACGAGTCATCAAACTGAAGAGATGTGCCGAAATAAACTAAATATGATGGCGGATCTTCCTTTAAGAGCTGTTCACCTGCGATACGATTTGAGCGCATATCAGCAAGTTATTGGAATGGTTTCGGATGATCTTATGGAATTGGAACAAATCCATCCTGCAATGGCAGGTCTTATTTTTAACCTTAGTGGAGATATAACGAATCTAGCAGATATACTGATTTGCCGGGATAATGTAGTGGATGAGGAAAGAAAGCCGCTAGTTCGCGCCAAATATAGCGATGTTGAATGTAGGAATTATATTAATCTTTCTCCGGATGTAACTTTTACAGATTATATGCAAGTGGCAGGAAATGTTCTCCGTAATGTTCCCGCCTATACTACCGAGCTCTCGGAAATTACAGTAATAGCGAATACCGTAAAAACACAAGTTAATAACATGCAAATTGTTTGGTCTTGTCGTGTGCCAAACCCGCCTTTCATGAACATAGTAATTGATGATGAGGGTGAGGTTTTAAGTGATGTGAGTGTTGAAATGTGGGGCGTTGTTACCTCTACTGTCAACGCAGACGAGGTGGCGATATGTCGAGATAAGGAAACAGGAGAGAATACAATAGTTGCGATTGGCGATAGTGTTTATTTGTACGATGGCTATATCTCCGTGGATACGTATGATAGTAGTACTCCCGAAGATGATTCAATTGCAGAAGGCGATGAACGATATCCAGTAACACCTGGGCTAGATGACCCTGTTTATAGCGGCGGAAAGGTTGATGATTCAATCAGGTGGAACAAGCCGATTATTTATAACCCATTACCCTAATTGTCAATTATTCATGAAAACGAAAGTCGTATTTTTTACTATAATAGCCACTTCGTTGTTATGTGGCTGCTCAAAGAGTGTGAAGGTTGTTTCTGAAAAGGTGAGAATACCTGTTATTGAACAGCCCTCTGATGAGGTCCAGATTGAGAAGTTCTTGTCAAGAGACCCTAAAGCCTATGTTTATTATTTTGCTCAAACGGACTATAAGTTCGGAATAGTGTCTGATCAAAAATCGCCATTGAAACCATCTCTTGTTTATGCGTATTCGGATGTAATTTCAAAGAATCAGTCTGAAACAAAAACACCATTAATCGAGGATGTTGTCATGTCAATTAACGGTCATCCAATCTCGTCATCTTCTGAGACGAAGTCGCGGGATAAATTGAAGTCTAGGCCGTTATTCGGGCAAGTTGTTTCATTTGGGATTGGATCTCGGACAAAAAGTGAATTGGAAGAGAGTCAGTTATACATCCCCCAAATAGTTAATATTACCTCTCCGAGTGTGACAACTGAGAGAGAACTACATCCGCTTTGTAACGCAAATGACTTTGTTTTGAAGTGGAATGAGGATTCCATGAATGACAATGGCGTTATCATTCGAATAGAATGGAATGGTGTTGTTTTGTTCGGAAAACAAAGAGAAGGCTCTCATGTCTCTATTGCCAAAATATTTCCAGATAAGGGCCGCGCAAAACTTGAACTGGAAATGTTCGAGGGAATTCCCGATACAGCATTATGCGATTTAACCATCTTAAGAGGGAATGTTGATGCGGTGGTAGTTGATGGTGCATCATATAAGATTGGGGGCGCTTCCCTTGAAACAATGTCATTCGTATTGTTAAGAAATGTAATATCAAAGTAATCGATTATGAAGGCACTTAAATTAGCGCTGCTGTTCATAGCCCTTTTCCCCATGGCTATGACGGCGCAAACGACTCGCCCCACTCTGCGTGCAGGTGTCGGTGTTTTCTCTACGAAGCTGGACCTGAAAACAGACAGTAGATTGGGGAAAGGAGACGTAGTAGCGCCAGCTATTATTGTTGAATACAATCACCCTCTTACATCCAATCTTTCCTGCGCCATTATTTTAGGCGCCGGAAATGCATCTCGTGAGGGATATTACTCCAATAGCTATCATTCGGAAATGCCGGCTCCTCCGACACCTCTGGGTAATAATGGCATTATTGGCCACGAGAGCCATTTCTCCTCTGCCGCAGTGCTCCTGTTCAGGCCCATTGAGTGGGCTGAAGTTGGATTGGGAATAAGTGGAGAATTCATCAATTACTCTCATGCTGAACATAAGTATGACACCATGACCGTGGCCAATGATGGTTTCTATTATTATAACCGATTCCAAAAAACACGCAGTAATAAGTATGGCATAATGATTCCCATAAGACTCCACGTGTACTCAAACGACCGAATTGAACTGACTGCCTTCTATAACATGCAGTATTACCGACAAGAGAAAGGTGTGTGGGAAACCGGGAACACCTATGCGGGATTAGCCTTTGGCGTTAAACTTTAAAAAAGACATGACCATGAAACATATTTGCAGATTTATATTAGTCTCCGTTTTTTCTCTGTTATGTCTTTCAGCAGGAGCACAAACCTCTGACAAGTCTGTGCTCAGAGCAGGCATGAACGTTTCACTACCCAATTTCGATTGCACCTCATTATCCCTGGAATATGGATATCGGGTATCGCCAAGTGTGACAACCGCTGTGAAAATAGAAGAAGAGGCAGCCTGGAAAGGACCTGAAAGTTGGACAGTATCTTCTGCTGTTATTCTTGGATATTATCGTCCCTGGATCAACAAGGACTATTGGCGCCGTTTAGAGGCGGGTGTCGGCCTGGGATATGGTCGTATCTTCAAATCCTATGAAACGAAAAATGGGGTTATCTTTTACGACGAATATGGCCAGGTCACTCATCACACAGTGAGACTGGAGGTTCCTATACGCTACTATATTGTGGATACTGGAAAGATCGGTTTAGCTACCGAAGTTGGTGGTATCTGGCACTTTAAGAAAGACATAACCTATTACGGATTCCGCTTGGGATTGAGCCTGGCTATCTCCTTCTAATGAACGTCCCGTAACGAGAAATAGGCCGTTTTCTCGTAATGCGGCGCACACGTGAACGTCCCGTAACGAGATTTTGGGCATTTTCTCGTTACGGGACGTAAAGTAAGCGTTGAAAAGGCTAGGCGCGAAGGGCGCGCATGGCGTT
>Ga0310696_10007666_pt1 | contig 12654 bp, 7 predicted proteins | sample AusTroGonzalo_MG_4_FD_203885 | JGI IMG/M metagenome (GOLD analysis project Ga0310696, IMG submission 203885) | Bovine rumen microbial communities from tropical cattle in Woodstock, Queensland, Australia - Gonzalo_02 (v2) (version 2) | ecosystem: Host-associated > Mammals > Digestive system >... | reverse complement strand
CGGTAGAGCCCATACTGCTGGCTCTGCTCAGCGTCAACTCTACGGCATCGCGTATCATGAAGGATGCCGGCTGTACGGAGAAGGAGATGGCGAAAGCCATTCAGGAACTGCGCCAGGGACAGAAAGTGCAGTCACAGTCGGCAGATGATAACTACCAGAGTCTGGAGAAGTACGCCAAGAACCTCGTTGACCTGGCCCGTCAGGGGAAACTCGACCCCGTCATCGGCCGTGATGACGAGATACGCCGTGTACTCCAGATTCTCTCACGACGTACGAAGAACAACCCCATTCTGATTGGTGAGCCCGGTACGGGTAAGACAGCTATTGTCGAAGGACTGGCCGGACGTATCGTCCGAGGCGATGTTCCCGAGAACCTGAAGGACAAGCAACTCTACTCGCTCGACATGGGCGCTTTGGTTGCCGGTGCTAAATACAAGGGTGAGTTCGAGGAACGTCTGAAGAGCGTCATCAACGAGGTAACGAAGGCCGAAGGTCGCATCATCTTGTTTATCGATGAGATTCACACGCTGGTAGGTGCCGGTGGTGGCGAAGGGGCCATGGATGCTGCCAACATCCTGAAGCCAGCTTTGGCGCGTGGCGAACTGCGTGCCATCGGTGCTACGACACTGAACGAATACCAGAAGTATTTCGAGAAGGACAAAGCGCTGGAGCGTCGATTCCAGACCGTGATGGTCGATGAGCCCGACGAGCTGTCGGCGATTTCCATCCTGCGTGGTCTGAAGGAGCGCTACGAGAACCACCACAAGGTGCGTATCCAGGACGATGCCTGTATCGCTGCCGTCCAACTCTCAGAGCGCTATATCTCGGAAAGGTTCTTGCCGGATAAGGCCATCGACCTAATGGATGAGGCTGCTGCAAAGCTGCGTATGGAGCGCGACTCAGTGCCTGAAGAGTTAGACGAGATAACACGTCGCCTGGCCCAGCTGGAGATTGAGCGTGAGGCCATTAAGCGCGAAGGCGACGAGCCTAAGATTGCACAGCTCGACAAGGACATTGCCGAGCTGAAAGAGCAGGAGACCGAGTTCCGTGCCAAGTGGGAAGGCGAACGCCAGCTCATCAACAAAATCCAGCAAGACAAACAGGAGATGGAGAACCTGAAGTTGGAGGCCGATCGTGCTGAGCGTGAAGGCGACTATGGTCGTGTGGCCGAGATTCGTTATTCGAAGCTGAAGGCCCTTGAGGATGACATTAAGCAGATTCAGTCACAGTTGGCTTCAGCCCAGGACGGCAATTCGCTTGTCCGCGAGGAAGTCACCGCCGACGATATCGCCGAGGTGGTGAGCCGCTGGACTGGCATCCCCGTCACCCGCATGATGCAGAGCGAACGTGAAAAGTTGCTCCACCTCGAAGAGGAACTGCACAAGCGTGTCATTGGTCAAGACGAGGCCATCACCGCAGTCTCAGATGCCGTGCGTCGCTCGCGTGCTGGCTTGCAAGATCCGAAGCGCCCTATCGCCTCGTTCATCTTCCTCGGCACTACGGGCGTCGGTAAGACAGAACTCGCCAAAACCTTGGCCGACTACCTGTTCAACGACGAGACAATGATGACACGTATCGACATGTCGGAATATCAGGAGAAGTACAGCGTCTCACGCCTCATCGGTGCACCTCCGGGCTACGTAGGCTACGATGAAGGTGGCCAGCTGACGGAGGCCGTACGCCGTAAGCCGTACTCTGTTGTCCTGTTCGACGAAATCGAGAAGGCACACCCCGATGTCTTCAACATCCTGCTGCAGGTACTGGACGACGGACGCCTGACCGACAACAAGGGGCGCACGGCAAACTTCAAGAACACCATCATCATCATGACCTCGAACGCCACACGTGAGCAGTTACGAGCCACGATGCGACCGGAGTTCCTGAACCGTATCGACGAGATTATCACCTTCACGCCACTCACCAAGGAGCAGATAGCCGATGTGGTGCGCCTGCAGATGAAGAAGGTAACCGATATGTTGGAGCCACAGGGCATCACACTCGAATGTACGCCTCAGGCCATCAGTTTCCTCGCTGAGGAGGGCTACGACCCCGACTTTGGTGCCCGTCCCGTAAAGCGTGCCATCCAGCAGTTCGTGCTCAACGACCTGTCGAAGAAGCTGCTGGCCGACGAGGTGGACCGCACGAAGCCTATCATCATTGATGATTTCGGTGACGGGCTGGTGTTTAGGAACTAAAAGTAAGAAAGTAAAAGGGTAAAAAAGAAGAAAAGTGGTGGAGCCTCAACGCTTCACCACTTTCTTTGTTGTTCCATCAGACTGCCTCACGACATATAGTCCCGGACTTTGCGACTCTATGCGCTGACCGACATAGCGACCGTTAAGGTCATAAACGCGTGTCGGTTCAACCGATCTAAGGGTTACCTGTCTCACATGAGTTGGGTCATAACCACCAAAGTCGAACGATATAAGACCATCATCCGTCATGGTGATATTTCTGATAGCCTTCGACAAATATTTGCTACCTGCATCGTTTTCATTATACATCAACGATGCCGGCGATGATTTATCAGTAAGCAGGTTGTTCACGAAGTCAGTACTATCCGTTGTCCACGGATAAGGCGATGTACTCAGATGACGATTATGCATACGAGCTGTTTCGATGTATTGCGAAAGCTCACGCGCATCTATCACCTCATCCCATCCATCATAGTCCAAGCCATCTGCATGGACCATTGAGAAACGTGGAAAACCCTTCGTGTTGTTCACTTTATTGGAAGACCACTTTGATTCATCGTAATCCACATGAAAGACTACCAATCCTTTGCCTGGCACACCAACATCCCATCCCTTCCATTGGCGGTTCTCCAACAAATAATATTCCTTGTTGCTATGTTTAATCATATAGGTTTCGCCGCCATCTTCGATGCTCCTCATACCAGTAATGGTTGTGGCGTCAGTCAGTTCGATTGGAGTAAGCCACCCCAGAAGCATCTTTTCCAACGACGTATAACTGGGAGGGCACCAACCGTAATTAGTGAAGTTGCCACCATCCATCAAGTCCCACTCATCGACCATCGAAAACCCCACCTTGCCACTTGTCGGATAGATATCAGGAAGACCTAAAGAATGACTAAACTCGTGACAGATGGTACCAATGCCACAAGAACGATATGCGGAAGTGGTTAGCCAACATTCTGCACTCGCCGTATAAGGACTGATTTGCTGGCCTGTGGGGGTTGTTAATGCCGTAAACGAACTGGTGTTTGGCCATAGGTAGCCATATGCTTTCTTATTATCCACATTTCCCGAATATCCAGCAAAAATATAGATAACTTGATTCACCACCCCGTTACCATTCCAGTCATAGACAGAAAAATCGTGCTCAGGATTCTCGTCTATCATCATCTGCGTAGCCTCCCTCATCGCATCACGGCCATAATTCCGGGTTTCGGCGTCCGGATTATTATATGGCTGTGCCTTTCCGCTTATCTCGTAGGGACCGAAGACGTCGAACTGCATATTGAACAATCCATACGACTGATCTCTGAAATAGTCGGCCACACAGCCCTTTCCATTTCCCTGGTTATAGCCGTTTTCATTAAACATCTTGTCGTATGTCTCATGGGGATTCTCAATATTAAAATAGGTAGAATCGCCCTTGAAGGCTACAAGAATCACAAGTTGACGATATGTATGTGCTGGATCCCACTGGGTATTAATGGCCGGCAGTTGTTTCCGCTGCACGCCACGTGTCAACAGCACCTCATCGTCAGTGAGATCAGGCATACAATGTCCTCTAATGACATTGCCCCTCTGCGCCATAACACAGAGGGGTAACATCAAAAGTATCAGGACAATTATTTTGCGCATGGTGTCCAAGGCTTCAGTGTCTTGAAGAAGTCGTTGCCCTTGTCGTCAACAAGGATGAAGGCAGGGAAGTCTTCGACTTCAATCTTCCAGATGGCCTCCATGCCGAGTTCAGGATACTCCACGCACTCGATGCTCTTGATAGAGCTCTGCGACAGCACGGCAGCCACGCCGCCGATGGTGCCCAGATAGAAGCCACCATGCTTCTTGCAGGCCTCCGTTACCACGTCTGAGCGGTTGCCCTTGGCAATCATCACCAGCGAGGCACCGTTAGCCTGGAACTCGTCCACGTAGGGATCCATACGGTTGGCCGTCGTCGGACCCATCGAACCACAGGGATAACCCTCCGGTGTCTTGGCAGGACCAGCATAGAGCACAGGATACTTCTTGAAGTATTCGGGCATACCCTCGCCGGCATCTAGGCGAGCCTTCAGCTTAGCGTGGGCAATATCGCGGGCAACGATGATGGTGCCCTTCAGGTTCACACGCGTCGAGACGGGATATTTTGACAACTCCTTGCGCACGGCATCGATACCCTCGTTCAGGTCAATTTCAATGCCCTTGCCGCCTTCGCCGGGCTTGCGCAGCTCCTCAGGAATCAACTCTGTGGGGTTGGCATCCATTTTCTCCAGCCAAATACCGTCAGCATTAATCTTTGCCTTGATATTACGGTCGGCCGAGCAGCTAACGCCCATACCAATAGGACAGCTGGCACCATGACGGGGCAGACGGATGACACGGATGTCGTGAGCCAGATACTTACCACCGAACTGAGCACCCAGACCTATCTTCTGAGCCTCCTTCAGCAGCTTCTGCTCCAGGTCGATATCGCGGAAGGCGCGTCCTGTCTCGTCGCCCGTTGTGGGCAGACCGTCGTAGAACTTGATGCTGGCAAGCTTCACCGTCAGCAAGTTCTTCTCTGCCGAGGTACCACCAATCACGAATGCAATGTGGTAAGGCGGACAGGCAGCCGTACCCAGCGACTTCATCTTCTCTACAAGGAAGGGAATCAGCGTACCCTCGTTCTGAATCGTGGCCTTGGTCATCGGGTAGAAGTAGGTCTTGTTAGCCGAACCGCCACCCTTGGCCACCATCACAAACTTATACTCAGCACCCTCGGTGGCCTCAATGTCAATCTGTGCGGGCAGATTGCAACGGGTGTTCACCTCGTCGTACATGTTCAGCGGAGCGTTCTGCGAGTAGCGCAGGTTGTCCTGCGTAAAGGTGTTGAACACGCCTAGCGACAGAGCCTCTTCGTCCTCGAAGCCTGTCCAGATCTGCTGGCCTTTCTCGCCGTGGATGATGGCTGTACCCGTGTCCTGACAGAAAGGCAGGATGCCCTTGCAAGCCACCTCGGCATTGCGAAGGAACTGCAGAGCCACATACTTGTCGTTCTCCGATGCCTCGGGGTCGGTGAGCACCTTGGCCACCTGTTCATTATGCTCGCGGCGCAGCATGAACTCCACATCGTGGAATGCCTGCTGAGCCAGCAGTGTCAAAGCCTCCTTCGACACTTTCACAATCTGCTTACCCTCAAACTCGGCCGTTGTCACGCCTTCCTTCGAGAGCAGTCTATACTCAGTTTTGTCTTCGCCCACCTGAAACATCGGGGCATACTTGAATTCTACTGCTTTTGCCATAATTCTATTTATATAATTATCAATATGGGCGCAAAGTTACGAAAAGTCGGGCGAAGAACAAAAGAAACACGTTTCTTTTTTCTTCCGAGTGGGAGTAATTTCGCGACTTTGTGAAAAAAAAGAGAGAAAAGCAAAGAAAAACGCGTTTTCTTTGCTTTTCTGATTATAGGAAACTTTGGCACCGCCAAAGAATATTCTGCTTAGAAGAACTTCTCCGTTTCGGGTGCATGACAGTAGCTGGTGCCGTCGAAGCAGTGGGTGCAGACCTTGCACTTCGGCATGCCGATGGCCTCGATGAGGTCCTCGATCTTGGCGAACTTCAGTGTGGTAAGGCCCAGACGACGGGCTATCTCGTTGACCATGCGCTTATACTCTGGCGAGTCGGTCTGTGCGTACTTCTCAAGGTTCTTCTTGTCGTCGCCCTCGAAGTCGCGGATGATGCGACGGGTAATCAGCTCGAGGTCGCTCTTAGAGGCGGTGAAGCCGATGAACGGACAGCCATAGACCAGCGGCGGACAGGAGATGCGGCAGTGTACCTCCTTGGCACCATACTCGAAGAACGTACGGACATTGTCGCGCAGCTGCGTGCCACGCACGATGCTGTCGTCGCAGAACACCACGCGACGGTCCTTCAGCAGGGCGCCGTTGGGAATGAGCTTCATCTTTGCCACGAGGTCGCGACGGCTCTGATTGCCGGGAGTAAAGGAACGGGGCCATGTGGGCGTGTACTTCAGGACGGCACGCTCGTAGGGAACGTTCTTGCCCTCGGCATAGCCAAGAGCCATACCGACGCCGGAATCGGGAACGCCACAGACGCAGTCGACCTCGGTATCGTCTTTCTCGCCCAGCCTGCGACCATTGTCCTCGCGCACCTTCTCGACGTTGATGCCCTCGTAGTCGCTGGCGGGGAAGCCGTAGTAAACCCAGAGGAACGAGCAGATCTGCTCGTGCTCGAAGGCGGGCTGCAGCACTTCGATGCTATCGGCCTTGAGGCGAACAATCTCGCCGGGACCGAGGTCGCGCACCACCTTATAGTCGAGGTTGGGGAAGCTGCAGGTCTCGCTGCTGACTGCATGGGCCTGGATAACCTCCTCGGTGCCGATGGGCGTCAGACGGTGAACCTCCTTCTGACCGATGACGATAGGCGTACGCCCCAGGAAGTCGCGAGCGGCAATGATGCCGTCCTCGGTGAGGATGAGCATCGAGCAGGAGCCTTCAATTTTACGATAGACGTTGTTGATGCCCTCGACAAACGTGTTGCCCATGTTGATGAGCAGGGCCACGAGCTCCGTTTGGTTGATGTTGTTGGCCGACATCTCGCTGAAGTGCATGCGCTGATCCAGCAGCTCCTTGGCTATCTCGGGCAGGTTGTTGATCTTGGCCACCGTAACCACAGCATAGCGGCCTAGATGGGAGTTGACGATGATGGGCTGCGGGTCGGTATCGCTGATGACGCCAAGGCCCTGATTACCCTTGAACTGGTCGAGCTCGTCCTCGAAACGTGAACGGAAATAGTCACGCTCCAGCGAGTGGATGCTGCGGTTGAAGCCACGCTCCTTGTCGAAGGTGACCAGACCAGCACGCTTGGTGCCCAGATGCGAGTTGTAGTCGGTGCCGTAGAACAGGTCGTTCACGCACTCCTTTGTACTGATTGTTCCAAAGAATCCACCCATCGTCTTATACAAAATAATAGAGGAACGACGCGATGCCTTCAAGAGCGGGTTTGCGTTGTCCCTCAATTTCTATACGGAAGTCTATCTCAGCTTTACAGATGCCACGCAGGTTCTGGATGTTGTGCAGCTTCGTTACCAAGCGAATGCGTGACCCAGTGACGACGGGCTGGCCGAAGCGCATCTTGTCCATGCCGTAGTTGACGAGCATCTTGATGTTATGGACCTCAATAATCTGGTCCCACATGTAAGGCAGCAGCGACAGCGTCAGGTAGCCGTGAGCGATGGTGCTCTGATACTGGCTTTCCTGCTTGGCGCGCTCCACGTCGACGTGAATCCACTGGTGGTCGAGCGTGGCGTCGGCAAAGAGGTTGATACGGTCCTGGTCTACTTGCAGCCACTCGGAGGCTCCTAACTCCTCGCCTAAGTGGGCAGCAAACTCATCGTAGCTGTTGATGACTAATTTTCCCATGTTGCTAATATCCTATTATCGTTTATCAATGAATTTCCAATCCTTATACTGGTTGCGGGGGAAGACGAAGAGCGCGTCGCTGATGCCGCCAGAGCGGAAGTTGCTGATTTTGACCGTCGTCCAGAAGAACGCAACCTTGATACGCAGTCGCAACGGGTCGAACGTGTTGCGCTTCACCCATGCCTGCACCTCCTTGACGGTGCCCTTGGCGTGCTTCTTCTGCTTCAGCGTCAGCAGGAGGTCGCTGCCGTCTTCTCTGATGGCGTAGTCGAAGTCGTTGAGGTCGAACTTGAACTTACCGCTGTATTTGTCTTTCTTATCAGACTGTGCATCGTGAATCTCGACAGTATTCTTCTTGCGGTAAGCCATGTAGGCCGTCTTTCCGTCGTTCCAGGTGTTCACCTTCTCGTCGACGAACTTCTGCTTCTTCCCTTTATACCAGATGGTACCCTGCGTCTTATAGATGCCCACGATGTTGACATCGTAGTGCATCGTAGCCCCCTGAGGGCCGAAGACCATGTTGTAGGTCTTATCGAAAATGCGTCTCGCCTGCTGTGCGTTTGGCGTCTCTTCAGCAGCTGCCGTCAGCGTCGTCAGGACGAGGAGCAGCATCATCACAATCTTCCTTGCCATATTTCAGGCTGCAAAGGTAGTGCAAATCGAACGAAAATGCAAATTTATTTGCAATTTTCTGAGATGCAGCCTACCTTCGCGTTGCATTTGCAACGCAAAGGTACTAAATTTTACCTTTTCATCCTTTTACCTTTTTCAATTCCTCAATCATCTGGTCGATCTTCGCCAACTCACGGGGAATATGGATGCCCTGCGGACAATGAGGCTCACACTGCCCACACTGTATGCAATGGTCGGGCTGGCGGTCGCGAGGCACAGCACGGTCGAGCGAGATGAGGTACTGGCGGCGATGCTTACGATACTCGGCGTCGCCCACACCCATAGGCAGCGAGCCCTCGTTCTTACATTTATTATAATGTACGAAGATGGCTGGGATGTCGATGCCATAGGGACAGGGCATGCAGTACTTACAATCGTTGCAGGGGATGTTCTCCAGTCCTACGATTTTCTGAGCCACATCCTTGTCGAGATAGCGCATCTCGGCGTCGCTGAGCGGCTGGAGCGGACTGTACGACAGCAGGTTGTCCTTCAGATGTTCCATATAGGTCATGCCGCTGAGCACGGTGAGGACACCCTCTGGCGTACCGGCATAGCGGAAAGCCCACGAGGCAACGCTGCGCTCAGGATTACGACTCTTCAGCTCGGTCATCAGATACTGCGGCAGATTGGTCAGGCGACCACCCAACAGGGGCTCCATGATGACGGCAGGGATGTTCTTCTTCTGAAGCTCGGCATAGAGATAGGACGCATCGACATTGCCCTTGTTAATCTCATTGGCATAGTCCCAGTCCAGATAGTTGAGCTCTATCTGCACGAAGTCCCATTGGTACTTGTCGTGCATGGCCAGCACCTCGTCGAACACCTCCTGCTTTCCGTGGAACGAGAAGCCGAGATTATGGATACGGCCGGCTTCGCGCTCCTTCAGCAAGAAGTCCATGATGCCATTGTCAACATAGCGCCCGTTGAACTCGTCCATCGAGCCACCGACGGCGTGCAGCAGATAGTAGTCGATGTAGTCGACCTGCAGCTCCTTCATGGAGTTAAGATACATCTCTCGCGACTTCTCAAACGACCAGTAGTCGTGGTTGAAGTTCGACAGCTTTGTAGCCACATAGAATTCCGAGCGCTTGTGGCGCTTCAGGGCGATACCCGTACAACGCTCCGACTGGCCCTGACAGTAAACGGGGCTCGTATCGATATAGTTAAGTCCATGCTCCAAGGCATAGTCAATCTGACGATTGATCATTTCCTGGTCGAACTCATTATCCTTGCCAGGCTTCGTCGGCAGACGCATCATGCCGTAGCCCAAGAGCGACACCTTTTCCTTGGTCTTGGGGTTCACGCGGAAGGTCATCTTACCCACCGGCGGTTCCACCTGGTTCTTGTACTCCTCGGCAGCCTTACCACCGGCCTTGTCGCCCTGCTTGCAGCCAGCAAGTGTAGCTGCTGTTGCCACCGTCCCTGCACCAAACAATTTCAGGAACCCGCGTCTTGATATCTTATTTTCCTTCATATTGCCGTAATATCGAACGTTATATCGAAAAAACTAAATCTTCTTATGCACCTCGTGTCCCTCGACAACAATGGCCGAGAACGGACGCGACGGACAGACATACTCACAGGCACCACAGCCGATGCAGGCCGACTCGTTGACGGCAGGCACCATCGGCGACTCCTCGTCGTCCTCATTGAGCATCACCATCTCGATGGCACCCGTCGGACAGTGGCGGGCACAGTTGCCACACTCCACGCCGTCGGTCAGGGGCACACAGTTCTTCTTGATCCACACGGCGTGACCAATCTGCGTCGACGATTTCTCCTCGCAGTCGATGGGCGTGATGGCACCAGCCGGACACACCTCGGAACAGCGTGTACACTCCGGACGGCAATGACCACGCTCGTACGACATCACGGGCAGCATCAGGTGCATCAGGTCACTGGAGGGACGCAGCACGTCGTTAGGACACTCCGAGACACAAAGCTGACAGCCCGTACAACGCTGGGCAAAGTGCTGGAACGACAGCGAGCCTGGCGGTGTCAACGGCGTCTGACGTTCGGGGGCGACCTTGCCTTCCAGCTCAGCCAGTCCACCGTCCATCAGCTTCTCCTTCTTCTGCGCCATAGCTGCGGTAGCCATAAGGGCAGAGGTGAGGAGGAACGAGCGTTTGCCGGCATCAACGGACTCTCCGGTCTTGCCACCTGTCTTTCTGGAAACTCCTGAATACTTCAGAGCCCCGAACTTACACTTGTCTATGCAGTTGCCGCAGACCACGCAGCGGCTATAATCAACAGTATGCGTCTTATAGTCGATGCAGGCAGCCTTACAGTTCTTCGAACACATGGAACAGTTCTTGCACTTCTCCTCGTCGAAGCGAATCTTCAGCCACGAGAAACGGGCGAAGAACGACAGCACCGTACCCACAGGGCACACCGTATTACAATAGGTACGTCCGCCACGCCACGCAAGCACCGTCAGGACAATCAGCGTCACAAGGGCAATGACGAAGACGGGCAGCGACTTCATCCATACATCGACGGTGTAGAAGGCGTAGCTGTCGGCACGCTCAGCGACATAGCCCAGAACGTTGTTGCACAGCATCCACACGGGCTGCAGCACCATCGTGGCAATGCGGCCGTAGGCAGAGTAAGGTGCCAACAGCTGGAACAGCGAGCCCACACCGGCCACCAGCGCAATGACAAACAGCACCAGCACCGGATAGCGCAGCCAGCGCACTTCACGCGAATAGCCGTACTTATTCTTCTTACGGCGCAGTCGTGCCAACACATCCTGCAGGATTCCCAACGGACAGATGACAGAACAATAGATGCGTCCGAAGATAAGCGTCAAGACGACAAGAGCCGCAATTACAACCACATTAAGTGCCATAACAGCCGGCAGGAACTGGATTTTCGCCATCCACCCCAGCCAGCAATGGGCCGTTCCCGTGAAATCAAGGAATAACAACGTGATACCCACAAGCATCACGGTTGCCAGAACAAGTCTAATTTTCCTAAGCATAAAGAGTATCTGTTTAGTATATACGCTGCAAAAATACGAAGAAAAAGATATAATTCCAAAGAAAATCGCAAAAAAGTTTGGTAGTTACAAAAAATAAGTGTACCTTTGCACCCGCTTTGGAAACGAGGGCGTTTAGCTCAGCTGGTTTAGAGCATCTGCCTTACAAGCAGAGGGTCGGCGGTTCGAATCCGTCAACGCCCACATTTTGGAAGAGAAGCTAATAGCCAAAAGCTAACAGCAGACAACCAAACCGGGTGTTTTCCAGAGTGGCCAAATGGGGCAGACTGTAAATCTGCTGTCTTTCGACTTCGGTGGTTCGAATCCATCAGCACCCACAGAAGAAAGCTCGCTTTTCAGCGGGCTTTTTTCTTTTCCAGACAGCAACGAAACGACAAAAAGAGGCTCACCAATCGGCGAGCCTCTTCTATTATCTTTCAGCAGAATATCCTGACTTAGATCTCCTGGTTCTCAGGACGCAGCTTGCGGACGGTCTCGCCTGCACGCCACATCTCCTGATTGCGCATAGCCTCGAGCTCCTTCTCCAAGCCGGCGCGATAGTCAGGCTTCGAGTTGGCGTCGATGGTGATCTGAGCCTCGTTACCAGTCTTCACTGAGTAGTAGAGCCACTCCATAACGGGCTTGATGGCGTCGTGGAAACGGGGAGCCCAGTCGAGGGCGCCACGCTGAGCGGTAGTCGAGCAGTTAGCGTACATCCAGTCCATACCCTTAGCACCAAAGAGCGGGCCAAGGCTCTGTGTGAGCTCCTCAACGGTCTCGTTGAAGGCCTCCGAGGGAGAGTGACCATTCTCACGGAGCACCTCATACTGAGCAAGCAGCAGACCCTGGATGGCACCCATCAGTGAGCCACGCTCACCAGTGAGGTCAGAGGTAGCCTCGCGCTGGAAGGTTGTCTCGAACATATAACCGGCACCGATACCGATACCGAAGGCGAGCGTCTTCTCCTTTGCCTTGCCCGTTGCATCCTGATAGACAGCATAAGAGCAGTTCAGGCCGCGACCCTCGCAGAACATCGTGCGGAGAGAAGTACCAGAACCCTTAGGAGCCACCATGATAACGTCGACATCGGCAGGGGGAACAACACCCGTGCGATCGCTCCAGTTGATAGCGAAGCCGTGGCTGTAGTACAGCGTCTTACCGGGCTTCAGATATTGCTTGATAGTGGGCCACTGCTGAATCTGACCAGCATCAGAGAGTAGCATGCAGAGGATGGTGCCCTTCTCAGCAGCCTCCTCGATAGAGAAGAGTGTCTTGCCGGGTACCCAGCCATCAGCCACAGCCTTGTCGTAGGTCTTGCCCTGACGCTGTCCGACGATGACATTGAAACCGTTGTCACGCAGGTTGCAGGCCTGTCCGGGGCCCTGAACACCATAAC
>Ga0310696_10007662_pt1 | contig 12658 bp, 8 predicted proteins | sample AusTroGonzalo_MG_4_FD_203885 | JGI IMG/M metagenome (GOLD analysis project Ga0310696, IMG submission 203885) | Bovine rumen microbial communities from tropical cattle in Woodstock, Queensland, Australia - Gonzalo_02 (v2) (version 2) | ecosystem: Host-associated > Mammals > Digestive system >... | reverse complement strand
CGCCAAAACGGGAAAAAAGGCTCTGGTGAAAGACTTCCACCACCTCAACGCCCGCGGCCAGTATCTGCAGGGACTGGTCTGGTACGCGCTGCTCTTCGGGAAGGATCCGGAGAAAAACGCCTACGTGCCGAAAAACATTTCCGCCGAGGAAGCCGCGTTGCTGAAACAGTGCGCGAAAAAGGCCGTCGCGGAATTTCCGCAGGCCGCGCCGAAAGCGAAGTGACGCTTTCCCGCCGGGAGTCCTGTTTTCCCGGGGGCTCATCCGTCTCCCTCAAAATATCTCGCTTTTTTTGAAAAAGAATAGGGGCCCGGGGGAAGGAAAAAACTATTTTTCACGTGAAAAAAAGTTTTTTCCTTCCCCCGGATTTCCCTTTTCTTCACCAGAAACGAGGCGGTTATTCGAGGGCGGACTGCCAGAAGGAGATCTGGCGGGCGACCTGGGAGAAGCCGGTGCCGCCGGTGAGGTCGCGTTTGGCGACGCTGGCTTCGGGGTCGAACAAGTTGAGGAATTCTTCGGTGGCTTCGGGGATGGTTTCGCGCATTTCCGCGAGGGAGGCTTCGTCGAGGCGGCGGCCGTGTTCTTTGCACCACTTGACGAAGGAACCGACGCGGTGGTGGGCGGTGCGGAAGGGGACGCCCATTTTGACCAGCTGTTCGGCGATATCGGTGGCCATGAGGGCGGGATCGGAGGCGGCGCGGCGCATGTTCTCCTCCTTGAGTTTCATGGAGTCGATCATGGGCGGGTAGACGGCGAGGATCTGTTCGGCGGTGTCGCAGGCGTCGAAGACGGCGATCTTGTCTTCCTGGAGGTCGCGGTTGTAGGTGAGGGGCAGACCCTTGCAGAGGGTGAGGAGCGCGGTGAGACTGCCGTAAACTCTTGCGGTCTTGCCGCGGGTGAGTTCGCAGACGTCGGGATTTTTCTTTTGGGGCATGAGGCTGGAGCCGGTGCAGAAGGCGTCGTCCAGCTCGATGAAGTCGAATTCCTGACTGCACCACAAAATCAGATCTTCCGAGAGGCGCGAGGTGTGCATGGCGAAGACGGCGATTGCGGCGACGAATTCGATGGCGAAGTCGCGGTCGGCGACGCTGTCCATGCTGTTGCGGGAGACGGCGTCGAAGCCCAGTTCGGCAGAGACCATTTCGCGTTTGAGGGGCAAAGTGGAGCCGGCGAGGGCGCCGGAGCCGAGGGGCAGGACGTTGAGGCGTTTGCGGCAGTCGGCAAGTCTCGAGGCGTCGCGGTCCAGCATTTCCACGTAGGCCAGCAGGTGGTGGGCGAAGAGGACGACCTGGGCGTGCTGGAGATGGGTGAAGCCGGGCATGATGACCCGGGGATGGGCGGCGGCCATGCCGGCGAGGGATTTCTGGAAGCGGCGGATGCCGTGGACGAGCAAGTCGATCTCGTCCCGGAGATACAGCCGCAGATCGAGGGCGATCTGGTCGTTGCGGCTGCGGCCGGAGTGGACTCTTGCACCCTCTGCGCCCAGGACTTCGATCAGGGCGCTTTCGATGTGCATGTGGATGTCCTCGAGGGAGATGTCGAATTTGAAATCGCCGGAATCGATCCTGTCGCGGATGCGGAGGAGCTCCTTCCGGATGGCGTCGGCGGTCTCCTGCGGGATGATGCCGGCGGCGGCCAGCATTTTCACGTGGGCGCAGCTGCCCTCGATGTCGCAGCGGTAAAGGCGCTTGTCGAAGGAGATGGACTCCGAATAGCGCGCCACTTCGTCACTGGTGTTGGAACTGAATCTGCCTCCCCAGAGAGCCATGAGAATACCCTTTCGTTTCGCAAAACCGTTTATGTACGCAAGATAATATACCACATCGGGCCCGGCAATGCAACCGGGGAGGGGGCGGGTGTCTGACTGTCCGACCAGTCCGACAAAAGGGTGCAAAACAGCACACGGGGTCAAAACAGTCGGCTTCTTCCCGCGGCGATCCTCCCCGCGGGTTGAAAAAACTTTTTTTTATGATATCTTTTGTCGGGGAAAGAAAGAAATTGCGGGCGTCCGCGGCGTCGTCCGCGACGGGAGCCCCGTGAAAAAAATAAGGATCTTCGATAAATGGCCATAATGAAAAGAGACTGGGAAAATCCCTGCCTGACGCATCGCAACAGAGTGGAGCCGCGGACGCGGGCCGTCCCCTTCGACACGGTGGACGACGCCCTCCTCGGCGAGAGGCGCAACTCTCCTTATTTCAAGACGCTCAACGGGGTATGGAAGTTTTCGTACCGCCCGGGGCCGCTGGAGGAGCCGGCGGGGTTCCGGGAGCCGGAGTCCGACGTGAGCGACTGGGACGACATCCCGGTCCCCTCCAACTGGCAGCTGGAGGGGTACGGGCACCCTCACTACACCAATATCCAGTATCCGATCCCCGTCGATCCGCCCCGGGTGCCCGACGAGAACCCCACGGGGTACTATGTCCGGGACTTCCGGCTGCCGGAGGACTGGAAGGGGCGGCGAATTTTGATTACCTTCGACGGCGCGGATTCCTATTTCGAGGCCTTCGTCAACGGCAAGTTCGCGGGCATGAGCAAGGGCAGCCGCCTGACGTCGGAGTTCGACGTGACGGCTCTTCTGCATCCCGGGAAAAACCGGATCGCGGTCAAAGTGCTGCAGTGGTCCGACGCCACGTATCTGGAGGATCAGGACATGTGGTGGCTCAGCGGCCTCTTCCGCGAGGTCTCGCTCACGGCGGAGTCCCCCTGCGGCATTTTCGACATCCGCGTCAGGGCCGATCTGGAGACGGAACACTTTTCCACGGGGCTTCTCGACGTTGCCCTCGACCTCTTTTCGCAGAAGTCCGGTCTGCGGGCGGAGGCTCTTCTCTTCGACGCCGAGGGGAAGGAAGTCTTCAATAAAACTCTCGCGGGCGGCGCGAAAAAGGGAAAGATCCGCCTCTCGGCGAAGATCCCCGGCATCTCCCCCTGGACCGCCGAGACGCCCTGTCTCTACACGCTGGTCGTCAGGCTCACCCGGGACGGCAAGGTGCTGGACGTCAAGGCCCAGAAGATCGGTTTCCGCCATGTGGAGATCAAGGACGGGCTCCTGCTCGTCAACGGCCGCAGGATCATGATCTTCGGCGTCAACCGGCACGAGTTCAACTGCGATCTGGGCCGGGCGCTGACCGAGGAGGCGATGCTGGAAGACCTGAAGCTCATGAAGCGGCACAACATCAATGCGATCCGCACCAGCCACTACTCCAACGATCCGCGTTTCTACGACCTCTGCGACGAATACGGCTTCTACGTCATGTCCGAGGCCGATTTCGAGACCCACGGCTTCACTTACGCGGAGAAGGCCAATCCCAGCATGTGGCCCGAGTGGGAGGGCGCGATCACCCACCGGATGACCCGCATGATCGGATCGCTCAAAAACCATCCGTGCATCTTCGCCTGGTCCACGGGCAACGAGACGGGCTACGGGTGCAACGTGAGGAAGATGATCTCCCTTGCCCGGGAGCTGGACGACCGTCCGGTCCACTGCCACTGCGAAACGCTGGCCCCCGACCGCCCCGAGGGCGGTTACGGGCCCTTCGTCGAGAGCGATATCGTCAGCCAGATGTACTTCACCCCCGAGGCGTGGGCCCAATTCACCGCGCCCTACGTCGGGAAAAAGCCCGCCGTCATGTGCGAGTACGGTCACGCCATGGGCAACGGTCCCGGCAGTCTGGAAGATTATTTCCAGTGCTTCGACAGCCATGAAAACACCCAGGGCGGCTTCATCTGGGAGTGGTGCGACCACGGCATCCGCACCCGGGATCCCCGCGGCCGGGAGTTCTTCGGGTACGGCGGCGACTTCGGCGACGTGCCCAACGACGGGAACTTCGTCGCCGACGGTCTGGTCTTCCCCGACAAGAAGCCCTCGCCGGGCCTGACGGAATACAAAAAGGTCTGCTCCCCGGTCCGGGTCTGTCCCGACGATCCCCGGGGAAAGAGCGTGCGGATCCGCAACCTGTACGGATTTCTCTCTCTGGCGCATCTCGTCTGCGTCTGGAGCCTCCGCGAGAACGGACGCGTCATCCGGAGCGGGACGCTGGCGCTTCCGGCCATCCCGGCAGGGACGACGAAAAAGGTCTCTCTGCCTTTCGATCCCGTTCCGTCCCGTCCCGGCGCGCGGTACTTCCTGTGTCTGCGGTTCCTGCTGGGACGCGATACGCCGTGGGCGGACGCGGGCTTCGAAGTCGCCTGGAGCGAGATCGAACTTCCGGGGGAGAAGGCTCCGGCGAAAAAGATCCGGCCTCAAAAGATCGATTTCTCCGATGAGGGGGGCGTCGTCACCGCTGCCGCCGGGGAGAGCCTTTTCCGGTTCGACAGGAACAGCGGCCGCCTGACCGGCTGGGAGAACAACGGCCGGTCCCTGATCGAGTCCGGGCCCGTTCTCGACATCTGGCGGGCGCCCACCGACAACGACGCCCGCCGGGGCGGGATCGCCGCCGAGTGGCGGCAGGCCGGATACGATGCCATGACCCGCAAGCTGCTTGACTTCGATCTGCGGCCGGGCAGGGACGGACTCCGGATCGCGGTCACGACCCGCGTCGCGCCTCCCGTCCACCGCTGGGGGATCGAGACGAAGTACCTCTATTGTCTGCGCGCCGACGGTTCGGCCGAGCTCACGGTGAAGGGGCATTTTACCTTGGATCCTCTGGTCAAGATCGAACTGCCGGATCTGCCGCGGATCGGTCTTGCACTGGTCCTCCCCGGGGCGATCGACCGCGCCGTCTGGTACGGTCCGGGACCGGGAGAGGCCTACTGCGATACCAAGGAGGCCCAGCGCCACGGGGTGTTCGCGCTCGGTGTGCGGGAGCTCTTCACCGACTACACCCGGCCCCAGGGCAACGGCAACCGCTTCCGGGTCAGCCGTGCGGCGTTCCGCGACGTGCACGGTTCGGGATTTCTGGTGCTGGGGAAACCCTGTTTCGACTTCTCGCTCCTCCGCTGCAGCGAGCAGGCTCTCGAGAAGGCGAAGCACCCCTGCGAGATCGAGTCCGACGGCAGGAGCCATCTTCACATCGATCTTGCGCAGAACGGCATCGGCTCCAACAGCTGCGGACCGCGTCCGCTGGAGCCTTACCGTCTGAAGGCCGAGGACTTCACGTTTTCGGTCGTGTTCGCGGGCTTTGCTCCCGGAGAGCTGACGGAGCGGTCGCTTTTCACCCTGCCGTGAAAGGCGCCGTCCACAGCGTCCCGAAGATCCCGTCGCCCGCGACGCGCATTCAGGAGCCGATCCCGAAACCGAAAAGACCGTCGTTTTCCGGGACGGGATCCGCATCCGTCCGGGGATGGCGCCGGCCCGCCTTTTCATGCGTCCCGCCGTCCGTCCGCAGCCCCGCCGGCAAGCTTGACAAAAGGGACGTTTTGATGTATATTATCTGCTGAAGTATTGCGGTCGGCGGTGTGCCCGCGGATTGAGCGGGATCCCGGCCGGAAGTCGCTTCCCCGGCCTGCCGCCGTTTTGCCCGGTCCGGCAGCCGGTCCCCGACGGACCGGCTGCAGTGACGGAAGATCGGTGTCGTCCGGGGCTCCGTCCGGTCCGGCGGATCCGCGACGGTGAGTTCGAAGTTCGCAGTGGAAAATGCGGGCCTCCTTTCGGGAGCTGAGTTTCTCGAGGGGAGGCGGGAGCGTGTCGAAATGTGGGAGCCGGCTCCTCAAGAGGTCGTGTTTGCTGAGGCGGAAGACGCGTTGTGGCTTCCCGTCTATACGCGGCCGCTGCACGAGTTCAGGCTCTATGACCGTCTCCGCGAACGCGGGATCCCCGCCTATCTGCCGGTGGTCCCCGATTTCAAGGTCCACAATGTGACGAAGAACGGCAAGCCCTACTCCTACAAGCGGCAGGTGCTGCGGCCGATGCTCCGGTCGTATCTCTTCGCAAGGATGACTGCCGATGAGCGGCGGGAGTTGTGGCGGAGCAACTCCGTCAACAATGTCTGGGAGGTCCCCCGCGAGGCCCAGAGCGCCTTTCTCGACGAGCTGCGCGGACTCCGGTTGATGGAGGAACTGGCAAAATCCTCCCCGCTCGAATTCCGCAAAGAGCTCCGGGTCAGCGACCGTTTCGTGATCGAGGCGCCGGCCCAGTTTGCAGGGACCCGGGGGTTCCTCGTCGAGAAGAGAAAGAAGTTCCGGTGGGTCGTCCGTCTTGATTTCCTCGGCCGCTTCATCGATGCCGAGATCGACCCGAGCGTCTACCGGATGAGCAGGATCGAGTGATCCGTTCCGCTCCCCCTGCGCGCGGAGCGGCCGGACGGATACGGTCAAAGAAAACAACAGCATATTCGAACCGAAACGGGAGAGTCAGGAGTTTCTCCGATGGCGAAAAAAGTTTTTGTTTCAGGGTGTTACGATCTGCTTCACTCCGGGCACGTCGCCTTCTTCGAGGAGGCGGCCGCCCACGGCGACCTCTACGTGGGGCTGGGAAGCGACCGTACGATCTTCAACCTCAAGGGGCGGCGTACGGTCAACCCCGAAGCGGAGCGCCTCTACATGGTCAAGGCGCTTCGGTGCGTCAAGGACGCGTGGATCAATTCGGGAAGCGGCATCATGGACTTCGAAAAGGAGGTCCGCGAACTCAAGCCCGACATCTTTTTCGTGAATTCCGACGGCTACACGCCGGAGAAGGAAAAGTTCTGCCGGGAACTGGGGATCCGGCTGATCGTCAGCGAGCGGATCCCCGAGCCGGGGCTGCCCCCGCGCTCGACGACGGCGCTCCGCCAGGAGTGCCGCATCCCCTACCGGGTCGAACTTTGCGGCGGCTGGCTCGATCAGCCCTCGGTCAATTCGCTTTCTCCCGGTTCGGTGATCGTGATGAGCATCGAGCCGACGATGGAATTCAACGACCGCAGCGGCATGGCGACGAGTTCCCGCAAGAAGGCGATCGAGCTGTGGCAGACGCAGATCCCGGCGGGAAACCGCGAGGAACTGGCGAAGCTGATCTTCTGCATCGAAAATCCGCCGGGGACCAGAGCGGTCAGCGGGTCGCAGGACCAGCTGGGGATCCTGCTGCCCGGCCTCAACAAACTCAATTACGACAACGGTTACTGGCCGAAGTCGATCGATTCCGTGACCGACGACAAAACGCTGGACTTCATCGCGGATCACCTCTATCTGCTTCAGCTGCCCCAGCGGCGGACCGGCTACGACGTGCTGGGACGGACTTTCATCACGAAAGAGCGGGCCGCGCGTCTGGCCGAGGTCACCGACCGGTGCTGGCGGGCGATGCTTGCGGGCGACGTGAAGGAGTGGGGCCGGGCCACGCGGGAGTGTTTCGAGATCCAGACGGCGATGTACCCGGCCATGCTGACGGAGGATATGACCGAAGCGATCGCCGCGCGCCGCGATTCCGTCTGCGGCTGGAAGGTCACGGGGTGCGGCGGCGGAGGCTATCTGGTGCTGATCTCCGAAACGCCCGTCGACAATACGATCAAGGTCGTCCCCTGCCGGGCGAACAACTGAAAGGATATCCATTCATGAAACGGGCACTTATCACCGGGATCACGGGCCAGGACGGCTCCTATCTTACCGAACTCCTGCTGGAGAAGGGCTACGAGGTCCACGGCATCATCCGCCGGGCGAGCACCTTCAACACCGGGCGCATCGACCATCTTTACCGCGATCCGCATCTCGAGGGCGTGAAGCTCTTCCTCCACTACGGGGATCTCACCGACTCCAGCAACCTGAGCCGGCTGCTGGAGAAGGTCCATCCGCAGGAGATCTACAACCTCGGCGCCCAGAGCCACGTGCGCGTCTCCTTCGACGTGCCGGAATACACCGCCGACACCGATGCGCTCGGCGTGCTGCGGCTCCTCGATGCGATCAAGGAGACCGGGCTGGATACCCGCTTCTATCAGGCGTCGACCTCGGAGCTTTTCGGCAAGGTGCAGGAAGTGCCCCAGCGGGAAACGACTCCCTTCTGGCCGCGCAGTCCCTACGGCGTTGCCAAACTCTACGGTTTCTGGATCGTCAAGAACTACCGCGAGGCCTACGGGCTCCACGCCTCGAACGGCATCCTCTTCAACCACGAATCGCCGCGGCGCGGCGAAACCTTCGTGACCCGCAAGATCACGATGGCTGCGGCGCGGATCCACCGCGGACTGCAGGATTGTCTCTACATGGGCAACCTGGATGCGCTCCGCGACTGGGGCTACGCCAAAGACTATGTCCGCATGATGTGGATGATGCTCCAGCAGGAAAAGCCCGACGACTACGTGGTGGCGACCGGCGAAATGCATTCGGTGCGGGAATTCATCGAGTGTTCGTTCGCGCATCTCGGTCACAAGATCGAGTGGCGCGGCAAGGGGGTCGACGAAGTCGGCATCGACACGTCGACCGGCAAGACGGTCGTCCGGATCGATCCGCGTTACTTCCGGCCCTCCGAGGTGGAGCAGCTGCTCGGCGATCCGAGCAAGGCGGCGCGGCAGCTGGGCTGGGTGCCGGAGGTCAAGTTCGCCGAGCTGGTGAAGATCATGACCGACGGAGATCTGCGTCTGCTGGACAATCCCAATTACGAGATCGGATTCTGATGAAATGATCGACAAAAACGCAAAAATCTTCATCTGCGGCCACCGCGGCATGGTGGGGAGCGCCTGCGTGCGCAAGTTCGAACGCGAGGGCTACGCCAATATCCTCAAGCGGACCCATGCGGAACTGGACCTCAGAGACCAGGCGGCCGTGAAGGCCTTCTTCGCGGCGGAGAAACCGGAATATGTGATCCTTGCGGGCGCGAAGGTGGGCGGCATCATGGCCAACAAGACCCACTGCGCGGAGTTTCTGCTTGAAAATCTGGAGATCCAGAACAACGTCATCATGCAGAGCTACCTCAACGGGGTAAAGAAATTCTGTTTTCTCGGGAGCTCGTGCATCTACCCCTGTCAGGCGCCCCAGCCGATCAAGGAGGAATACCTTCTCACCGGACCCCTTGAACCGACCAACGAAGGGTATGCGCTGGCCAAGATCAGCGGCTACAAACTCTGTCTCTACCTCTCCCGGCAGTACGGCTGGAACACGGTGAGTCTGATGCCCTGCAATCTTTACGGGACCAACGACAGTTACGATCCGCAGAACAGTCACGTTTTTCCGGCTTTCATCCGGCGTTTCGTCGAGGCGGCGCGGGAAAAGCGTCCGGAGGAGGTCCTGTGGGGAACGGGCAAGCCGCTGCGGGAATTCCTGCACGTGGACGACGTGGCGAACGCGGTGTACTACTTCATGCAGAACCATGACGATCCCGAGGTGATCAACATCGGCTACGGCACGGACATCACGATCCGCGAGCTTGCGGAGAAGATCGCCGCCGCGGCGGGTTTCGAGGGCGAGATCAAATGGGACGCCTCCAAACCCGACGGCATGTACCGCAAACTGATGGACAGCTCCCGCGCCCACGCTCTCGGCTGGAAGCCGCAGATCACGCTGGACGAGGGGATCAGCCGGACCGTTCGGGAATATCGCAACGCCGTCGGGATCCGCTGAACCGCCGATCCCGCGTTCACACGCGAAAAGCTGAAAATGGAAAAAAAGCGGAAACTTTATCTGGATATCTTCAGGGGGTTCCTGATCGTGCTGGTCATTGCCGGCCATGTCATCCAGCAGGCCCTTCCCCGCAGTTTTGACGGGAACCATGTTTTCAGGTACATATATTCTTTCCACATGCCGGCTTTCATGTTCGTCAGCGGATTTTGTTGTGCCCGGGCGACGTACGGCATATCTTTCCTGAAGGATCGTGCCGCTCGTCTGCTCATACCGTTTTTTACGTGGTTCCTGATTTCCGAACTGATACGCGGCGAATATGGACATCTGCTTGAAAACACAGGGCGTTTCCTGCTTCATCCCGACACGGGGCTGTGGTTCTTGTGGGCGTTGTTTTTCTGCACGGCGTTATTGGTCTTGTGCACTGACATCTCCGCTCGCTCCGGTTTGGCCCCGATGGGAGTCCTTTTTGCCGCGGCGGTGCTGCTTTACGCCGTCTTGGTATTTTTCCCGATAAAATATCTCGGCGTACAGTTTATCAGTTACTACTTCATGTTTTTTGTACTGGGGATCTGTATGCGAAAAATGGAAGATCATTTTCTGCATCCCGGGAGATGGATCACTCTGGTCCTGCTCGCCGCTTACTTCGCGGCAGCGTTCTTCTGGACAAGGAAGGGGGCCATTCCCGTTTGCGGACGGGATTTGGTCGGGGTGCAGGCCTATTTCTACCGCTGGATTGCCGCGCTGGTCGGCATCGCCGCATGGATGAGGGTGTTTCATCTGCTCGACGCTTTTTTCGAACGCCGGAAAGACACCCTTCCTGTACGATTTATGGAGACCGTGGGTAAAAACACGTTGGGCATATATGCTTCGCACGGACCGCTGATCCTGCTGTTGCTGGCGCTGACCCGCGGTTTGGAGGAAGCGGTCGCGGTGCGGTTGGCCCTGGTGACCGTGGTCGTTCTGGCGATCTCCCTGGGAATGGTGCTGTTGTTCAGATACAATCGCTGGAGCGCATTGCTGCTGCTGGGCGAACGCGCCCCGGCGCCCTGCAGAGAAGGCAATTGAAGGCCGGGGCTCCCCGGGATCGACCTTCGGTCTTGACCGGAAGGATGTCGCGGCGGTGGATCCCGGGAGCGTTTTCCGTCATTTATGTCGGAGCCGGCGGCTGTAATCAACATCGTTTCGTATATTTCAACTTCAAATAAGGATATCTTTTTCGATGAATGAGACAGGTTCCTCCAAAAAACGCATCGGAATCATAACCATCTTTCGATCCAACAATTACGGTGCGGTCCTGCAGGCTTTTGCATTGGAGTGCTTTTTGCGCGAACAGGGGTTCGATGCCGAGGTGATCGACTACAACGAACAGGACCGTGAGTTGAAATTTCAATCGCCGATACGGAGGATCCGGCATCTCCTGTGGCACCGTCTCATATACAATATGCTGGGCGGACTTCGACGCACACGCAAGACAGCCGCCTTCATCGCGGAAAACTTCCATTTGTCCCCCAAACGCTACAGCTCACGTGGGGAACTTGCTGATGCCCCCCCGGCGTACGACATCTACATCACCGGAAGCGACCAGGTGTGGAATCCGTTCAACACCAATAACGACCCGTCGTATTTTCTGTCTTTTGCACCGAAATCATCCCGGCGCATATCCTATGCTGCGAGTTTCGGTCTGGAAGCACTCCCGGCGGAATTCCATGCCGAGTATAACGAACGGCTCCACAACTATGACCTCATCTCGGTGCGGGAGAGAGAGGCCCGGAACCTGGTCCGGGAACTGAGCGGGCTGGATGCGGAACTGGTGCTCGATCCGACCCTGCTGCTGTCGGCCGACGACTGGAACCGTTTTGCGGCGCCGCCGGTGGTTTCGGGGAAATACATACTCTGCTACTACATGTTGAATCGGCCGATCAACCGGGAGGAGATGCGCATCGCCGGAGAACTCGCCAAACGGACCGGGTGGAAGGTCATTCATCTGGGGTTGCGGGAGTACCGCCGCTTTCTGCCCTGGGAAAACCATATCGTCGATGCCGGAGTCCGGGAGTTCCTGAGTTTGGTCGCACATGCTTCATTCGTCGTTACCAATTCATTCCACGGGTGCGCGTTTTCCATAAACTACAGGAAACCGTTTCTCGCCGTCACCAGCAAGACTCATCCGCTGAAGAGCCGGATCGAAACTTTGCTGGAGACGATGGAGCTGAAAGACCGGCTGCACTACATAGAAGACGCTCTTCCCGATCTCGACGGGCTTTCGTCCCTCGACTACTCCGTATCCGAAGCGCGCATCCGCAAGGAACAGACCGAGTCCCGCGCATTTTTGCTCAAAGCCCTTTCCAATGAAAAATAAGATCGATCTGCCTGTACCGGAAAAATGCGTCGGTTGCGGCGTGTGTTCCTTCGTGTGCCCGCGCGCCTGCTTGAAAATGGTTCCGGACGCGCTGGGATTCCTCTATCCCCGCGTGTCGGATGGCTGTGTGTCCTGCGGAAAGTGCGTTCGGTATTGTCCGGTGTTGAATCCGGGCAAGCTGGCTCCGATCAGAAAGGTTTTCGCCGGGTGGAGCACACGTCCTGCCGTTCGCATCTCCGCCGCTTCAGGCGGAGTGTTCTCGGCGCTGGCGGAAAAATGGCTGGCCGATGGCGGAGTCGTGGTCGGCGCTGCCTACGATGATCGGATGAGGGTCCGGCACGTCATTTGCCGCGATGGCAAGGATCTTGCGGCGTTGCGCGGTTCCAAATACGTCCAAAGCGATCTGGGGGAGATTTTCAAGGAGAGCTGCCGCGTCATCCTCGAGGAAAAGAGGCCGCTGCTGTTCTGCGGAACACCGTGCCAATGCGCCGCGCTCCGGGCGCTTTGCGGAGATTCTGAACAGCTCTTCCTTTGTGACCTGATCTGTTACGGGGTCGGTGCCCCGGAGATATTCCGCAGACAGATAGATTTTCTGGAACGCCGATACGGCGACCGGATCATCGGCTGGAATATGCGGGACAAGCGTTTCGGGTGGCAATACCCGGTACATGTAGCCACCTTCAAGTGTGCCGGGCCGCGGATCCTGCGCGGCAGAGACGACATATATTCCTCCGGGTATTCGCGTGGACTGTTCATGCGCGAATCCTGTTACGGCTGCCGTTTCTGCACCGCCGACCGGACCGGAGATCTGACGCTGGGGGACTTTTGGGGTCTCAAAGACGACGCGA
>Ga0310696_10007661_pt1 | contig 12658 bp, 14 predicted proteins | sample AusTroGonzalo_MG_4_FD_203885 | JGI IMG/M metagenome (GOLD analysis project Ga0310696, IMG submission 203885) | Bovine rumen microbial communities from tropical cattle in Woodstock, Queensland, Australia - Gonzalo_02 (v2) (version 2) | ecosystem: Host-associated > Mammals > Digestive system >... | reverse complement strand
GTTACCGCAAGATGTGACGAAACTTTTTTTGATTATCTGAAAATATTTTCCAAAATAAAAGAAAATCTTGAAAAAACAGGACTTTATGATGAAATGAAATATCATTTTATAAACTATAAAGTCCGTTCAATGTTCTGGTGGTGGAAAAAAATTAAATATAAATACAAAGAACAGTTTTTTAATATGATAAAAGAAGATTACAAAATAATGTACAGAACAGAACTTAAATCAGTTAAGGATAAAAGAAATATCTGGACTAAAACGTTATTTCTGACTGACAGAGTTCTTGAAAATGATTTTAAAAAATATATGTTTTATTTGTATTGGGACAGGATTTTCAGAATTGAATACGGAGTTGATAATCATACAATTATACTTCTTTCAAATTATAAATTTTGGTACAGTAATTACGATAATAAACGTTTAAAATTTGATTAATTAAAGGAATTTATGTTGAATAAAAATTACGGAATATTTGTTGTATTTATTATAGCTCTTTTTATAGCGTTGTTTATAGATTTACGCATGGCTGAACACAAGACCTCAGAAATTCAGAATAAATTTGGTATAAAGGAACAAAAAGAAGAATTTCAGATAAGAGAATCCGACCGAAAGGAAACTCCAAAAAAATCTGAAACAGAGGAAAAAAATACGGATATAAATATCAGTGAAAGTGTAAATATTCCCATAAATTCAATAATTGAATTCAGCGGAATGAGTGTTGATGAAATACTCTCATTAAGAAAAAAAGCCGTAAATAATTCTCCGCTTTTTTCAAATCTTTCAGATTACAAACCAAATCCCGATGTTTTCCAGATAGAGGACGGATTACAATGGATTAGTGCTTATGAAATTTCCTGTAACGGAGCAGACCAGCCTAATATCGGAAAAGGACCGTCAAGAGAAAGTATAGCAATTTTAAATCCCGAGTTAATGTATTACGTTTCAATTCTTAATTATGCATTTTCAAAATATCGTATGCCTTGTTCACCGACAGATTATTTAATGCCACACAGAGCTTTTTACGATAAAAATACCAATACAATAACGGTACACATCAGCGCAGATGATTTATACGAAAAATTGCACGGAAAAATGAGAGTTATCTTATCTGATGCAAATGCACATGATTTGGGCTATAATTATGCTTCAGCGGTAAATTCCACAAATATAAGATATAAAAATGATTTTAATTTATCAAATCAAATAATTCAGACGAGAGGTTTTTATCACAGAGGAGGTTCATGCGGACTTCCCGAGGGTTGCAATAATTATTCACCCTATGAATCGTCGTATGATTTTGATATTACGGCTCTTCCTGCAATATTAGAAATAAAACTCTGGAAAAATTATCCTAATTCAACTTCAGAAAAATCTGATTTGAATTACAGAATGATTTTTGAATAATAATTCTTTCAAAATATTACAAATGTTACGAAAAAATGTATGTGTAACGAAATGTAAATACGAATTTCTTGACATTCAAAACAGGCTGAAAGTACCATTTTACTAGACTAGACTAGACGCCGACTTATGCCAAAATTTGGGTAAAAATTTGTTGTATTATAAAAATATGCAAAGAAAAATTACCTCAAATTTTGAATACGGTTTTACGCTTGCAGAAGTACTGATAACACTTGTTATCATTGGTATTGTTGCAGCACTCACGATACCGACCGCAATTAACAAATATAAAGACCAGGAGTTAAAAACACAGTTCAGACAGGCTTATTCGACCATTTTACAGGCAATGTACAAGACTGAAATGAATGATTTTGCAGGGTTTGTACCCTGCTTCTACGGAGATGGGAGACTTTTGGGACAAAACTACTGGGATTGCGGTTCTTTTTTCAACTCTTTAGCAAAAAATCTTCAGGTACATAAAATTTGCAGAGGAAACGCAAAAGCAGACGGCTGTATTCCGACTTATACTCACCCTGCGGCGTATGGTTGTGCAGGATTTACAGTAAGTGCAATTGAAACAGGGTCTACGGTTTATGTTTTAAATAACGGTCAGATACTTATTTGTTATGGTACGTGCGGACCTTTGTTTTTGTTTGATATAAACGGACAAAAAGGCCCGAATATTTGGGGAAAAGACTTGTTTGATTTTATGATACAAAGAAATGAAAATTCGGGCATTTATACAAGAAGACGAAGTTGTTCTTACAACGACCCTTCGGGTAAAACAACAGAAGAGATGATTCAATATGCTCTTGCGGGTAAAAAATAGCCGCTTTAATAACAAAAAAGCTGATTTAATTCAGTAGGTAGCGTGCATTTTAATGCACGCTACTACTACAATTTCATAAAATTATATAAAAAAATCCAAAAATATATTTTCTGAAATTGCAAGTACAATATAAAAAAAAGATTGTATTTAATTAATAAAATTAAGATTGTTGTTAATATTATTTAAAACACAAAAATAACAGGAATAAGAACAAGTATAAATAATAACTCGAAAAAACTGTTAAATATTTTGGTATTTATTTTATATTTTGGCATTATATATTTTACCCAGATAATAAACGATAAATAGCTAATTAACAATCCTCCACCCGAAAATATATAAGTTTGTTTTAAGACAAATACATATTTAATAAACGAATATAAAATACTTTTATCAGTAGTTAAAAATACAGATAAAAAATCACATAACAACGTAAATATTATAATTGTATGTAATAACTTTTTATTATCTTTAATTTTATCGAGAACATTTTTTATATTGTAAAAAATATGACCGTTCAAATATAAGAAAGGCAGAACAAATATCCTGAACAAAAATATTATAAAACAATAAATACAGAAACAGACATCTGTATTAGAATATTCATGAAAATGCATTGATAACAACAACATTAAAAATAGAATGAAAAAAGGTATTAAGAGAATGTTTAATACTGTAAAAAAAATAAATTCAAAAACTTTATACATATAAAATATATTATAAAAAATATTATTTTATATGCAAGTATTGCTGAACCTCTTTTTTTGAGATTTTAACAGTTACAATATAATAATAATTTTCGATTAATCCTTTTTCCTGATAACCACGTCCTTTTAATACAAGTAATCTGTCATCATCTGCATTAAAATCGTATATATCAATTACAAGAGCATATATATTACCAAGATTATCCATTCGAATATTATAAATATCTGCTTGTCCAATAGCATTTTTTAAATTAATATTTTCAAATTCTTTTATAGATGTTTTTATAGAATAATTAAATTTTAATCTATTAATATTTGTATTTATAACTTCTGATAATATTTGTTTAAAAAAGTTATCTTCTTTTATTGCTTTCGAAAGAGAACTGTTTTCATGAAAAATAATACCTCGTAATTTTTCTGTATTCATTTGAGTTTTTACTTTTTGTCTGACGAAATTTTCAAGTTCAAAATTATTCAAATCAGAAATTTTATCTACAATTTTTCCATTATTTTTAATATATTCTTTTGCTGTTTTTCCTTCAAATTTTTCAGAAGCTATATGCCACAAACCAATAGCATCAATTTGACTTCTATCATAATATTTTACTCCTAAATTAAATACAGACTGAGACGATTTAACGATTATATTATTTTTAAAATTATACTCCACGACTTCACACTTACAGTTAGGGTGGGGACGAGGTGGAACTTTGTCACCCGTGAATATTTTTCCGTCAAGACTTTTGCATTCTTCACAGGTATTTTTACCCGTTTCTGAAATCCAGATGTATTTTTTGTCTTTATCAAATTCTTTATTCCATGGAATGGTGCATTTTGTCATATCAAAAATTCCTTTCTTTCAAAAAATAAGCTGTCCTATTTTTAATATGACATATTTTGAAAATCCTGCAAGAGTAGGGGATAACAGGTATAACATGTGAAATGATTTGTAAATAAATTGATACAAAAACAGTATATTTAAAGCAAAAATATCTGAGTTATGTAAAATAAAAAATTCAAAAATTAAACACAAAAATCCCCTCAGGCAATTTGCAAAGAGGGGATTTTAAAATAAAAAATTATTCAATATCCGAAGTACAGAACGGGCATTTTGTTGCCTTGATATTGACTGTTGAAAAGCATTTCGGGCATGTTTTTGTTGTTGCTTCTTCCTGAGCGGCAGTTTCTTTTTCCGCAAGTGATTTTAATTTATTAATTCCTTTAACAAGAATAAAAACAGCAAGAACAACAATAACAAAACTGATTAAAGTGTTAATAAATACGCCGTAATTTACGGTTACGGCACCTGCTGCCTGAGCTGCTTCCAGTGACGGATAGTGTACAAATTCACCGTTTTCATTCGGTAACGTCCAGTAAAGATTTGAAAAATCAACTTTTCCCATTAACCAGCCGATAGGGGGCATTATAACATCTTTAACCATTGAATCGACGATTTTTCCGAATGCGGCACCGATGATTATACCGACTGCCATATCCATTACGTTACCTTTGACGGCAAAGTTTTTTAATTCTTCGAGAATATTTTTAATACCTTTAATCATTTTTATTCCTTTCTTTTTTTGCAGATTATATACTAAACAAAAATTTTGCAAAAGTCACTCTTTACGGTTATTTTTATTGAGAATATAATTTGTTAAAGGAAAAATTATGATAAATTTTGATTCACTCACACTGAGAGCATTTTTGGAGGAAAACGAAAGTTTTTTAAACGGTGCTGTTGTCCGGAAAATTCAGCAGCCGACAAGACGTGACCTTGTTTTGCATTTGCGTAATAACGGAATAAACAAAAAGTTATATATAAATATAAATCCCGAATTTTTTCATGTTTGTTTTCCGGATGATGAAAATTATTCAGAAAGAGGAATAAAAATTCCTGATACTGCACCGATGTTTTGTATGCTTTTGAGAAAATATATTCAAAATTTAAGAATAGTTGATGTATTTCAGCCGAAAGGGGAAAGAATACTGGAATTGTATTTTGATTATACGGATGTCCTGAATGATTGTTCAAGGCTTTGTCTTGCGGTTGAATTAATGGGAAAATACAGCAATATTATTCTTTACAATAAGCATACGGGAATAATTATCGGCTGTGCGCATAATGTCGGAGAGGAAAAAAGCAAAGTAAGAGAATTGTCGGGAACTCTGCCTTATGTTTACCCTGCCTCAAGAAATAAAAAAGATTTGCGGAAGGAAAACAAAACTGATTTTTGTAAGATTTTTGATTCTTATAAAAACCAAGAAGATTTAGTTAAAAATTTAACTTTAATGTATGAAGATATAACAATACCAATAGCTGAGAGAATATGCGGAAATTCTGATTTTGAAACTGAAAAAATATATGAAAATCTTTTGAAAGAGGTTTCTTTATCAGAATTAAATCCGTGTTGTGATGAAAATTTTAATGAATTTTCTCTTTCGGAAGTTAACGGCTTTCAGAAATTTAGTTCCGTAAATTCAATGATTGATGAATATTATACATATAATCAGCTGCAAAAACTTTTAAATCAGAAAAAGGCGAAGATTTACGCTTTTTTAGACTCAAAAATAAAAAAATATGAAAAACAAAAAGAGCAGTTTGATGAAAAATTGTCTTTGAAATCCAAAGCCGAAAACTACAAACAAAAGGGCGATGTTTTAATGATGAACCCGAAAATAGAGGTTTCATCAAAAGTCATTTTAACAAATCCTTATGATAACGAGCCTCTGGAGATTGAACTTGATGAAAATTTGTCGGTTATTGAGAATGCAAACAGGTATTATAAATTGTACAAAAAAATCAAGTCAGCAATAGAATATGCAAATTCTCAAATCGAAAAAATAAATTCAGATATTGAAACGCTTGAGTTGCAGAGATTTTACACTGAAATAGCAAATTCCTTAAACGATACAGAAGATATTTTGCTTGAATTAGAGCTTCAGGAACCCGACAAAAAGAAAAAAAACGCTGAAAAAAAAGTTCAGCAGTATGAAATTGGCGGATATAAAATTTATATCGGTAAAAATTCTGTCCAAAATGATTACATTTTGTCAAAAGTGGCAACGGGAGAAGATTTGTGGTTTCACCCGCAAAATTGCCACGGAGCGCATCTGATTCTGAAAAAAAATAACCCGTCGGAAAATATCCCCGATAATATTCTTCTTGAATGTGCAAAACTTACCAAAAAATATTCACAAAAGTCTAATGAAGCAAAAATGCCGATAATTTATACAAAAAGAAAATATGTAAAAAAAGCAACTTCAAAAATAGCCTTTGTTACTTATAAAAACGAAAAAGAGATTTATTGTTGATTTTTAAGGTTTTTAGTGCAAATATTGTTTCATGATTTACGCAAAAAAAGAAAGAAAACCGCAAATTTGGCTGTCTTTCGGTCACATGATAAACGATATTTATACCGGTGTTTTGAATCCTATTATGCCGTTTATTGCTGAGCAGGTTAATATTTCAATGGCGGTTGCGACAATAATTTTGAGTTGTTCTCATGTTTTTTCTTCTCTTCTGCAGCCTGTTTTTGGATATTTTGCGGACAAAATGCGAAAAAGAGCTTTAATATTTTGGGGTTTAATTTTTACCGCATTTTTTATATCAAATGCTCCCGGAATTACAAATGTTTATTTAATGATTTTGTTTATTGCGCTCGGAAGTCTGGGGTCAAGTCTTTTTCACCCTCAGGCGCTCGGACTGGTTCTGAAATTTTCAACATCAAACACTTCAAAAAATATGGGTATTTTCCTTGCTTTGGGAACACTCGGTTTTTCAACAGGACCTCTTGTTTCTTCGGCAATTGCCCAATATTTGGGACTTGATAAAATGTATTTTATGTGTCTTTTGGGTATTGTTTGGGCGTTATTAATGTTTTTAATGCTGCCGAAATTTTCCAATGAATCTTTGGCAAAAAAGCCTGATTTTAGTCTGAAACAAGCTTTTTTGGATATTTTGAAAAATGACAAACTGAAAATTTTAAATATAATTTCAATTTTAAAATCTCTTATACAGACATCTTGTTCGATTTTGCTGCCTTTTTTATGGAAATCAATGGGTTATTCAAAATTTCAGATAGGTGCTGCTCTGTTTTGTTTTCTGTTTTTGGGCGGAATTGCTTCATTTGTGAGTCCAAAACTTGAAAAGAAAATAGGAACGGCAAATGTTTTCTATATTTCAATGGTTTTAACTTTTCCCATGATGCTGATTTTCCTTTTTACTTATAAAACAATGCCGGTAGTTTCCTTTATTGACTTTGCTCTTATGGGTTTCGTAACCTTATTTGCCGTACCGGTTACAATGAGTATGGCACAAAAAATTCTTCCTCAGTATAAGAGTATTATTGGCGGCTTTATAAACGGTTTTTCGTGGGGCGTTGTTGCAATAGCAATGACTGCAATAGGATTTATTGCAAATGCTACCGATATTGCAACGGTTTTGGCGGTTATAGCTTTTATACCCGCAATCAGTTCATTATTTACAGTTAAAAAATTATTTGAAAATCAAATTTAATTTTTCTTTTTGTTTATGTTATACTTTCACTATGTTTGAATATAGTTTTTTTAAAAATTTAAAAACACTTTTAAAAGCGGTATTTCGTTTGAAAGTCTACGATAACATAATCCCTTTGGGTTATAATTGTGAAACTGCTTTCAGATTTTATGTTCATTACAGGTTTATTGAATCTTCTTTTCTGACCTGGGTTTATATTGATGATTTTGATATCCTTTTGAATGCTCTTAATAATTTGGAAAATGTTGCGACAGATGATTTTATTTATGAACAAGCTTTATATAAATGTGTAAATTCCGGTATAAGATTTCACGGCAGAACGAGAGATAAAGCGCTTTCGGAAGATAATGAAGAATCAAGACTGCTAATGGCTCAGGATAAAGAGGAACTTCGCTCAAGAATAAAATATCTGAAAGAAAAATTTATTAAAACAGCAAGTGATGGCAAAAAGAATTTATATGCCGTTAAAATTTCAAAAAAAGATGCAGAAAGAGCAGATATCAGGGAAAAAATAACCAAACTTTATGAATTTTTGAACAATTTTTGCAAAAATAAATTTGATTTGCTTATTATTACCGAAAAAAATTATTATCAGGAACTTTTGTTTGATGAAAAGAATATTTATACACGTTCGGTTGAAAAGTATGCTCCCGACGAAACAGTAACGGATAAAAAAGCGGGTGACAAACTCGGCTGGCGGGCAGTCTGGACAGAATTCAGACCCAAAAAACATGTTTGGAAAAAGAAAAAATTAAAATTTGAACAAATTTAAAAATAAAATTTTTATTAAAGTTTTTTCCATGCCTGCCGATATAAAGAAAAAGAGAGTATAGATGAAAGGTTTTTTGTCTGAAAATGGCATTAATAAATTCAGTTAATTCAATAGCAGTGTCTAAGTCTTTTTATGCGCCAGTAAAAACGGCACAAAAGACGGAAGCTGAACGGGAACAGCAATCGGAAGCATATTCTTCCACGTACTCGCTTGCTGCAAGGTCAATGGCTCTTGCGGGGATTGATTTTGTTCAGACTCCCGAAAAAGCACAGGATGTTCATTATACAGACGGAATAAACGCAACTGTTGTTGAGGAAACCTCCGGACATGCCGCAAACAAATGGTGGCAGGAAGAAATGAACTACGAAAATCCGCCTTATTTACCCGATTCAAAAGTTCAGCATATAAAACTGGAAGAAGATACAAAATTTGTTCGTGTATATGATGGCCAGCATTCGGGCATGCGTGGAGGCTGGGTGATGAAAGCTAAGGATATTGAAGGACTTTCACCTGCCGAAATTCAGGATAAATTTGCACTCCCTCAAGAACCTGTTTTGATGTGCGATGTTACACTTCCCAAAGGAACGGAATTGAGAACGGGGCTTTGCAACCCCCTTAGAATGTGGAAGAATGACGGTATTAAATCAGATGCCGTTTCAACCTCAACCATATTCTTTACTTATGAAAATTGGGGAGAGGGCGGCGGTGTCCAGTTCGACCTTATGGGACAACGTGTCGGTAAATTTGATAACGAAAGACTCATTAATCATTAATATAGTTAATAATTCAGTTTTAACGATTGAACAAAATATAATACAGCCGTGAAATACACGGCTGTAATTTTGCAAAAAAAGTTGTATAATTTCTTTGTTAGAAAAAAGAGGTTCTGTTTATGGATATAAATATTCAAATTGAAAAAAATATTCTTGTTTTAAACGGTAAAAAAATAAAATTCAGCCATGATATAAGACAGTTTAAGACAATCGGTGACGATATCATTGTTTTGCTGGATATTCCCTCGGATGATGATACGCTTGATAATATATACTGTTATTTTTCAAACGGCATAATAAAATGGCAGGTTCAGCCGTTAAAAGAAGCTTTTCCCGAATTAAAACAAGTTTTTCCGTTTGAACAAATGAGTGTAATTGACGGTGTTATCAGCGCTACCGATTTTTACGGCAGAAGATTTATGATAAATCCCAAAGACGGAAAAATTTTGTCAAAAGACATTGTTAAATAAGGGAGCAAGCTCCCTCTTATTCTTTGTGGCAGCCTGATTTGTAATTCAGATATTTTGTTTTTCCTTGGAGCAAGCTCCCTTTTATTCTTTGCGGCAGCCTGATTTGTAATTCAGATATTTTGTTTTTCCTTGGAGCAAGCTCCCGTTTACTTCTTTGCAACAGCTTTATTTGCAATTTAGGTTTTCCGTTATTTCTTTTTTCATAAAATTATCCTTTCTGTCATGCTGAACTTGTTTCAGCATCTTTCAATTTTTGAATGCTCAAATAAATCTGTGAATTACCACAAGATGTTGAGTCTGCATTTAACAGGGAAAAACAATTAAAGCTTTGGCACAGGCAATAAAAATAAACCTGAAATAAACTCCTGATGACAAAATTTTTGTAAAAACCGATTAGATATAAGACCCTGAAACGAGTTCAGAGTGACACAAATTTACACTTTTGTTAATTTGTAGTCAGTTCAGTCCGCATGTCACGGCTATGCCTGACTTTTTGTTATGTAATAACAGTAAGATATATTTAAATATTACAAAATATTGCAGAAATATAAGTATGTTATAAAAATTTACAAAAAGTAATTGACGCTAAAACCCAATAGCCATAGGCTCTCTAATAGAATAGAATAGAAGCGGTGGTGCGTCAGTTTCTGTTTTTAAAATATGTTATACTAAAAACATGGAAAATTGTTTGCACAAATTTAAAATATTTAAACAAGGCTTCACCCTTGCGGAAGTATTGATAACTCTTGTCATAATAGGTGTTGTTGCTGCTATGACAATTCCGAATATTATTTATGAAACCAAAAAACATGAATATTCTGCCAGATTAAAAAAGTTTTATTCCACCATGAAACAGGTACAGCAGAAAGCGGCAGCGGACGGTAAAAGCTGGAGTGATTGGGCTTTAACTCAAAACGGAGGTACAAGAGGTGTAGAAATTGCGTCGGCATTTCAGGATGGATATATACTTCCTTATATGTCATATTTTAAAACAGAGGAATCGGGTGCGTACAGAAAAGTTTATCTTAATGACGGTTCTTATTTTTCAAATCAAAAAGGTACCTGCATAGATTTTGTTTTTGACGTCAATGGTGATAAACTTCCAAATGAAGTTGGTCGTGACATTTATACCTTTATATATTGTCCCGGCGGTTTTTCAGATTATTGGACTATAACTGATGAATTTATTCCTTATCAGGAAAGTTATTACAGCCGCAGTACCGCTTTGTCAATTTGCAGAACTTTGCCTAACCATTGCAGTGCTTTGTTGAGGATTGATGGCTGGGAGTTTAAATCTGATTATCCACACAGATTGTAGCTGAAAGACTTTTAAATAAAAAAAGAGGCTTTAAGCCTCTTTTTTATTATACAAACTTTAAAATTTCTATGCAGCGAGATGAATTTCGGTAATCAGATAATCTGCAATCCATTTCAAATCTTTATTCATTGCTGCTGCTTTTTTCAGGCAATTAACTGAAGCTTCGCCAATTCTAATGAGAGTCATTGCAATAACTCCTCTTACGGTTCCTTTTACCAGAGAGAGTTTTTCGACAAGTTCGGGAACAGCGTCATTTCCGATTGCAACCAGTTTGTTTTCTAATGCGCTTTTGCTTTTGTTATCTGCATTTTCAATTTGTGATAATATATTTTCTATTGAACTTGTCATGATTTTCCCTTTCAAATCTGTTTTCTATGATTGAATTATAAACCAAATTTTTTGATTTTCCGGAATTTTAATATAATCTTTATATCTGTATTAAATCTCTTTATTTATAAGTGTTTTGAGAAAAATTATTTTGTTTTTTTCTGTTTTTTCTCATGCGGATAAATGAAAAACAATACGAAAGTTCAACCTGAAGATTATACAAAAGTCTATTTCATGCCCTTTGTAAAAGGGTTAAACTTTAAATGTCAGAGAAAGGGGGAAATGATGCCTGTTCAATATTCCGGATATATTAACGAAAGATACTCGACGGAATTTAAAAATATCAACAAAGAGCTGGTAGACTGGCTTGAAAAAACTTCTCTTGAAAACAATTGCCGTGTAGACCGAAAAGAGTGGAAAAGCAAATATAACAGCTATGTTGTTTATGATTACGAGCCTTTCTGTTCTGACGGCTTTGAGATAAATATGGTTGTGTCATCTTATGATGTAAATTATCTGAATTTTTTAAAATTCCTTTTTGAAAACAAAATAAAAACCATTGAGTATCTCAAAGGTTGTATGACTGCCTGATTTACCGTTTAAAACTCCGTGAGTACGGGGTTTGTATTTCAGACAGAAAAGGTAACCGTCATAAAAAGCGGTTACCTTTTGAATTAATTACTCTTTTTATGAATTGTTTTTTGAAAAATTCTGTCATATTATTAGGAAAAAAGGAGATATTATGTCAGACGAAAACAATCAGCAACTCTCGGAAAATAATGAACAAAAAGAACTGGTTAAGACGGAAGAAAAAAAGGTTTCGCCGCTTTTAAAATATTCTTTAACTGTTATGGTAATATTTTTGGCGATTTTTGCTGTAACCTACGTTATCGTCGATATGAATATGCACAGACTCGGATATACTCCTTTTATTGTTACAATGGAGCAGGCTCAAAAATTGTTTGACAAAGAAGCAGGTTTTGTTGAAAAAAATTCTCCCGCACCCGTAAAAATTGAGCAAAAGGATAATGAAGTAATTGTAACGGTTGATTTAAAACGTTTTGACAATGATGAAAATAATGTGAATGTAATTATTGAGGATAACGGTATTAAGATTGACGGTAAGGTCAGAAAAGAAAAAAAAGGAGAATTCAGCGAATCCTCCTTTGTACAAAATGTTAAATTCCCGAATAATTTTGACACGGAAAAAGTTGTCAGAACAAAAAAAGGAAACCGATTAATCATACAATTGCCCTTTAAAGAAAAATAATAATTTTTTAAAATCAAAAATATTTATTCTTTAATGAGGAATAAATCACTCTTGGCTGACGCAAACGGTTACCCCAAAAATTGTAAAGTAACTTTTTATAGTAAAAAAAACCCCTCGTAATGAGGGGTAAAATTAATTTAGAGAGTGTGTGAGAGTATGAGAGTTATTATTTTAAAAAAATAAAATCTTGTTTAATTATCCCGTTAATTAAGCTATAAAATTGTGACCGAATTTAGTAGCGCCAACGAGGTAACATTCCTGAAGCATAGTGT
>Ga0310696_10007660_pt1 | contig 12660 bp, 9 predicted proteins | sample AusTroGonzalo_MG_4_FD_203885 | JGI IMG/M metagenome (GOLD analysis project Ga0310696, IMG submission 203885) | Bovine rumen microbial communities from tropical cattle in Woodstock, Queensland, Australia - Gonzalo_02 (v2) (version 2) | ecosystem: Host-associated > Mammals > Digestive system >... | reverse complement strand
ATCATCCGGAAGGCTGACCCCGGCCTCCTCCATCATCTTCGAGTTGCCGACAAGGATCTCCTTACCTTTCACAGCGGCCTCGATTCCGCGGCCGACCGTCATCCTGAAGGATTCCGGTCTGTCGTACTGGACGCCGTTCTCCTGAGCATAGGACATATAGGCTTTGGCCAAGGGGTGCTCCGAATTGGATTCGGCCGATGCCACCAAGCTCATGAACTCGTTCCTGTCGCCTACCGAGCTAACCTCCACGATGCCGGGCCTTCCCTCGGTTATCGTTCCGGTCTTGTCGAATGCGACGGTATCGATCTGGGACATCCTCTCCAGGGAATCGCCGTCCCTTACCAGGACCCCGCGCCTCGCGAGGTTTCCAATCGCCGCCACCACCGCTGTGGGGGTAGCCAATATGAATGCGCAGGGACAGAATACTATGCAGACGGTGACTGCACGGTAGATGTCGTTCGTCAGGAAATAGGTCAGCAGCGCAAGGACCATTACAGTGGCCACCAGCCAGGTGGCCCATCTGTCCGCGGTCCTGACCATGCGGGTCTTCTCCGCATCCACGGACGAGACCATGCCGATCATCCTCTGGAAGGAGGAATCCCCGGAGCTCTTCTCCACCACCATATCGAAGGCTCCCATCTGGTTGATGGTACCGCTGAACACGGCGTCCCCCGGGACCTTGTCCACGGGCATGGACTCCCCGGTTATGACCGACTGGTCGATGGAGGACTCCCCTGAAACGATGCGCCCGTCCACTGGAACGGCCTCGCCGGGCAGGACCCTCACGGTCTGACCGACCTCTATCTCCTCCACGGGGACCTCCTCGACATCATTCCCTCTGACGACCCTTCCGGTCTTGGGCGACATGCTCTGCAGGGCCTCTATGCCCTTGTTGGCCTTGGCCGCAGAGAAATCCTCCAGGAAGCCGCCGATCTCCATTATCAGGGCCACCTCCCCAGCTGCGAACCATTCGCCCAGATATAGGGCGGCGATGATCGCGATGGCCACGAGGACATCGGCCTTGATGTCATGGCGCAGGATCAGACCGGTGACCGCGTCCCAGATTATGGGCGCACCGCAAAGCACTATGGCCACCCAGGCCGGGTCGGATGGCAAGGAACCCGGGAAGAGTATGGAGACCACCAGCGAGATGCCGGCCACTATGAGAACGACCAATGAGGATTTCACATCATCCTCTATGAAGTCCAGGATCAGGATGACGGCCGCGACTATCGGAACTATCAGCAGCTCCCCTCTGAAGACCACGAATATGAGGAGTATCCCCGTCATGACGCCGGAGTCGATCTCCTCACCGGATCTGATCCCGCTGACCAGGTACCACAGGGAAAGCGCACCGCACAGAACGTACAGCGCCCAAGGCACCGCATCGTTCACCAGATCCGATTGGACCAGGAACGGGATGACGGGTATCGCTATGAGCAGGAGTAACACTATGCGCTTGACATTGACATTCAGAGGGTCTTCCGATGCGCCCATTTTATCGGACAATATCCATCGGTTCCAAGGTTAAAATCCTGTTCCGTCTTCCTATGCCAGATATCACAAAAATTGAAAAAGTGCTACCCAGGTATCACGAGAACGGGATTGTTGGCACGTTATGTTATGAAGAAAGGATTCGTGCTACCGGCTTCGCCGGCCGATAGCACGGATTATGATTTGTTATACCGCTCGTGTTACGCTCAGATGATGTCGATGTTGATCTTCCCGTATCCGTTGCTGTTGATGAACATCGCGGACGAGATGGCCTTCTCGTACATCACAGGATCGCATATGAGCACGGAGTCCTCTCCGTCGAGACACTTCATCGTGCAACTCTCCGGACCGTTGTAGAGGAAGTCCACATCCACCGAGGTGTTCCTGGCGGCGAACCTTGCCGACATCCCGTATACTCCCTTGGAGAATCCGTTGAGATCGTTCTCTTCGAGAACGGCGGCCACGTCCGTGTCCCTGTCCGCCCTGACCACATGCAGGATGCCCAGGTCGACGTCCTGATGCTCAGCTATCTTCAATGATACCTGGGATTGGGCCCTGGGGTACGGCTCGAGACTGCATTTGCCTAGGTCCGACAGGGTCTTGTTGACCATGAACACCGACGGCAGCAGCAATCCAGCCTTCTGGACGCTCGCGTAGTCGGAATAGAACGGCTCGGGCTCTCCCGCGTACATGCACTTGCCTCCGTGCATCACACGGAGCTCATCGGCCCAGGAATACGTCAGATCGGTATCGTGGGACGACATTATCACGGTCACGCCGTTGGTGTGCATCTGCTCGGCGAGCTCCATGACCTCGTAGGCCATCTGCGGATCCAGACCCGCCGTGGGCTCGTCCATGATGATGGCGCTGGGCCTCATGGCAAGGACTCCTGCGAGGGTGACCCTCTTCCTCTGCCCGTATGAAAGCTTCATGATCGGGGACTTGCGGTACGCCTCCATCCCCACGGCGAACAGGGCCTCCTGGACCCTCTCCTCCACCTCGTCCTTGGGGAGCTTCATGTTCTCGGGGCCGTAGGCCACATCCTGCTCCACATAGGGCTTGAACATCATGTCGTTGGGATTCTGGAAGAGGATGGACACCTCGGAGCGCATCTTGATGATGTCCCTGTGCTTGTAGGTGAGGGGCGAGCCCTTGAACAGGACCTTCCCGTCCTGGGGCTTGTAGAGCGCGTTGAGGACGCTGAACAGGGTGGATTTACCTGCCCCGTTGCATCCCATGATGGCCGTCTTCTTGCCCTGCTCTATGGTCATGCACATATCGTCCAGGACCTTGGGCCCCTTCCTGCTGTACCTGTAAGTAACGTGATCGGCTTCAAGCAACGGCTCAGTCATCTTACCACCTCGACATCCGCATCGAACCCTATCGCCTTCAGCTTCTCGACCTGCTCCTCTATGGTCTTCGAATAGATTGGGTCATGGAACAGGACCGCATCCTTCCCTCTGACCGCATCGGTGAAGCACGAGTCTATGGCATCGAACTGGTACTCCAGCTCCTTGGAGCGGAGGGCGAATCTGGCATCAGGGCCGTATACCCCTGCCGGGACACCGTTCATGTCCTTCATGACCTCCTCGTACTTCCCCAGAGCTTCCTCTTCCTCAACAGGGACGCATAGCACCTTTCCGGATCTGGAGGGCTTTCCGAACTTCGCCGTGAACTCACAGCAGTTGCGGGGATAGGGCGCGACATCCATGCCGTCCAGCATCGATATGTCCCTGTTCATGTTGAACATCGAGGGGGTCAGCAGTCCGCACCTGTAGACCCTCTCGGGATTGGAATAGAATTCGTCTATGTGCCCGGCGAACTCGACCTTGCCGCCGTACAGCACATATGATTGGTCAGCCCACTTGTATACTATATCTATATCATGAGTTGAGATCAGGACGGTGACACCCATGAGGTGCAGCTTCTCGGCCAGTTCCATGACCTCCATGGACGCCTGCGGGTCCAATCCCGCCGTGGGCTCGTCCATGATCATTATCTTAGGCTCCATCGCGAGGGCGCCGGCTATCGCGACCCTCTTCCTCTGTCCGCCAGAGAGCTGCTGGAGAGGACGCCTTGCGAATTCGCTCATCCTCACATCCCTCATGGCCTTGGAGACCCTCCTCTCGACCTCGTCCCTCTCGAGACCGAGGTTCAGAGGCCCGAATGCTATATCCTCCTCAACCAAGGAGCAGAATATCTGCTCGTCCGGATTCTGGAGCACCACCGCGACATCGGACCTGAGACTGCGGAGACCGTCCTTGGTGTACTCCACCGGAACGTCGCGGTTGTAGACGGTGCCCTCCTGCGGCTTGTGGACGCCTGTAAGCGTGTAGAACATGGTGGTCTTTCCGACACCGTTCGCCCCCAGTATGGCATTCCTGGTACCTTCCTCTATGACCAGGTCCATCCCGTTGAGAACTATGGGCGCGGTGGGCGTGTGCCTGAACGTCACGTTCTCCAGTTTGAATATGTCCGTCATATAGACCACCCGAACAGCGGAGCGAACAACTTCGCCATGTTGATCCAGTCCCCGGTGTACTGCCCTACGAAGTACAGTGCAACAGCCAATCCTATGGAGACGACCGCCCATGCGACGGACATCTTCTGGGGCATGCGGAACACCGGGAAGTACCCGTCGTAATTCCTGCACGCCAATGCGGCCTCGGACTTCTCGGCCAGTTCCATCGAGAATATGAACGTCCCCGCCATCGCTCCTCCGTACGACCTCATGGCCGTCATCGCACCGTTGTATCCCAGACGGCACTGGGCCGCATCGAGCATCACGAGGAACCTCTCGAGGAGCAGGAAAGCGTACCTGTAGATCAGCACGATCAGCTCCGTTATCTCCGGAGGGCAGCGGATGCTCCTGAAGGCCTGCGCGAGATGGGGTATGGGTGTGGAACATGCGAAGGCCAGCATCAATGTGACTCCTGCCACGGCACGGAAGAATATCAGCCAAGCCTGGTTGAAGCTCCCCTCCGTCATGTGGACCTTTATCCATAGGATGTATCCGTCCCACAGTCCGGGATCGGTATCGCTCCCCATGATGGATATCATTCCGCATCCTATGAGGAGGATCAGTATCGCCTCGCCTATCGCAAGAGCGAGGATCAGCGGGATCTTGAGATTAGTAGAATACGCCATCAGCGATATGCCGATGGCGAACGTTATCATAGGCACCACCAGACTGTCGGTGATAAGACCGACGATCATCAGCGCCAATATGAAAAGGAGTTTGCCCAAGGGGGCCCAATTGACCATACGCGAGCTGTATGCCAGCTCGTCCATTTCTACAGTTTCTGATATTATACCACCCTCGGGCTTTCAGTTTGTTTATTCTTTCTTACTCGCCGCATTGGTACCGATGAAGTAACCGATGATGATTGCTCCGATCGCTGCCTGGACTGCGAAGAGGAAGGATTCTGTCTCTCCGGGGAGCTCGAATCCGATGTCTGCCATCCAGTTGTCGGTCCAAGGCTCGTAGCCGTAGTCCTCGGCGACTTCTCCTCCGGCATCATCCGATCCGCCGAACTCGCCGTTGACCATCAGGAGTGTTCCGACGAAGAGGATCGCGATGATCGCAAATCCCACTATGTACAGCACTTTGTTGTCCATTTTCAGACCTCCGTGGAGAAGGGGTTGAGCTTGTTGGTATCAGCGATGTCGAAGATGTCAGGCCTGGAGGTGGAGAGGTACTGGGCGAACATACCGAGTACGATACCCTCTACGATTGCGAGAGGGATCTGGGTGACTGCGTAGACGGACAAGAAGTCGACGAACGCAGAACCGAAGTCAGCTCCGGTAACGGTCATGACGTTGAGAGCCATCTGGATCGCAGTGACGACATAGGTCATCAGGTCTGCGATAGCGGCTGCGATGAACATACTGATGAAGGGTCCTGCTGCCTTGCTGCAGATCTTCCAGAGGATCAGACCGCAAAGAGGTCCGATGATTCCCATGGACACACAGTTCGCTCCGAGGGTTGTGAAACCGCCGTGGGCGAGGAGGAGTGCCTGGAAGACCAGAACAATGGTCGCGAGGACGGAACAAACTCCGACTCCATACAATACAACTGCAATTCCTGTTCCTGTGGGGTGTGAACTCGATCCGGTGACCGAGGGCAGTTTGAGCGAGGAGAGCAGGAAGATGAATGCACCGGCGAGGGCGACTGTCATCTTCTGCTCAGGGTGATCCCTGAGGATCTTGCGCAGTTTAATGACTCCAACGATGAAGAACGGAGCCATAACTACGAACCAAACTGCACACCACATAGGGTCAAGGAAACCTTCCATTATGTGCATTCTTTTTCACCATCCAATGGTTGCATCCGGATCTATTTTCCGAATGGTATATCGAAAACTGTTAGTTTCGATTGGATAGGTAATCCAACGTGAACCTATTAAAAGGTTGTTTAATTTTTTTACTAGATTGCGGGTTTTTGCTATAACTAATTAAGACTTGCCGTAAATTATTTAAGTAAGACTAAATTTTGAACCGCAGAGAATCCGCAGCAAAATATGTGCCTCAGATAGGGAAATGTGACCACCTGTTCTTAGAGTACGGATCACTTCTTGAACAGCCCTCTAATTATGCCGTTCCCGATCGCCCTTCCCGCTGAGGACGCGGCCCTTCCCACAGCTTTCTCTGCAGTCTTGGAGACCGCCGAGCTGGTCTTCGATGAGGACTTCTTCGAGGAGGGACTGCCGGTGCTCTTCGTTGAGGTTTTGGCGGCCTTCTCCTCTTCTTTCTTCTCCTTCTCGTTGAGCTTCTGTATCATCTCATACGCCGACTGGCGCTCGACGAACTTGTACTTCTTGTCGAAAGGCGATGCCTTGACCATCTTCTCGTACGTCGCCTTGTCCAGCGGGCTCAGGCTGCTCTGGGGAGGCAATATGAATGCCCTCTCCACGATCGACGGGGTACCGTTCTCGTCCAGACAGGAGACCAGTGCCTCTCCGACACCCAGCTCCATTATGACCTCCTCGGTCTTGAACGCCTTGTTCGGGCGGAACGCGGATGCCGCCGCCTTTACGGCCTTCTGCTCGGCGGGCGTGTATGCGCGCAGGGCATGCTGAACCCGGTTGCTCAGCTGTGCAAGGACCTGGTCCGGGATGTCCGAGGGGCTCTGGGAGACGAAGTAGATCCCGACTCCCTTGGACCTTATCAGCTTCACCATCTGCTCTATCTTCTGCACGAGGGACTTGGGCGCATCCGAGAACAGCATGTGCGCCTCGTCGAAGAAGAAAATCAGCTTGGGCTTGTCCATATCACCGGCCTCGGGCAGCCTCTCGAACAGCTCCTGCATCAACCACATCATGAAGGTGCCGTACAGCTTGGGGCTCCTGGAGAGCTTCTCGGAATTGAGGACGTTGATGAATCCCCTGCCGTCCTTATCGGTCTGCATCCAGTCCTCGATGTCGAGGGAGGGCTCTCCGAAGAAGATGTCCCCGCCCTCATCCTCCAGGGAGCGCAGCGACCTCTGCACGGCCCCGAGGCTCTGAGTGGTCATGTTCCCGTATTCGGCTATGTAATCGTTCTTGTGGTCGCTGACGTACTGCAGCACCGCCCTGAGGTCCTTGGTGTCGATGACGTCCCATCCCTCGTCGGCGCAGATCCTGAACACTACGGTGAGCACGTCGGCCTGGATATCGGACAGGTTCATGAGCCTGGCCAGGAGCGTGGGTCCCATGGTGGACATGGTCGTCCTGACTGGGTGCCCCGTCTCGCCGTACACGTCCCAGAACCTTGTGGGGAATCCCTTGAACTGGAAATCCTTGATGCCGAACCTCTCGATGCGCTTGCGCATCTTCTCGGTGTCGTCGCCCTTCTGGCAGATGCCCCCGACATCGCCTTTCATATCGGCGAAGAAGACCGGAACGCCCGCCTCGCTGAAAGACTCCGCAAGGACCCTCAGCGTGACCGTCTTACCGGTACCGCTGGCCCCGGTGATCAGACCGTGTCTGTTGGTCATCGAGGGGTAGAGGTAGACGTTCTTATCGCTGTTAGCAATCCAGATCTTGTTGTCGCTGTACATGGGCACCACCGCCGGCGTAACCGGTGAGATGGGTCATGAAACACGTTTCAAATAGATAACGGGATTGACGGGGATCATTCCGCTTCGGCAGGTCCGGAGAGCCTCACAAGTGAGCCTATCCTGTCGACGATGCCGTCGACCGCGCCCTCGTCGTATGTTATGGTTATCGCATCGGCGGGGCACTGCTCCACGCATCTCCCGCATCCCCTGCACAGGGACTGATCGATGGTGAAATGCCCGTCCTGTGCCTTCACCGCCTTGGTGAAGCATATCTCGCTGCAGGACCCGCAGCCGATGCACCTCTCGGTGTCCATCGTGACGGTCACTCCCTCCATGCGCTTGAAGACCCCGCCGATATCGTCGGATATGTTGCGTGTCATGTTCCAAAGGCAGCAGCAGGGGCAGCAGTTGCAGATGGTCATCAGGTCCCTCTTGTCGCCGGTGCCCAGCCATAAGCTGTCCAGCTTGTTCCTGCCGATTATGTGCACGAACCCAAGCTCCCCGCATTCATCGATGTACCTCTTCGCCTCCTCCTGGGTGGCAAGATGGCCGAACTTGGAGGGGATCCTGTGCACACCCTTCCCCATGAAGACGCATCCATGGTCCACAGGATAGTCGTCGCACTCGTTTGACTTCCTGCAGAGGCAGAAGTTCATGATGAATATGTCATCGGCACGCGATATCAGATTCTTGACGACGTCGCTCGGGAGGACCGTGGTATCGCTGGGATCCTCCACCGGGATGTTGACCTCCACCGTCCGCCTTACGGTGCTGTCCTTTGGGATGACGACCATATCGTCGCCATCGAACATCATCTTGCGAATGATCCGGTTGAACGTCTTGGAACGCCGGGTCATCCTAGCCAGCCAATACCTTGCATTGAACACGTATTTCGTCATGCCGGCGGAAATGTAGGGTATGACCTTCATCGCTAATAAATGATGGCCGTCAATGATAAAGGTATCACTTCGTCAATTGTTGTATACTAGTATTTTCGGTTTTCGAAAAACCCGTCTCTTCACACTATTTAACAAAAAATAGTAAGTAACATGTGCCAGTCGTTGACAACGTTTATATTTATTAAATAGGGTTTTTTTCGGGGGATATCGATGGATGAGATTGTGCTACTGACCAGTCTAGCAGTATTCTTACTGCTAGCGGGAGTATGCTCAATCGTTTTCAACAAAATCAAGCTCCCGCCCCTCGTAGGATATCTCTTCGCAGGAATCATCGTCGCAAACATATGGGATGTCAGCGAGGACAGCCAGACCGTCGTCGAGATCCTTTCGGACATGGGTCTGATCATGCTGATGTTCTGCATAGGTCTGGAGATCAACCTCAAGAAGATCCGGAAACAGGGAGTGCTGGCCATGAAAGTGGCCCTGGTGGAGATACCGTTCATGGTCCTGTTCGGCGCCATATTCGGCAGCATCCTGGGTCTGGATTCCCTCCAGAGCCTATGTCTGGGTGCGGTCATGGCCGGATCCAGTACCGCCGTCGTCCTCGGGGTCCTCCGTATGCAGAACCGTCTGGAGAAGGACCGCATCGACACCCTCATCCTCGTCATCATCATGGAGGACATAGCGCAGGTCATCATCCTTTCGATGATCACCCCCATGATGGCAGGCGGCGCGATGGATCCCGGAGCGCTGGCCGCGATGATCGTCAGCATCATAGCGTTCATGGTGGTCAGCATATTCCTGGGCATAAGGTTCATGCCCCGTATAATCAACTGGATAGCGGACAGCGTATCCTCCGAGGTCGTCGTCATATTCACGGTCGGACTGGCCTTCGGAATGGCCCTTCTGGCCAGCTACGTCGGACTGTCCGTCGCTATCGGTGCTTTCCTGATGGGTATGATGGTCGCATCGAGCAGGAAGAGCAGGGACATCACCCACGACATAGAGCCCATGAAGAACATCTTCATGGCGATGTTCTTCATCTCCGTCGGAATGGAGATAAGGCTCACCACGCTGATGGACAACCTGACCCTCACACTCTGTCTCCTCGTCATATTCGTGGTGCTCAAGCTGATCGCGGTCTTCCTCGGATACTGGTTCGCCAACGAGACCCCCAAGAACAGCTTCACGTCCGCCATCAGCTTCCTGGTCATGGGAGAGTTCGCATTCATCATCGCCAAGCAGGCTCTGGATTACGAGGTCTTCTCCGAAGGCGTCTATACGTCCATCGTCGGTGCCGCCCTGCTTTCCATGGTCCTGCTGCCGTTGATCTCCCAGAATGCGGACGGAAGATGGGATGCGGTGGCCAAGAGGATACCGGAGAAGCTCATGAACATGTTCAAGGCCCTGGACGGTGCGAAGACGTCCTTCTACTCCATGTTATCCGATTCCTCCAGAAGGACCAGGAAGGAGGTCAATGCGAACATCACGATGGTGTACATCCTGCTCGTGATGATCACGATCATCGAGATATTCTTCATGCTCGCTACCCAGACGATCATCCAATGGGGTATGACGTACTTCGGAGGAGACCTGATAATCTGGAGCATACTGGTCCTGTTGCTGAACTTCTTCGTGCTGTACGTGCCGACCATAAGGCTGTTCATCAGAGTGAAGACCATGCTCATAATGGCCAACGGCTTCAAGAACATGCTCACTTCCGAGCACGGGCTGATCACCCACATCTTCATGAGCAACGCATGGATCATGGCTATGATGCTGGACATCACGCTGATCATCATCGTTCCCAACGGTCTCGAGCTCTGGGAGCACATAGTGGTCCTGTTCATCGCACTCGTCATACTGCTGATCTACAACCTTAAATCCGTGAGGGCCAGGACGGAGATGGTTACCGTCTTCGAAGATGACGACACCTATGATGTGGATCTGGACGAATTCATCGAACTGATGAATCGGAAATACGAGGAAAACCTGGAGAGGGCCACCGCCCACAAGACGGTGTCCATAGATACAGGCGATATACCTCACGATAAGGAATGACACCTGGGCAGGCATAGCCCGCCCGGGCCATTGTTGATTCTTAGAACGGTTTCATCTGAGGCAGAGGGTCTTCCAGATGTCCTCGGACTTGTCGAGGACGGACTCCTCGTCGAGGGTCAGGATCCTCCTGTCCTGCATGACCATGTCTCCCTGGCAGAAGACGGTCTTGGTGTTCAGGCCGTTGCCGGAGTAGACGATGTTTGCGATCATGTTGTCAGGGAGGAGAGGTCTCATGTTGGGGGCCTTTCCGTCGAGGATGATGAGGTCTGCGTACTTGCCCACTTCGATGGAACCGATGTCCTTCTCCATGCCGACGGCCTTCGCTCCATTGATTGTAGCGAAATCCAGAACCTGTTGAGCGTTGCACACGAGGGGGTCCCATCTGCTCGACTTCTGGAGCAGGGCCAGGGATTTCATCTCCGCGAACATGTCAAGGGTGTTGTTCGTCGTATTTCCATCGGTTCCGAAGGAGACGTTCACTCCCGCCTCGAGGAACTCCGGAATGGGGGCGACACCGCCCGTTGCCAACTTCATATTAGATACGGGGCAGGAGGATATCGACATGCCTGCCTTGCCCATGAGCATGACCTCCCTCTTGGTGAGCCATGCAGAGTGGGCGGCGACCATGTGGGAATTGAGGGCTCCGATCTCGGACAGCCACTCAGCGGGCCTCATTCCGGTCTGCTTCTTGTGGTCGGCGACCTCGCCTCTGGTCTCTGAGAGGTGGAAGTTCAGCGGGGCGTTGACATCCTCTGCGAACTGAGCCGCACTGACACAGGTCTCCTCGTTGCACACGTACACTCCCTGCAATCCGACTCCGGGCACGATCTTCCTCTCGCCCTTGAACTTGGAGTAGAAGTTCTTGCAGTTCTGGACGGGGTTGCCCTTCTGCGTGGTCTTGTCCTCATCAAGGCAGCACCAGCAGAGGACTCCTCTGATACCCGCCTGCTGCGTCGCCTTTGCTATGACATCCTCGGAGTAGTAGAGGTCCATGAACGTGGTGGTACCGCTGCGGATCATCTCCATGCATCCGATCTTGGTACCGATGTCTAAATCCTCATCCGTCCTGTCGGAATCGATCTTGAACACCTTGTTAAGGAAATCCGGGAACGTCAGGTCGTCCACAACGCCCTTCATGACGGACATGGCCACATGGGTGTGGGTGTTGATCATACCCGGCATCACTATGTCCCCGGTGGCGTCGATCTCCCTGTCCGCGGTCCCCTTGTACTCGGGGCCGACCGAGACTATCCTCTCGCCGTCTATCACCACATCGCCGCGGAGGATGCTTCTCTTAGCGTCCTGGGTGACGATCCATGCGTTGCGGATTGCTGTTATCATGCTCTGCGCATCTGTGAGCCCCAATAAAAAATCGCCGTCAAAATGATAATCTCGTAAAGCCTTGGGCCCCTCATGACATTCCGTATCACATTCTTGGGGACAGGCGGAGGCAGGCACACCACCATGTATCAGGTCCGTTCCACAGGCGGAATGCTCATAGAGCACAACGGCAAGATGCTTAACGTGGATCCGGGACCGGGCGCCCTCACACAGATGCACAGGATACACTACGATCTCGGCGACACCACATCCCTGATCATATCCCATTGCCATCCAGACCACTATTCCGATGCGGAATCCATAGCCGAGGGCATGTCCAGGGGCGGATGGAAAAAAGGAGGGTTCATCTACGGATCGCCCACGGTGCTCGAAGGCGAGGGCGATCTGGGCCCGTGCATCTCACCATATCACCTCAGAATTGTCAACGGGTACAAGGTGTTCAGACCGGGTGACGTGCTGGATGTGGACGGCATGCGCGTCGACATCAAAGAGGCGAAGCACAGCGACCCCACCAATGTGGGATTCGTGTTCCATACCGACAACGGGCTGGTATCGTATGTGAGCGACACCGAGTTCACCGAGGAGATCGCCAGACAGTACATCGGCAGCCGCGTGCTGATACTGCCTGTTACCACACCCATGGGGAACCGCATAAAGTACCATCTCTGCACCGACGACGCGATAAAGTTCATAGACATCGTCAAACCGGAGCTGGCGATCTTCATCCATCTAGGAGTGGTTATCATCCGGAGGGGCCCCGACAGCGAGGCCGCCAAGACCCAGGAAGCGACCGGGATACGGACCGTAGCAGGTCACGACCTCATGGTG
>Ga0310696_10007659_pt1 | contig 12660 bp, 14 predicted proteins | sample AusTroGonzalo_MG_4_FD_203885 | JGI IMG/M metagenome (GOLD analysis project Ga0310696, IMG submission 203885) | Bovine rumen microbial communities from tropical cattle in Woodstock, Queensland, Australia - Gonzalo_02 (v2) (version 2) | ecosystem: Host-associated > Mammals > Digestive system >... | reverse complement strand
GAAACGTTTGAGAAGATGTTCGCCCAGGCGGCGGGCCGCGTGATTGTCGCGATGTTCGCCAGCAACATCCACCGGATGCAGATGATCATCGACAACGCGATCCGCTACGGACGGCGCGTGTGCTTTGTCGGGCGGAGCATGGTGAACGTCAGCCGCGTGGCGATGGGCATCGGCGAGCTGAAGATCCCGGAAGGCTACCTGATCGATATGGACGTGCTGGACGATTATCCGGACAACGAGGTGCTGGTCATGACGACCGGGAGCCAGGGCGAGCCCATGGCGGGCCTGACCCGGATGGCTTACGCAGAGCACCGGAAACTGCAGATCCGCCAGAGCGACATGGTCATTATTTCCGCCACGCCGATCCCCGGCAACGAGAAGTTTATCTCCCGGGTTATCAACCAGCTGTACCGGCTCGGAGCGCAGGTGGTCTACAGCGCGATGGCGGAGGTCCATGTTTCCGGCCACGCGTGCCAGGAGGAACTGAAGCTGCTCCACGCGCTGGTCCGGCCGAAGTACTTCATCCCCGTGCACGGCGAATACCGCATGATGTGGCAGCACGCGATCCTGGCGGAATCGATGGGCGTGCCGAGCCAGAATATCGTGATTCCGGAACTCGGCCAGGTGATCGAGATGAACGAAGAGATCCTGGCCCTGGGCGAGCAGGTGCCGGTGGGCGGCGTGCTGGTCGACGGCCTCGGCGTGGGCGACGTGGGGAACGTCGTGCTGCGGGACCGGAAGCATCTCAGCCAGGACGGTCTGCTGATCGTGGTCATGGCGATCGACCGGGATGAGGAGAAACTGATTTCCGGCCCGGATATTGTTTCCCGCGGCTTTATCTATGTGAAGGAAAACGAGGACATCATCGACAATACGCAGGAACTGGTCCGCCAGATTCTTGCCTCAAGCAGCCTGAACGGGGACAACTGGCCCGACCTGAAGAACACCATCAAGGACGAGGTGCACCGGTTCATCTTCGACAAGATCAAGCGGAACCCGATGATCCTGCCGATCATTCTCGACGTATAAAAGACACGGGCCGGCGTATTTGCAAGGAAGGCCTAAAACGGATATAATAACGGTCAGAAGGAAGAAAACAACCCTTCTGACCGTTATTGATTTACAGGGGGCGGCATCATGGATTATTCAACGACTTACCGGCTGGCACAGGAAATCCGCGACAGCGAGGAATACAAAACCTATCACGACCTGAAGGAAACGGTCATGGCCGAGGAAACGACGGCCGCGCTGATCCGGGAATACAGGAAACTGCAGATGACGATCCAGATGTCCGCCTTAAGCGGAAACACTGCGAACCAGGAAGACATGCAGCGTTTTTCCGGGATCTCAACCCTCCTGTTTTCCAAACCGGAGGTCAGTCAGTTCCTGCTCTCCGAGATGCGGCTGCAGCAGGCACTGGCGGATATTTTCAAGATTCTGACCGAAGCGGCTGACGTGGAAATGGCCGTTCCGGGCGCAGAGGGCTGAAAGTGAAGAACGACAAGAACTATACCTACCGCAGCATGCGGGACGAGCGGGAATACGGGTTCTACTGGTACAGCGGACTGTGGCATATCCTGCGCCCGATTCTCGTAGGACTGGCGGTGGCTGTGCTGGTGATCGGCATCGGGACGACCGTATGGAACAAGCTGTACGGCAGTTTTCTGGCGCCGGTGGACCAGGCGGACGCGGAGGAGTATTCCTTCGAAATCAGCAGCGGCCAGAGCCTGAACCGGGTGGCATCCAATCTGGAGGCCGCCGGGCTGATCCGCAGCAAAACGGTTTTCAAATATTACTGCGACTTCGCGGGGATGGGCCAGAAAATCCAGACAGGCACCTATGCCCTGAAAAAAAACATGACGATGACGGAGATTGCCGACCGGCTGACGACCGGGGACGGCAACCCGCTGGTCCGGAACATTACCCTGATCCCGGGCGAAACGGTGGAGGAATTTGCCGCGAAGCTGGTGCGGGACGGCGTGCTGGAGAAGGCGGACACCTTCCTGGCCCTGTGCCGGGACGGGAAGGCCTTCCGGGAATATTACTACATTGACGACGTGCTGACCTCCGGCCATCCGGAGCAGCGGAAATATGTGCTGGAAGGCTATCTGGCACCGAACACCTACGAGGTTTACCGGACCGCGACCGAGGAGGAGATCATCCGGAAACTGCTGAGCCAGACGGAAGCGGATTTCCCGGTGGAACTGCAGGACCGCGCGGAGGAACTGGGCCTGACGATGGACCAGGCGCTGACGCTTGCGAGCCTGATTGAAAAAGAAGCGAAGGAGTCGGACTTCGCGCGGGTCAGCGCGGTGTTCCACAACCGGCTGAAGGCAAACATGAGACTGGACAGCGACGTCACGATCCATTACATCACCGGGGTCCGGAAGATGGCGCTGGAGAACGGCGACCTGACCGTCAGCAGCCCCTACAACACCTACCAGGTGACCGGGCTTCCGGTCGGGCCGGTCTGCAATCCTTCGCCCGCCGCGATCCGGGCGGCGCTGTATCCGGATGAAACGATGATCGCGGAGAAGTATCTGTACTTCTGTGCCAAGGAACCGGAGAGCGGCGAACTGTACTTCTCCAAGACCCTGGAGCAGCACAACCGCGCGGTGGAAACCTATGCCCCGAAGTGGAAGAAGTATGACCAGGACAGGGGGATCCGGTGATGAAGATCCCCGAACTTCTGGCGCCCGCCGGAAACACGGATGCCCTCCGGGCGGCGCTGCATTTCGGCGCGGACGCGGTCTACGGCGGAATGAAACATTTCGGTCTGCGGGCTTTCGCGGGCAATTTCGGTCCGGAGGAACTGCGGGAGGCGGTCAGGCTGACCCATGCCGCCGGCCGGAAATTCTATGTCACGATGAATATCTACCCCTTCGACGACGAACTGGAAGCTTTCGGGAGGGCGGCGAAGGAAGCGGCGGACTGCGGCGCGGACGCGGCGATTGTCGCGGATCCCGGCGCAATCCGCTTTCTGCGCGCGGAAGTCCCGGGGCTGCCGATCCACGTCAGCACACAGGCCAACACCCTGAACGCGCCGGCGGCGGAACTGTACCGGAGCCTGGGATGCGAACGGGTGATCCTGGCCCGGGAGATGAGCCTGAAACGGATCCGGGCGCTGCATGAGAAGGTAGGGGACGGGATCCAGCTGGAAACGTTTGTTCACGGCGCCAGCTGCATGGCGTATTCCGGGCGGTGCATGCTTTCGGCCTACCTGACCGGGCGAAGCGGCAACCGGGGGGAATGCGCCCAGCCCTGCCGGTGGCAGTACGCCGTCATGGAGGAAAAACGGCCCGGAGAATATCTGCCGGTGGCGGAGGACGAACGGGGAACCTATCTGTTTTCGGCGCGGGATCTGTGCCTGATGCCCCTGCTTGAGGAACTGTGCGACGCGGGAGTCACCAGCCTGAAGATCGAAGGGCGGATGAAGACGGAGTATTATGTGGCGGTGGTGACCGGGGCCTACCGGCGCGCGCTGGACCTGCTGGGGAAAGACCGGGAAGCCTTCCGGGAAGCGCTGCCGGAACTGATGAAAGAACTGCAGTGCGCCAGCCACCGGCTGAGCGACACCGGGTTCCTGGAAGGGCCGCCGGCAAACCCGGGCGAGGCGGAAGGCTTCTGGCAGAGCAGGGAGTATGTCGCCAGGGTGGTCGGGCCGGAGGGGCCGGACGGCCGGGCAAGGCTGCTGCTGAAAAACCGCTTTTTCGCGGGGGACAAACTGGAACTGATGACCCCTGAGGGGATCCGCACCATCCGGGCAGTCAAATTCCTGCGGGAAAAGACCGGGGAAGAGCTGGAAACGCTCGGCATTGCCGGCGAGATCATCCGGATGCCGCTGCCCGGATGCTCGGAAGGGGATATGCTGCGGGGCCCGGTGCGCAATCACCGGAAGGACAGGACCGGAGACCGACAGGAGAACAAGGATGGGTAAGCTGAAGCGATACGACCTGTACGAAGGGGACGACGAGTATATCTCCTCTTCCCTTCCCGGGAAGAAACCGCTGGGCCGGGATGAGGGCCTGAAGGAACGGGACGCGTACGACCGGCGGAAGGAAGAGGAAGAGCAGAAACGGCGCCGTTATTTTGCTTCCAATGAGCAGGATGACGGCCTCGGCGCGCCGTCCTCCGTTTTTGACGATTTCGACCGGTTTGAACATCCGATCCCCACCCGGGACGAACGGCCGAAATACCGCCGGCGGGAGAAACACCGCGGAGCATGGGCAGCGACGGCGGTCATCTGTCTGCTGATCCTCGCGGCGGCGGCCATTGCCGTGATTCCGCAGCTGACGGGCATCCGGTATCGCTTTTTGCCGAACCTGGCCTTTGCCAACGGAAACCTGATCCGTCTGGACAGCGAACAGCAGGACACATTCGATCTGAACCGGAAGGAGATCTACAGCGACCGCATCTACGCGGGCGTGTATATCGACGACATCCCGGTGGGCGGGATGACAAAGGAAGAAGCGATTGCCGCCGTTCAGCAGGCGCATGAGGCGGTGAACGCCTCCTTCGATATCGTGGTCTCGGTGGGAAACGAAAGCTGGCATGTGAACAGCGAACGGGTGCCGGTGTCCCGGAATACTGAGGAAGTGGTGGAGAAAGCCTTCGCGTGCGGCCGGGGAAATACCGCCAGCCTGACCGGAAGCGCGGCGACACCTTTTGAGGAACGCGTCGCCCAGGCGTCGAAGATGAGGACGACGGACCCCAAAACCTTTGCCACAAAGCAGGACTATGACCATGAAGCGCTGCGGACACTGACGGACGGGATCGTCAACTATGTAAACCGGGACCCGGTCAACAGCACGGTCAGGTCCTTCGATTTCAACACGACGACCTTTACCTTCACCGACGACCGGCCGGGCGCCCGGATCGACCCGGACGATCTGTACAACCAGGTCACGGGACTGCTGGACGACGGTGTGACCCAAAAGGAACTGCGGATTGTTCCGGAGAAGATCCTGGCGGAAGTGACCAAGACCGAGCTGATGAACCGCTTCGGCCTCATTTCGGCCTATACGACCACCACTACGAACGACAACAAGCGCAACACCAATATCCAGCTCAGCGCCCAGGCGATTAACGGAAAGACGGTGCTTCCGGGGGAAATTTTCTCCTTCAACGGTGCGACCGGGGAACGCACGGCGGCGAAGGGATATCAGGAAGCCCCGGCGATTTCCGGCGGACAGAGCAAGGACGAGGTGGGCGGCGGCGTCTGCCAGACCAGCTCCACGCTGTTCAACGCGGTGGCCAGGGCGGATCTGGAGATCATCGAACGCAATCCCCATGCCTGGCCGTCGCATTACATTGAGAAAGGGTTTGACGCGACGGTTAACTGGCCGGGACTGGATTTCAAGTTCAAAAACAATACCGAATGGCCGATCTTCATCGTGGCGGGCTACAACAAAAAGAAAGTGACCGTCAACATCTACGGGATGAGCCTGGGATCGGACGTGCACATCGACCTGGAGAGCGAACTGGTCCGGACAATCCCCAAGCCGGAGGGCATCAATTATGTGATCAATGCCTCCCTGTCGCCCGGCGAGAGCAAGAAGACCGTCACCGGCCGGCAGGGCTACGAAGTGAATACGTGGAAGATATGGTATCAGGGCAACCGGGAAATCAAACGCGAACTGCTCTTCAAAACCACCTACAAGGCCTATCAGGAAACCATTGAGTACAATCCGCAGTAACGGCAGGGAACGGTTTTGATTTGCAATATCCATCCGAAGAGTGAAAGGGGAGGGCTTTATGATGAAAAGAATCAGGTTTTTTCTGTGCATGTTACTGACGTTCACGGTTTTCTTCGGAGGGGGCGCTGTCTGCTCAGCTGAGTCGGCGGGAACTTCCTTTCCTTTTTTCACAGATGAGATCAACCGGATGATCGATGAGAACTACAAGCTTGTTCAGGAGAACGGCTGGGCTGAACTGCGCATTCCGGAATCCGTGCACGGACTCAGCCGGGACATTTTCTCCCCGAACGCGGTGGACGCGGCGGAAAAACTGATCAACGCGGGCTATGAAGCATACTGCATCGGAGGAGCTGTCCGCGATCTGGTCATGGGAACGCCGACGATGGATTTCGATATTGTGACCACTGCGCCGAACGAGGAATTCGAAAAGATTCTGGGAGACGTGACATTCCACACGATTCCGTCCGGACAGAGCTTCGGATATGCCCATTATCCGGACGAAGTCATCGACGTGGCCAGATGTGTGAATATTCCCGCGGCCTACAAGGGCCTTCCGGGCGTGCCGGATTTTGATCCGGACGCGCTCTATTCCGGAAGCTTTGTGGCGGATTCCTTCCAGCGCGACCTGACGTTCAACGCGATCTATTATGATTTCCGCACCGGCGATCTGGTTGACTATCACGGCGGCCTGCACGACATCCGGGAAGGCATTGTGGATACGATGGTGGATCCGTATGTCGCTATCGACGACGATCCCCGCATCGCTATTCGCAGTCTGCGGTTTGCCGCCCGGTACAACTTCCGCCTGTCGGACCGTATGGATGCGGCGATGATGGAAAACGGCCCGGAATATGCCGCGAAAAACAAGCCGGACAGGAACGAGTTTAATCTCGCCAAATACTATGACGCCGGATATGCGCGGAGATGCCTGGACAACCTCGAAAAATACAATATGTTCACGGCGATCTACACGCCGGCCGCCGAACTGTATCAAACAGATGCGTACAAGGAATATATCCGCGCGGCAACCGACTGGATGGACGAGTGGTACGCGGCCGGCAAAGTGATGGACGGCAATCTGTCCATTGCCGCCTTCCTGTGGCCGGCGGTTGAGGAACTGAAAGGGGAAGCCCTGCAGACGGCGGCCAAAGAGCTGTTTGCAGCACAACGGAAGACGATCGAGATTAATGAGGAAAAGGAAGCAAAATTCCTGGATATCTACGATCTGCAGGCAAAACTGACCGGGGAACTGACGGAAGAAGATTCGCAGGAGCTTCTGCAGCATCCGCATTTCATGGATGCGTTTGAGCTGCTGATGATCCGCAGCCGGACCAACCCCGAGCTGAATCCTTCTGTAAAGTACTGGAGTGAGCTGATGCAAAAAAATCGTAATGCTGCCACCCGGTGCCCGTGCATCGTATAACTTAACGAAGAGGCTCATAAAGAGCCCGGAAATAAAGGAAGGAAACCGCAGCATCAAGCGGGAGGAGGAAAGAAACATGAAAAAGATTCTGATGGTTCTGATGGCAGTCATCCTGGTAACGGTATCCGCGCTGGCCTTTGCGGAAGGGACGGAGAAGGAGCACAACTTCGTCACCTTCGAGGACGCGAAAGGAACGGCTTACGACATGTTCTGCGTGACGAAGCTGAACTACGGTGAAGATCACAAGGTCACCTCCGTCACCGGTCATTTCGAGCGTGTTACGCAGGACAAAGAGGGAATGGATGTTCCCGAGACGGCACCCGACTCCGAAAAGACCTATCCGCTGGCCCCGGACTTCAAGGCGGAAATGATCGGCAACACTCTGGACTACGATATGAAGACCGTTGAGGTAACGGACCTGTATCAGTGGTACATTGCCGCCTATCTCGCGGACGCCGGATACGACGGACACGAACTGGTCTTCTCGTGCGACCTGCCGCAGGAAAGCCTCGATACGGCGACCTACGACTTCTGGTTCGTCCCTACGAAGATCGAACTGAACGAGAAAGGCGAGATCCAGTATATGGAGTGGGTCTATACTCCCTGGAACTGACCGGTACGGCGAGGAAGCGCTGACTGACACGGATATCGACCGCGTAGTGGCGTTCCTGAGCGACATGGACTTTGTTCCGGTCGAGACCCAGGCTGCGAATTGAGACAGCGAAAAACAATATAAACCAAGGGCCTGCGCAACGCGCAGGCCCGTTTTGTCGGGTAAAATCATTTGTTTACTTGCTTTTGCCCTGCTGTTGAGGATCTCTCTGTTCTGTCAGTCCTTCATGATCAGCATGAGGAATTTACCACCTTTATCGGAGGTGTCTATCTCGTCTTCCTTGTCCCAGCTGTAACCGTCCGGAACACTGACGATCTGGCCTATGCGGGCGAGGGCGGTCAATACAGGCAGGGATCCGACGGCACATTGACCTTTGTCTTCAAGCGCAGCGAGGCGGATGAGTCGACCTTTAACCGCTTTACCGGTTTAAAATATGACGGCCAGCTCCTGACGAAGGACAGACACTATACGGCCATGCCTGGCAGCGTGATCATCACGCTGGATCATGATTTCCTGGAAAGCCTGGAGGTCGGGCAGCATATTCTCACGGCAGAGTTTGACGACGGACTGGCGGACGCGCATTTCACGGTTATTGCGAAGGATGAACCGACGGATGAATCGACCGCAACACTGACAGCCACTCCGGCCGCGACGCCTACACCGACACCGACGCCGACCGTCGCGCCGACACCCACTCCGACGCCCAAACCCACAGCGACGCCCAAGCCGGTCCCGAAGACCGGGGACAGTGCGCCGCTGGCGCTGTGGCTCGGCCTGATCCTGCTGGGCCTGATCGGTATCGGCGGAACGCTTGCCTGGAAAGCAAAGAAACATCATTAATCACCACGGGGCTTCGGCCCCGTTTTTTTGTTGGCATCAAAAAACCTCACGCTGGGCGTGAGGTTTGGAAAAACCAATTGAGATATCTGACCGGACATGAGAAAAATTTAATCCTGCTGCGTCAGAGGTGTAAAGGAGATATTCAGCTTCATGTTCATACCTTCGGCCAGTCGCTGCAGGGTGCGCAGGGAAGGATTTCCGTTACCGCGCTCAAGTTTGCTGATATCACCTTGCCTGATCCCGGTTTTCTCCGCCAGCTGCTGCTGAGTTATTCCCTGGGAGGTTCTGGCTTCCAGCATGGCGCGAACAATTGCATATTCCGGTGCCAGAGCATCATATTCTTTTTTTATTTCCGGATTCTTGAGTTGTTCATCCCGGAATTCTTTGAATGTGGTCGCCATATTTATTTCCTCCTGCTTAAGTATTCTTTGCGGTAATCTTTTGCCCGTTGCAGCTCACGCTTCGGTGTTTTCTGCGTTTTCTTGATGAATCCGTTTGTGAGAATTGCTTTACCGTCAACAATGAAAAAGTAAAGGACGCGGGAAATGTCTGAACCGACTTTTGCCCGGAGTTCAAAAATCCCATCTTCAAGGTGCTCGGAATATGGCAAACGAAGTTGCGGTCCGAATTCTTCCAGAAGATCGATGCACATTAACATCTTGGCACTCATAGCCGGAGGAAGGGATTTGATAAACTCTTTAGCGGGTTCTTCACCGCTGGGAAGATCGTAGAATATTGCTTCTATGTTCATCTCATCCCTCTCCTTCTGACAACATGATATAGGATTTATCCTATATTGTCAACCGGAACGGAGGCGGGAACGGAGGGACGACTGATATGCTCCCTTCATGAAAGACAGTGAAATAAAAAAGCTGTTACATGAAGGGAGCATTTTTGTGGCGAATAAGCGAAAAATAGAACCAGTAAGCATTTTGTTTGCAGTTTTGTGAACTGGTATCTACAAAACCGGGGGACAAAGCGTCCTCTACCATGCGCAGATAGTGCGCTTACGCTGTTTGCTGTTCCAATGGTGTTTGCCTGGAAGAGGCAAAACGGAACGAAAGGAACCGTCCCCACCGTTCCGTTTTGGAAAAGTGGAACGAAAGGAACCGTCCCTCGTTACTATTCACAGTCCCAAACAAGTGAATAGCCCTATGGCCAATTATACGGGAACTCCTTGATTTTACAAGGAGTTTTCTGTTATATATACGGAATAGGTACAATATAAATACAATAAATATACCTATTATATTGACAATAGGGAGAAATAATAATATAATAAATATACCTTTTAAAAGAAAGCCTGAAAGGAGAATGGTTATGGCGATTGTAAAGAGTAAAAACAAGCAGACCGGGATCACGTATGTATATGAATCAGAATCATACTGGGATCCGGAAAAAAAGCAGCCAAGGAACCATAGGAAACTAATCGGAAAGCTGGATGAGGAGGGAAACATTGTTCCTACAGGGAACAGGGGAAGAAAACGGAAGGATGATCCTGCTCAGAATTATGTAAGCGATGCGGAAGATATGCTGTCATACTACAGAAATATGAGCCGGGAATTGGAGACACGGAATGCGTTGTTGGAGGATGAGGTCCGGAAACTGAAAAAGGAGAGGAAAGAACTGATATACGATCTGGAGGATGTACTCAGGAAATACCAATAACCGATGTTCCTTGCTGTGACACAATACAAGATTCGGGAGGCTTTAATCAATGTTCGGGAAATATGGAAGCTATACAGACAGATTGGCCGCCGAGAACCGGGAACTGAAACAAAAGATAGCAACATATGAGTCTGAAACAGCGATAGCAGAAATGAAAGCTTCATGCGATAAACGAATCAGAGGAGCAGAGGGACGGGAAAAACGCAGCCATGACGGCTGGATGAAAGCACTTGAAGCCAATAAAGAATTAAAGGAACGGAACGCGGCGCTATGGCGGGAAAAGGAAAGCTACCGATGCAGAAATAATACGCTCCAAATCAAGAATGAACGACTGGAAAGATTTGAAGGGAACAGGCTTGAGAGGATTGAAAAACTGGAAGAAGAAAAAGACAGCCTGCGGGCGGAAAGAGATAAACTGCAGGCAGAAGGTATCGAAAAGGATAAGCAGATCATAGCGTTAAAAGAGGAAATATGCCGGATGCAGGCAATCATAGATCATGACGGCACAACAAATGGAATTCCGACAAGCCAGACACCGCCGGGGAAGAAAAAAGTCATTCCGAACACAAGAGAAAAAACCGGGCGCAGAAGAGGAGGCCAGCCGGGACATACAAAAAAGACGCTGGTTGCATTTCGGGATGAAGAAGTAACGAAGACGGAAGAGCATATGCCGGAAACATGCCCGGAATGCGGAGGAGAATTGGAGAAACTGGAAGAGGCTGTGGTAAAGGATGAAGCGGATTATGAAGTCAGGATTATCAGAAAGAGGCATCGTTTTCCACAATGCAGATGCAAAGAATGCGGAACGATTACCCGAGCTAAAATACCGGAACGATTGAAGGAAAAGAATCAGTATGGACCGGGAATACAATCCATTGCTCTTGCATTGGTAGATATTGGATTTGTCAGCGTAAACCGGGCGCAGGAAATAATTGCCGGACTTCTTAATAATGGTTTGACGCCAAGTGTTGGGTTCATAGGGAAAATACAGAAAAAGGCAGCTCGCCTGCTGAGCGAATTCTGTGAAGAAGTGAAGAAAACTTGCCTGACCCAAAGAGTGCTGTATTGGGATGACACAGTGATCTTTATGAATACGGCGAGAGCGTGCTTTCGGTTTTATGGAAATGAAAAGGTGGCATACTACAGGGCTCATACTTCGAAAGATGCCAAAGGCATTGAAGAAGATGGAATTCTTTCAGCACTGACGGAGAAGACATACCTGATGCATGACCATGTGAAATACAATTATCGAAAGGAATTTCTGTTCCGGAATATTGAATGCATACAGCATATGGAACGGGAATTGGAGAAAGTGTTTCGAGCTAGTAATCACCCGTGGGCACAGGAAATGAAAACACTGATTCAGGAGATGCTCCACAAGCGGAAAAAATATTTGAAAGAAAAGATAGAAAGTTTCACATCAGAGGAAACGAACCAATTTGAAGAACGATTGGAAAATCTGCTGATCAAAGCACACCGGGAATACGAGTCAGAAACAAACAGATACTTCTCGGCAGATGAAATGAATGCTATTAGAAAGCTTGAGGAATACCGGCAGAATTATTTCGCCTGGGTATATGATTTTACACTTCCAACCACAAACAACATAAGTGAATCCGGTCTGCGTATGACGAAGACAAAGCAGAAGGTATCAGGACAGTTTCTGAAAGAAGAAACAGCAGCTGAATTCGCAGCGGTCAGGACATATACGGAAACCTGCAGAAAAAACGGAGTTAATGAGTATGAAGCGTTGAAGAGATTAATGCAAGAAAACCCTTATACTGTGAAGGAAATACTCACAGGGATGACCTGAAGGAGACAAAAAAATGCCAGTAAGACGCAGTCCCAATCGGGCTGCGTCTTTGATAACCGCCTAAATCGACTGTGAATAGTAACAAAAAGTGAAACAGGCAGTTTAAATGGGGTAAAAAAGCAACGCAATCTGATTCATACTGAAGATGACCCAAGATGACCCAAAGAGCCGGACGACCCAAAAAAGGAGGAATCGGAGATGACCAATACCAGATGTAAGGATCTTTTTGCCGGGGAAGATCTCGGCGAAGCCTGCGCCAATTGCCGCTTTTATGATGAAAGCCGCGGTACGGATCAGGCCATGTGCCGGAAGTGGAAGATCAAAACCGTGGTTGCTGCCAGCTGCAGACAGTATGAGAAGAAGGCTGATTCCCGTGAAGCATAAGGTGAAAGTCGATGTTGTCACGGAGAAGCAGGGTTTCTTCGGCAAACGCCAAGTCATTGAGAAGAAGACGATCACCGTGAATGGCCGGGAATACCGGAAGCTGAAGCAGGAACAGTTCCGGAAGGAACAGGAAAACAGGGAGCTTACGGAGCAGCAGCGCCTGGCAGCCCTGTATCTGCTGTGGGAGGAAGAGATGGCGGATTATTTCGAAGAATAAGCCGGC
>Ga0310696_10007657_pt1 | contig 12660 bp, 13 predicted proteins | sample AusTroGonzalo_MG_4_FD_203885 | JGI IMG/M metagenome (GOLD analysis project Ga0310696, IMG submission 203885) | Bovine rumen microbial communities from tropical cattle in Woodstock, Queensland, Australia - Gonzalo_02 (v2) (version 2) | ecosystem: Host-associated > Mammals > Digestive system >... | reverse complement strand
CCGCTTGCAATCTTGTCGTTGATCTGATTGTACGTTTTCATACTTGTCCACAAGTCCCTGTTGACTGAAAAGCGATTGACGACTATAAGCCGGATTCTGTCCGCCTTGACATATGCCAAGGCTGTACGACCATTCATCTAAGCGACCGATACCCGGAACTTCAGCCGTCCTTTCGGACGACACGGTACGAGCCGCACCTTCGTTCCCTATTTGGTCTTGCACCGGAAGGGGTTTACCCTGCCACTGCGGTTACCCGACAGCGCGGTGGGCTCTTACCCCGCCATTTCACCCTTACCGGCCTTGCGGCCGGCGGTTTGTTTTCTGTGGCACTTTCCTAGACGCGGAATATCGTCCGCGCCCTCCGTCTTTTCAAACGGACTTCCCGCCCTGTGGTGTCCGGACTTTCCTCCCTCCGAAGAGAGCGGCCGTCCGTCGCCAATCACAAGTTAATTAATGTAACCAGTTTCCATTTCCTTGCAAAAAAACCATCTGTTAAAAAACGGCGGATTCACGCAAAGAATCCGCCGTTTTCATGGATTGTTCAGAGGCTTCGCTTTTTCGGGGCGAAGGCGTCCAGAAGCAAAACGATTTCCTGTTTGAGCCGTTTTCGCGGCACCACGCGGTCTATAAAACCATGCGTTAAAAGGAATTCCGCAGTCTGGAATCCCGGCGGAAGTTCAGACTGCGTCGTGTTTTTGATGACGCGCGGTCCCGCAAAGCAAATCATCGCCTTTGGTTCCGCCAAAATGACATCTCCCAAAGAGGCGAAACTTGCCGTCACGCCGCCAGTCGTCGGATTCGTCAACAGCGCAATGTATGGCAGGCCAGCCTCATCATGACGCATGAGCGCCCCAGAAGTTTTCGCCATCTGCATGAGGCTCAAGGCGCCTTCCTGCATACGCGCCCCGCCGCTCGCCGTCGCAATCAACAGTGGGAGTCGCCGCGCCGTCGCCATCTCGATGAGCCGTGTGATCTTTTCACCGACGGCGGATCCCATGCTCGCACCCATGAAGCGGAAATCCATGACCGCGATGCAGACAGGATGGTCGCCTATGCAACCTGTTCCGCAGACGACTGCTTCGTCAAGTCCCGTCTTCGCACGGGATTCCACAAGTTTTTTCGCATAACTGCCATCATTGCCGAAATTTAGAAAATCGACGGATCTCAGATTCGTGTCCATCTCCTCAAATGTTCCGAAATCGACCAAAAGGGCGATCCGCTGATCAGCGCTCAACGGATGATGGTAACCGCAATGCGGGCAGACTTGGAAATTGCAGTCCAGCGTCCGTTGGCTCAATTCCTCTTCGCAATTTTTGCATTTCACCGTCTTGCCGGCTGGAATGTCCGACGTGACGGACTCAATTGGTATTTGTACTTTTTCTTCAGTCTTTTCCATATCAATCATCATCCAGATGGTCTTTTAATTTCATCACAAGTCACGAGCGATGGTCAGCACGCTGACCGCTGACGCACCGCCGTCCAGCAAAGCCTCCGTGGCGGCTTTCAGCGTTGAACCCGTCGTGAAGACATCATCCAACAGAAGCAACCGTCGCCCCGCCTGATTTGTTTTGCACGCGAAGGCGTGACGGACATTGCGCCGCCGTTCCTCCTTGTTCATTCTGGCCTGTTGCCGTGTTCGGCGTGTACGGCGCAAGCATGGCATTTTCGGTATTCCAAGCCGTTTGGACAGCAGGCTGGCCAGCACGTCCGTCTGGTTGTAGCCTCTTGTCAGACGGCGAAACCAATGCAATGGCACTGGCACGATTCCGTCCACTGGCTCGTCACCGCCATATGTTCGCCACGCATCGGCAAGGCTTTCCGCCAAAAACGGCGCCAAATGAAGACCGCCGCGATATTTGAATTGATGAATCCAATGACGCGGCTTCCCTTCAAAAGGAAACGCGGATACCGCAAGTCGCCATGGCCTGTCTTCATCCTCCAACTGGCACTGTCGGCATTCGTCCAGCAATCCGTCGGCTGGCCCTCCACAACGGGGGCATCGCCGTTCCGGTAGCATGGCGCATTCCTCCAGACATTCCGCGCACATCTCCTCTTCCGCCGAAAGCACCGCCCGGCCACAGCCCGGACATAGCTTCGGAGCCAGAAAATTCATGATGGACGACAGAATTCTCACCACGACGTGACTCTACACGCTTTTCTTTTCCAACAGGACGACAGCGATAGCGGACAACGCCTCGCCCGCGCCTAGCGAATCCAGTTTCTCATGCGTTTTCGCTTTCACGGAAACGCAAGCTACATCACATCCAAAGAGAGCTGCTAGTGAGGCACGTATTGCCTCTTTATGGGCCATCAGCTTTGGACGTTCCGCAATAATCGTGCAGTCCAGATTGACCAGCCTCCATGCCGCCACACGTTCATCTTTCAAGACACGTAACAGCAACTGCTTGCTGTCTGCGCCGCGCCATGTTTCATCCGTATCTGGAAACCAGCCGCCGATGTCGCCCAACGCCAATGCGCCTAACACGGCGTCGATGATGGCATGCAACAGCGCATCAGCATCCGAATGACCCACCAAGCCTACTGGCGATGGGATGTGCAAACCGCCCAGCCAAAGTTCCCGCCCTTCTGCAAGGCGGTGAATGTCATACCCTTGTCCTATTCGCAAATCCATGTCTATTAAGGCGTTAATTCAGCTATTGCGGCGATGATCTGGCGGGCGGCATCATCCGTGGCCTGTCTGTAGGCGGCCTGCAACGGGACTTCGCGGTCATGCATGCGTGGAATGTCCCCTTGACCGATAAACGTGTGTTCATAGGCGGGATTGTCCGGATGGACAGGCTGATCCAGATTATACGCCTTCACTTTCACGGTCAGTTCCACGCGATTCAAAACCGTCTGATAAGCTTGATTCTTGTCATCGCGGCTCTTTTTGTCTCGCACTTCCGCGCGGGCGATGGACAGATTACGGATGGAGGTAAGTTCGATATCCACATTATAGTGGACGGCGTTTTTCGCTGTTTTGCCATGGACGCCAGGCGTCACGCTGACTTGCTCTTTGAAGGCCATGTCAAATTGACGCGCCAATGTAGGTTCATGGGTTTTGTTCGTCAAGACGACTTCGTCAAACGCAACAGCACGGCCGCCGGGAACGCCGACATGATAGCAGCCGGTCATCACCAGCAGGCCCGTCAATGCAATCAGTATTTTGTTCATTTCCACTATGCCTCTGTCTGAAAACCTTTCATCGCCGTCAACGCTTGCGGTTCTTTTCCATTAGCTCCTTAAGCCGTTTCTGTTCCTCTTCCAGAAGCTTCGGATCGTTCTTCAACATACGGGCGTTGCGTTCACGGATACGCTTCAGCTCTTCCTCCGCTTCGCGGCGTGACTCTTCCTGCTTCTTCTTGTCCTGCACGACCAGCTGGACATGATTGCCGGGCTTCGCCTGCCCGCTCGTTTCCAACAGTTGCCCTTCAGCTTTCTGACGCGCCTTTTCAATGCGCGACCGTTCTTCATCCTCCTGCTTGGCGCGTTCTTTAGCGGATTTCTCAGCCTCACGGCGGAGATTCTCTTGACGTTTCTGCTCCTGCTTCTGACGTTCCTTCCGCTCTTCTTCAAGGCGTTTCTGACGTGCCTTTTCTTCCTTTTCGTGCTGGCGAGCTTCTTCTCTTTCGCGCTCCGCTTTCAGCTTGGCAGCCTTCTCCGCGGCTTTCTGGCGTTCCGCCTCTTCAGCCTTGCGCAATTTTTCCGCTCGCTTTTCAGCCTCCTGCCGTTCTTTTTCCTGTTCTTTAAGCCTCTTCACCTGTTCCGCTTCCTGCCGTTCCTTTAACTCCTTTTCCTGCCTGAGACGCTCTGCCTCTTTTTTGGCTTTTTCACGTTCAGCAACTCTCGGATCCTGTTTCGGGGCTGCCACAGGTTTGGAAACGATAGAAGGCGCAGGCTGCGGTTTTGCAGACGGCGCAGGTTGTGGTTTCACTGATGGCGTCTTCGGCGGAACGATATCGATCTTCGCATTCTGCTCCTCCAAAGCGCGCAATTCCGGATTGGTCTTCAGAAGGCGGCGAGCCTCTTTGGCGGCGTTTGAATCCGGATACTTCATGATGACGTCATGCATATAACGACGCGCCGCCGTCGGACGCCGATGAGCAGGCAACAGATAGAACTGGCCGTTCTTCAGAAGGCGTTCCGCTTCTTCCACTTCCGCGTCGCGGCAGAGTCTCTTCAAATCTTTGGCCAGCGGATTGTCGGGATTGCTTTCAAGCACGATATTCGCCTCGCGGACGGCCGCCCGGAGCTTCGCGCCGTCACCATCGCCATTTTTGCTCAGCTTTAGGAAAAGCAACGCCAGTTTGGCGCGAACATCCCAGTTGCCGGGCTCCTGCCGCAAAATCGCCTGATAGACGACGACCGCCTCTTCACCACGTCCGCTGCCTTCCAGCAGTTCCGCCAGACGAAGACGGTCTTTCAGCGTCACCTGCACGGCTGGGGCTTCACGAATAATCAATTCGTAGATCTGAATACCGGTGTCTTTATCCTTGATGCCAAGGAACGTGCCGTCACCGACGATGAACCATTCCGCCAGCTGCCGAAGTTGTTCAACCACATGTTCATATGGAACATACAGCGGGTAGTTCTCCAACAGGTTCGTGTATTCCTCCAATGCCCGATGGCCTTTTTTCGCCTGCATCAGGCAGTCCGCCCCGCGTAGCAGATACGCCGCGCTACGCGCACGGTTCTTCTCATAACGCGCCATCCGACGGTAGATCTTGGCGGCTTCGACATAGTCCTCCTTCACCATGGCGGATTGCGCCTCCAATTTCATCGCGCGAAGCTTCTCAAATAGCGCGAATCCAGACAGTTCGTCCTCTTCGCCACCTTCCGCAAAAACACTCCATGGCAAAATGGTCGCTAATGCCACGAACAAAAAAACAATCATCCAATGTTTATTTTTCATCTGCAAATCCTGTCCAGTTATTAGCCAAACGACAAAAGTATGTTATTATACAATGTATTTGGCGTAAATCCACCAAAACCGCCGACAACTCGCTGATTTTTCAATCAAAGGAGATAAACATTATGAAAACTTCAGGCGTCATTTGTTCCATGCCGAAGGAAAAATTCGGTTATTTCGGCTGGCCGTCCATCGCCCGGCAGGCGGACGGGACGTTAATTGTCGCCGCTTCCGGCTTCCGCAACCAGCATGTCTGCCCATGGGGCCGTACTGTCGTCTGCAAAAGCCATGACGATGGTGCCACATGGTCCGCGCCAATCGTAGTCAACAATACGCCGCTGGACGACCGCGACGCGGGCGTCATCTCTCTTGGCGGACAGCGTCTTGCATTGACGTGGTTTACATCCAACACCATCTTCTATTATCAGAAGTTCAAGAACCCTGAAACAGGATGGGATGATGCCCGTAAAGAGATGGGCGTCGTCATGGACACATGGACAGACAGCATGATCAACCGCTATATCGGTTCATGGATTCGTGTCAGCCCGGACGGCGAATACTGGGGCGAACCATTCCAAGCTCCCGTTAACACGCCCCATGGTTTTATCGTCCTGAAGGATGGCGGTTGGTTCTATCTTGGCAAGAAATGGGACATGGACGTCAATGGCATCAAGACGCTCCATCGGCACAACACGCCCATCCAAGCCGCTGTTTCCTATGATGAAGGAAAAAATTGGACGTTGCTCGGAACCGTCCCACTGCCGGAAGGCGTCGTCAACGACGAATGCCACGAGCCGCATGTCGTTGAATTGGATGATGGAACATTGCTTGGCGCCGTCCGCGTCCACAATCCGTTCACGTCCATGATCACCCGCTCGACGGACGGTGGCAAGACGTGGTCCGTCATGGAATCCATCGGCGCGGCCGGCTCCCCGCCGCATCTCTTGAAGCATTCCTCAGGTGCCATTGTCATGGTCTATGGTTATCGTGCGCAACCCTTCGGCGAACGCGCGAAAGTCTCCCGCGACGGCGGCAAAACGTGGAGCGACGAAATCATCCTCCGCGACGACGCCCCCAGCGGCGACCTCGGTTACCCAGCCTCCGTCGAACTGCCTAATGGCGACATCCTGACCATTTACTACCAGCAAGCCAACGCCGGTGAAAAAACCTCCCTCCTCTGGACCCGCTGGAGCCTTTGACGGCAAGCCTTCATGGAATCAGGCTCAGCCATTAATCTGAGCCTGGTTCCATTCATTTCATGTACCGAAGCGCGTTTCCGGCAATTTCCCGGACACTCCTGTATTCCCTTGGAGCCTTGACAACCGCTTCAAAAGCCTTTCTGGCAGTTTCACTGCCAATCAGCTTCAGGGCGAAGACCGCCTCCCGGCGGTATTCCTCTTCACTTTCGTCGTCGTCCTCCACGTTTCCCACGGGTGGCGCATGGAGAATGGCGGCGATCCGCGTAGCCGCCTTCGGCGTGCGCAGCATGCCGAGCGCCCTGACAGCGAGGCAGTGGAGCACAGGATTCGGGGAGGGATCCCTGTCCAGCCGGTCGAGCTCCGCGATAAGGACTGGTTCGGCCCGTTTGTCCTTCGAGGCGCCAAGCACCAGAATCGCCTCCTTGCGGGCCTCGAAATCCAAGTTGCCCGACGCAAGCGTCTCCAGATGTTTTTTGATGACCGCCTCCGGCGGCCTGCGCTTTTCCTCTTCCTGCGCCTTCCAGAGCTCCATCTTCCGTTTCAGCTCCTCGGGGTTGCATTTGAACGGCTTGGCCATGACGCAATGTTTGGTGGCGAAGATGATTGAATCTATATAATGAATTTCATTGACATAATGCGGATGGCCTTGGAGATCTATAGATGATGTATAGCCGTCCATAACAGGTTCTGTCACTGCCTTGATCAGCCCAGGCTGGAAAATATAGCTTTTTATCACTGGAATCAAAGGGGGAGTCCCACGAATCACCCCATTTTCACCGTTGACCAGCTTTTTGTCAACAGCTTTGGCTATACTCACCTGGTTTTCTTTAAAATCTAAGTTAATTACGACATTGTCTCTTCTAAATATTACCCAGTTTCTATTGACAGCGCTTTCATCTCCTATTGATGCTGTGAAGTCTGTGCCTTGCAGGCTGGAAAAAATCATGAGATGCCTTTTGAACATTGTTTTTGATTCATCATCATCCTTGTAAACAGCAACACGAATCGTTCCAACCCTTTCCTTATCATTAATATTTATGCAATTGTAAATAACTCCAAAAAACCATACATGTTTATATTCAGCTTTGCCATTTTTCAAAATCGAATCCATCAGTACAGGTACATCTATACCTTTGATGAATATTCTTGTATCTGCTTTGATAGGAGCAGATAAGAAAATATAACTTAATATTATTAATAGTGTTAATTTCATTTTCATATTCCCTTATTTTAATAATTTATATTGATAATTTGAAATATCAAGTGAGAAAAATGGCCAATACAAAAAAATTCTTTATCAAAAAGCCACTTGCTGGTCCTTGGGAACTTGAAAGACACGGTGAGTTTCCAGTCGTCATCCCGCCATGTCATGTTTTTCAAGACGTTCCGCTTGTAATCGGCCCTTCGGTTGAGTAAATTGTTATGGTGAATGAAAAAACACTGTCAAATTCGCTTCGGCGACGCAATCGGCCTCCAGCCGGTTTCATCTGGAATGAACATTTATGAAAAACACCATTTACGAACCTGCAAAAAACATTGATGTCCTTGGAAGATATGATGTCGTCGTGGTCGGCGGCGGCATAGCGGGCGTGTCGGCCGCATTGGCCGCCGCGCGGGCTGGCTCCAAAGTCTGCCTGCTGGAGAAATTCTGCGCGCTCGGTGGGCTGGCGACCATTGGCAACGTCGTCATCTACCTGCCGCTCTGCGACGGAAAGGGCCATCAAGTCTCCAGCGGCATCTGCGAAGAGCTTATCAAACTGTCCGTCGATGATGAACCGAAGGAGCGGCCGAATCTGCGCATCGGGCCGGTTCCCGCCTGCTGGGCGAAGGGCGGCGACGCGGAGGAACGCAAAAAGCACCGCTATCAGACTGGTTTCAATCCTGTTACATTCATGTACAAATTGGAACGGCTTCTCTTGAAGAACCATGTGAAAATCTACTATGACACGCGTTTTTGCACAGTTCTGAAGGAAGGCAATGCCATCAAGGCCGTCATTGTCGAATCAAAGGGCGGACGACAGGCGTTGCTGACACAGGCCGTTGTCGATGCTTCCGGCGATGCGGACGTTGTTTACGCCTCTGGAGACAAGACCGTTTCCATCGGCGGAAATGTCCGCAGTTGTTGGTATTACATCATCGAGGACGGGCAGCCGAAGCTCTGCCCGTGGTCGCAACGTTTTTCCGCCACGAAATCCTTCCCGGAGAATGGACGGACGTTCCGCGGCGATTCCGCAGAGCAGGTCACAGCGCAAGTTCTCGAATCGCGCCATTTCTCCATGCTGGATCTTCAGAAACGCCGCGAGGCCAAGCCCGAAAGCGACATCTATCCCATCATGACGACCACCATGCCGACGCACCGCATGACGCGGCGTCTCGCCGGAAAGGTCACGCTGCGTGTTACGGACGACCACCGCTGGTTCGACGACACGCTCGGCATGACAGGCGACTGGCGCAAGGCCGGTCCGATCTTCTGCATCCCGCTCCGCGCCATCGCCGCACCAAAGACCAAAAATCTCATCACTGCAGGACGTTGCATCTCCTCCATCGGCGACACATGGGATGTCACACGCGTCATTCCGACATGCGCCGTTTCTGGCGAGGCGGCAGGCGCCGCCGCCGCCTTCCTTGTAAATGACGAAAACGCGACCTCCTTCTTTGATCTTGATATCAAGGCGTTGCAGACCTATCTGAAACGCAAGCATGTTATCATTGATAAGAGTCTTGTGGAGAATTGATTATCATTAACTATTGGCCGCGCAGGAGCGTAGCCCTCTCATAAAAAAATGTCCGATCAAGCAACTATTTTCGGAGTCCACTACTCCACTGAATCCATGGCAGAAGCCCTGCAGGCGATTCGACATTACGTCGAATCGCCGAAAGAACGGCCCGCCTTCTGCTGTTTTATCAACGCCCACTGCCTCAATATCGCCTATAAGAACCGTGAATACGCGGACTTGCTGAACCAAGCGGATCGCGTCTGGGCGGACGGCGTCGGCGTGGAGATCGCCGCAAAACACGTCGGTAATCCCGTGAAGGAAAACGTCAACGGGACGGACATGTTGCCGCTTCTCTGCGAAGAAGGTCACAGTCTCTTTCTGCTCGGCGGCCAGCCAGGCGTGGCGGATGCCGCGCGCGACAATCTGCTGAAACAACATCCCGGCCTGCGAATTGTCGGAACACATCATGGCTTCTTCAAAGGCTATGAAGAAGATGTCATTGCCGGCATAAATGCCGCCAAACCAGACATTTTGCTCGTTGCCTTTGGAGTACCCAAACAGGAATTCTGGATTCACGACCATCTGGACAAGCTCCATTGCCGTGTCTGCATCGGCGTTGGCGGACTATTGGATTTCGCGTCAGGCCGCATTCCTCGCGCCCCACTCTGGATGCGCAAGGCGAAGCTCGAATGGGTCTATCGCCTCCGTCAGGAGCCTATCCGCCTGTTTAAACGATATGTCATTGGAAACCCGCTCTTCCTCTGGAGAATCTATACTCATAATGCTTAATGCTTAATGCTTAATGCTTAATTTTATATAATGTTGAAATCAAACAAGAAAAGGAAACTATCATGAAAAAAATGCTGTTTGTCAATCTGGCTCTGTTGTCATTATCTGTTTTGGCGGCCCCAGCCCAACTGAAACTTGTCGGTGATTTCGATGTGGAAGTCACCTACAACGGCAAGACGGGCGTTGTCCACATCGAACAACCATCTCCCTTTGTCGTTGCCAATGAACGCCATGCGGCGTTAGCCGATTATCGGCCTAACGCCGGAGGCTGGATGCGCGGCACAAAGCCGATCGGCATCACGGCGCAGGAATGCACGACGCGCAACGCCTTGAAGGTTGAAACGCTGAAAGTTAAATCCTCCGACCAGGCGGATGCCATCATCTACGAAAACGGAAAAGACTATCAGCTGACGCCTGACTGGGGTACCGTCGGCCGCCTTCCGAATGGCCGTATCCAAGCCAACCAGCCCGTTTATTTTGATTATACATACGTTAAATTGCGCATCGATGCTGTCGTTTTAACGAAAAATGGCGCGTTCGCCGTTCGCACAGGCGTGCCGCATCAGGCGAATCCGTCTCAGGCAGAACTACTTGATGGTGATGTCCGCCTCGCCAATATTTGGATCAACGGTTGCATTCCGAAATTGACGGATGAAAATCTCTTCCCGATTCTCGAAACGGAATTCCCGAAAGAACTGCGCCCCGCCTCGCATGCCGCTGAAAAGCTTATCCCAAAGACTTACGCCAAACTCAAGAACGGCGAAAAGGTGAAGATTCTCGCGTGGGGCGACAGCGTGACCGTCGGCACATTCGTTCCAGACTGGCAGCACAACCGTTGGCAGAACCAGTTCGTTGAACGTCTCCAGAAATTGTTCCCGCAAGCCCAGATAGAACTTGTCACAGAAGCTTGGGGCGGCTACAATACGGCAAGTTATCTTGCCCAGCCCGCAGGCCAAATTCATAACTATAACGAAACAGTTCTCGCCGTTAAGCCGGATCTCGTCATCTCCGAATTCGTCAATGACGCAGGTTTGAACGAGCAGGTCGTTTATGACCGCTACGGCAAGTTCCTCAGCGATTTCACCGCCATCGGCGCCGAATGGATCATCCTCACGCCCCACTACGTCCGCCCGGACTGGATGGGACTGACATCCGAAAAGAACATCGACAACGACCCGCGCGGCTATGTTGTCGCTCTTCGTAAGTTCGCTGCCGAAAAGAATATCGCTTTGGCGGATGCCGCCATGCGTTATGGCCGTCTCTGGCGGCAGGGCATCCCCTACTCCAGCCTCATGATGAACGCCATCAACCATCCCAACCCCTTCGGCATGAAGATGTTCGCCGACGCCCTAATCGATCTGTTCTAATCCAGACACAACTATGCAAACCGTCAAATTCTGTGCTTTTGCCGATATTCATTACTATCCGGGCGTGTTTCCGCGTGACTCATGGGAATGGCTCGACCGCATTCTCGCCCACGCGGAATGGGAGAATGTCGATTTCATCATCCATTGCGGCGATTTCACCCACACGCCCTTGAAATGCATTGACTACGTCAACCACTACAACGATTTCAAAATCCCGACGTATCATACGATCGGCAATCATGACGACGACGGGAATCCGCACGAAGTCACCCTCCAATGCTACCGCATGGAACGCGGATATTATCATTTCGACAAAAACGGATTTCGTTTCATCATTCTGGACCCTAATTACTTTAAGCATGACGGAGAATACATCCATTTCTCCAGCAGCAACTACTACAAATTCAACGACGAACGCGACTGGATCCCGCCAGACCAACTCGAATGGTTCCGTGACACAGTCGAATCCTCCCCATACCCGTGCGTCTGTTTCTCCCATGAAAGCTACGAACGCGAAAACCACGGTATCCACAATCAAGATGATGTAAAGGCCATCATCAATCAGGCAAACGCGCGCCATCCAGGCCGCGTCCGTCTCTGCATCAACGGCCATTACCACCGCGACTTCCTACGCATTCTTGACAACGTCATCTATTTCGAACTCAATTCCGCCAACTACGAATGGGTCAGCCAAAAGCATGACAAATATCCCCCGGAGATTCTCAATCGCTGGCGGCTGGCCTGCAACACAGTCATGTTCAACGATCCAGTTCATGCCATCATCACCCTCTCCGAAGACGGCCAAATTAAGATTGACGGCATGCAGAGCTCCCTCTTCATGGGCGTCACCCGTGAAATGACTGGCAATTCGAAATTCGATGCCCATAGCCGCCCGACGACGGCCAATGTCCAGTCTATCAACCTGAAGATGAATTATTAGCTAAAAGCTTAAAGCTAAAAGCTTAAAGCTAAGACAAGCATTGCATTTTCAAACAGCAAAGAAACCCTAAGAGGACTAGTTTTGCATCCCTGCCTTATGGCTTTCGGCTTTCAGCTTTCGGCTTTCAGTTGGTGTTTATTTGACATCTTTTAACGAAGCATTATATTAATCTTTTGCTTTCAAACAACAAATCATATATTGCATCAAATCATTGGAGAACACCATGAGTCAACAACACACGAAAGCTGAAAAAAGAGTCCGCCGCAAACGCTACAACGAAAGACTGAAGGCACGCGCCAACGAAGCCAAGAAGGCGAAGAAGAAATAAAACGACTGCCTTGGCAGGGGACGGGGAGAGAAAGGCGATTGGAGCGCAAGACTTTGATACGGAAATAGTTATTGTATCAGGTCCTTGAACGTTCCAATTGCTTTTTCTTTTCTCCGCCGCATGATGCTAAGTGATTTCTCCAAAAGACAAAGCGGGACCGGGAAAATGGTCAAGAAAAAACAAATGAAAGAAGAAAAAATGAGCGACACCAAGAAGAGCGACACCAAGTATGTGTATTTCTTCGGCGATGAAACGACCGAAGGCGACGCCTCCATGAAGAACGAACTGGGCGGCAAGGGTGCTAACCTTGCTGAAATGAGCCGTTTGGGCCTGCCGGTTCCTGCCGGTTTCACCATTACGACGGATTGCTGCAACGCCTATTTCGCGGCGAACAGCCAGTTCCCGCCCACG
>Ga0310696_10007656_pt1 | contig 12662 bp, 6 predicted proteins | sample AusTroGonzalo_MG_4_FD_203885 | JGI IMG/M metagenome (GOLD analysis project Ga0310696, IMG submission 203885) | Bovine rumen microbial communities from tropical cattle in Woodstock, Queensland, Australia - Gonzalo_02 (v2) (version 2) | ecosystem: Host-associated > Mammals > Digestive system >... | reverse complement strand
CGAAGGAATGAACCCTACCGGTAAGGTAAAAGTGAAAACACCCAAGGGTAAGACACTACTGCCCAATAGTGTACGAGAGGCTGTATCGCCTTTATCTCAGAAGACTCGCTATGTGGTTGATCTGGGCGACTTGACAACTACGGGCGACTACCACTTAAGTGTGGGCAAAGAGACTTGCATCCTGCATGTAACCGACCAACCCTACCACGATATCGCAAAGGCTTCGCTGCGTCTGTTCTACCTCATCCGTTCAGGTGTTCCGATCACGATGGGTGGTGAGTATAATCGTCCTCTGGGACATCCCGACACCCAGGTGCTTGTCCATCCTTCGGCAGCAACCGAAAAGCGTCCGGCAGGAACCGTCATCAGTTCGCCCTACGGCTGGTACGATGCAGGCGATTATAATAAATATGTGGTGAACTCCGCTTTCAGCATCGGTCTGATGTTTGCAGCTTACGAACAGCTTTCCGCCTATTTCGCAACCCTCGATACGGACATCCCTGAAAGCACGAACCAGACACCCGATTTCCTTGACGAGATGATGTTCAACCTCCGGTGGCTCCTTACGATGCAGGACCCCGACGACGGCGGCGTGTATCACAAGCTTACCACGCCTAACTTCGAGGCGTTCATCATGCCGACGGAGTGCAAGCAGCAACGTTATGTGGTGGCGAAAAGCACGACGGCAACGCTCGACTTCGCAGCTGTGATGGCCGATGCGGCCCGTCTGTTTGCTCCCTATCAGCGCGACTATCCCGGCTTCGTGGCTCAGGCAGAGAAGGCTGCGAAACTGGCCTATCAATGGGCGAAGGAACATCCGCAGGCCATGTACAACCAGAATCAGTTGCGCGACCCAGCCGTAACTACCGGCACCTATAGCGATTTCAATTCGCGCGACGAATTCTTCTGGGCTGCCTCGGCGCTCTACCGCCTGACCAAAGATGTGTCGTATCTAACCGATGTGAGGCAGTACGAGCCTCGTCAGTTCTCTACGCCCTCCTGGGGAAATGTGTCGGCACTCGGAGCGTTCGAGTGGCTGGCAGAGCCGTATGTGGGGACTGTTCAGTCGGTTGACGAGTCGGGTCTGCCTATGAATATTATAACGTTGAGTGACGAGTTTCATGTTCGCATGCTCAATCAGCTGACTGCTTACTGCGACAATGCCATCAAGGGTGTGGACGAGTCGTCGTTCCAATCCCCCTACGGCAACAGTGCTGGCGACTTCGGGTGGGGCTGTCTGGCAGAGAAATGCTGTTGTCAAGGCCTTGCACTGCTCTATGCCGACAAGATGTCTGGCACCGAGAAATACCGTCAGTATGCCCTCATGAATGCCGACTATCTCTTAGGCCGCAATGCGACGGGTTATTGCTATGTAACGGGTTTCGGGGATAAAAGCCCGATGCATCCACATCATCGAATCAGTTCAGCTGATGCGGTTGAGGCTCCCTTCCCAGGAATGCTGATTGGAGGACCGAATCCGGGTCAGCAGGACAAGCGTGATATGCACAATGCCGTCTATCCTTCGAACGTCCCCGACGAATCATATATCGACGATGAGGAGTCGTATGCCTCCAACGAGATTGCCATCAATTGGAATGCCTCACTTGTGGCCTTTCTTTGCTGGCTTGATGCCCTCGCCTTGCCCGACAATCCTGTGACCCTCAAGAGTGGTGATGTCTCGATGGTGGTCGATGTCCAGCAAGGCGGAAAAGTGTTGTCCCTCAAATATGGAGACAAAGAAATCATCTCTCAGCTGCAACGTTCCGAGTGGTTCGGAAGCACGTTCTGGACCAGTCCGCAGCGTGAATGGAACTGGCCCCCAGTACAGGAGTTCGATAAACGACCATACGCCGTCGACCATTACGATGCTGAGCATCTCATCATCACCAGCCCTGTCTCCCAACGTTTAGGAATGAAGGTGGGAAAAGATTACTCTGTTGGCAAGAATGGCAGCTTCGTTGTCACCTATTCCATCAAGAACGAAGGCAGCCAGCCGCGTCGTGTGGCCCCATGGGAGATTACACGTGTGGTCAATAATGATGGCCTTATTTTCTTCGACGCACCCGTTGATAGCATCTGGCCTGCAGACCTTATGACATTCACACAAAGCGACGGTGCAGCATGGTATAAGACCGATGAAGCCCCACAGAATCGCAAGGTTAATACCAACGCACGTGGGTGGTTGGCCTATTGTGCTGACGGACTTCTCCTCGTGAAACAGTTCCCCGACCTTAAAGCAGGAGAAGCAGCTCCAGGCGAAGCTGAGGTGCAGGTATATGTCAACCAAGGAAAAACATACATCGAACTCGAAAGCCAAGGTGCTTATACTCTTCTGCAGCCAGGTGAGCAACTCACTTGGACTGTCCGCTGGTATCTCATCCCCACCAGCGAGGCGTCTGTACCATCGAAAAAACTCATCAACCAAGTGAAACGACTCATACGATAACAAAACCCTACCACCATTTAAAACTACTTTACAAAGGATGAAACCATGTGAACCTATTAAGCAACTTGTCTCCATCTTTCTTCTATGTGCTATGACTTCAGAAATCAGTGCTCAGAACAGCATGATTCAGTCAAAACGTCAACTCTTCGACAGTGATTGGCAATTTACCTACAAGGGAAGAACTACCAATGTAGACCTACCCCACGACTGGGATATCTACGAAGGACCCGACCCCACAACAGGCATCACAGGAACAGGAGGAGGTTGGTATCCTGGAGGAAAGGGCGAGTACCGGAAAGAGTTTAGAGTTGAGAGTTTAGAGATGAAAGATAAACTCGTTAAGCTCCACTTCGAAGGAGTCTACCAGAAAGCTCAGGTTTTAATCAACGGCCAGAAGGCCGGACAACATGGCTATGGTTACACACCTTTTACTATTGATATCACGCCATATTTGAAGAAACCTTCAGCTGTCAATGAGGTTTTGGTGAAGGTCGACAATTCAGAGCAGCCCAACTGCCGTTGGTACTCTGGATCAGGCATCTACCGTCACGTCTGGTTAGAAACGATGCCTGACCTGCATCTAGCAGAGAACGCAGCTCGTATTTGGACAGTCGATGCAAATGAGCAGCAGGCTCGTATCGATATGACCATATGGGTTGATAACGAAAGTCAGGAAACACGTCAGATTGATGACGTGGAGGTGACCTTCCGTGGTGGTAATTTTACACAGCGATATGATGACCCAAGGAAGTTGTCGTGGGCACCATCAGTGAGAGTCTCAAATCACTCAAGAAGCATTCCTACAGCCCTTAAGATGGTTTCGGTAGACAGCCCAATGTCAGAAGAGCAAGAACCAAAGAAAATAGAGAACATCTCGATAACTCCTGGACAGACAGCCACTTATGTGCAGAGTTTCTCCATCGAACAGCCACGTCTCTGGTCGCCCGAAGCTCCATATCTTTACGAGGCTATTATCCGCCTGAAATCCGAAGGTCGCATCATCGACGAGCAACGAGTGAAATTTGGTATCCGCACGTTCTCGTTCTCCGCAAGAGGTGGTTTTAGACTCAACGGGAAGGTTATACCCATCAATGGTGCTTGCCTGCATCATGATGATGGTGTACTTGGTGCTATGGCCTTCAATGCTGCAGAGATTCGTAAGGTGAAGCAGATGAAGGAGGCTGGCTTCAACCTGATCCGCACCTCTCACAATCCTCCGAGCCGCGCCTTCCTTGATGCTTGCGACTCACTGGGTATGTTGGTCATCGATGAGGCCTTCGATGGCTGGCGTCAGTCGAAGACACCCTACGACTACTCCACGCTCATCGACTCGTGCTACCGTGAGGACATCCAGACGATGGTGGAGCGCGACTTCAACCACCCAAGTATCGTCTGCTGGAGCATAGGTAACGAGGTGATGGAACGAAAGGACATCCGTGTCATCACTACCGCCCGACAACTAAAGCAGGCTATCCTTGAAATCGATGATACGCGTCCTGTCACAGAGGCACTTTGTTCGTGGGACAGCGATTGGGAAATATACGATCCACACGCTGAGGTGCTCGATGTGGTCGGTTATAACTACATGATTCATAAGCACAAGAGTGATCACAATCGCGATCCAGAACGTGTGATGTTGCAGACGGAGAGCTATCCACGCGATGCTTTCAAGAACTGGGCATTAGTGCACGACCATCCTTACATCGTTGGGGATATTGTGTGGACGGGTCTCGACTATCTGGGCGAATCGGGTATCGGGCGAACCTACTATCAAGGAGAACGGCCAGGTGAGCACTATGTTGAAGGAGGTCAGCCCGACTGGCACGGAGCCTACTGTGGCGATGTGGACATTACCGGTTGGAGAAAGCCAATCAGCCATTATCGCGAGATGCTCTGGAAAGACTCTCAAAGTCTCTATATGGCTGTGAAGGAGCCGGATGGCTATCGCGGAAAGATCCGTCAGACTGCTTGGAGCGTATGGCCCACATGGGAGTCATGGAACTGGAAGGGTTGGGAAGGAAAGCCAATCGAGGTTGAGGTTTATACAAAGGCTCCAGAGGTAAAACTCTATCTCAACGGCAACCTTATCGATACCAAAGCTGTCAGCCGAGATACCGAATTCAAGGCTGTATTTACGGTTCCCTACCAATCCGGCATACTACGAGCTGAGGCAGGAGGGAAACAGGTATCGCTCAGTACAACAGACGAACCCAAAGCCTTGCGTCTTACGGCAGATAAGTCAAGACTGAATCACGATGGTCAGGATCTTGCATTCATTACCGTCGAAGTGGTCGATCGCGAAGGTCGTATCTGTCCTGATGCAGCCATCCCTTGTGAGGCTGTCGTGAAAGGTCCGGGTCAATTATTGGCTTTTGCTTCTGCAGACCTCAAAGACCGTGAGCCTTACACATCATCACGTGTCACGACTTGGATGGGACGTGCTTTATTGGTTGTGCGAGGTTGTAAGGGTAAAGGAACAATCCAAGTGACAGTAAAAAGTAATCTAACTAACGAAAAAATATTCATCAAATGAACAAGACTATCCTTTCAGTATGCATGGCTGCAGCTATGATGGCCGGCTACGCACAAGACAAATTGTATCACGACGAATTTCCACTCGGTGATGTAACCCTGTTGGACGGACCGCTGAAGCGAGCACGCGACTTGAATATCCAAACGTTGTTGCAGTACGACGTTGACCGTCTGCTGGCTCCTTATCTCAAGGAGGCAGGACTGACTCCAAGGAAACCGACCTATCCCAACTGGGATGGACTGGACGGCCATGTGGGTGGTCACTATCTCACCGCGATGGCGATGAATGCCGCTACAGGTGATGAGGAGTGCCGCATGAGGATGTTGCATATGATTGGTGAGTTGCAACTCTGTGCAAATGCAAACCTGAAGAATCACCCAGAGTGGGGTAAGGGTTATGTGGGCGGTATGCCGAACAGCGAGCGCATATGGTCGAACTTCAAGCGAGGCGACTTCGGAGTGTATAACGGTTCGTGGGCACCTTTCTACAACCTGCACAAGATGTATGCGGGCCTGCGCGATGCATGGGTGTATTGCGGAAACGAAGATGCGAAGCGGCTGTTCCTCGGGTTCTGCGACTGGGCTATTGACCTGACGGCTGGTCTCAGCGACGAGCAGATGGAGCGTATGCTGGGTATGGAGCATGGCGGTATGAACGAGGTGCTCGTCGATGCTTACGCTATCACGGGCGACAAGAAATATCTCGATGTGGCCAAACGCTTCTCACATCGACGCCTTCTGACTGCGATGTCTCAACGTATGGACAACCTCGACAACATGCATGCCAACACACAAGTACCGAAAGTGGTAGGCTTCGAACGCATCTCCGAACTCTCAGGCGATGAGAGCTATCATAACGCTGCAGATTTCTTCTGGGACATCGTGACAGGCGAGCGTTCGCTTGCATTTGGAGGAAACAGCCGTCGCGAACACTTCCCCAGCCGTGAAGCTTGTGTCGACTTCATCAACGATATCGACGGACCCGAGTCGTGCAACACCAACAACATGCTCAAACTCACAGAGGAACTGCATCGACGCAATCCCGAAGCACGCTATGCTGATTACTACGAACTGGCGACCTTCAACCATATCCTCTCCACCCAACACCCCGAACATGGCGGCTACGTCTACTTCACATCAGCCCGACCACGACACTATCGTAACTACTCAGCACCCAACGAAGCCATGTGGTGCTGCGTAGGTACAGGTATGGAGAATCATGGTAAATACGGACAGTTCATCTACACCCACGTAGGTGATGCCCTCTATGTCAACCTCTTCGTGGCATCTGAGTTGAATTGGAAGAAACGTGGCATCGTGCTACGTCAAGATACTCAGTTCCCTTACGGCGAAACCAGTCGCATCACCGTCACACAGGGAAAAGGCGAGTTCACGTTGCAAGTGCGCTACCCTGGTTGGGTGAAGCCCGGACAGTTCGCCATCAAGGTGAACGGACAGCCAGTCAGCATCGTCACAGGTCCGTCTTCGTACGTCAGCATCGACCGCAAATGGAAGAAGGGCGACGTGGTGGACATCACGTTCCCGATGCATAACAGCGTGAAATATCTACCCAACGTGCCGCAGTATATCGCCTTGATGCATGGACCCATCCTGCTCGGCATGAAGACCGGCACGGAAGATCTGGCTCACCTCATTGCCGACGATAGCCGGTTCGGACAATACGCAGGCGGTAAGAAACTGCCGATAGACCAAGCTCCGATGCTCATCAACGACAACATAGAGGACATCGCAAATCAGTTGCAACCTGTTGCAGGCAAGCCGCTCCACTTTACCCTTACGACCAAGATGGAGAATGCCATACACAATGAACTTCAACCTTTCTTTGAGATTCACGATTCGCGCTACATGATGTACTGGCTGGCACTTTCGGAGAGCAGCTACAAGAGCTATCTCGCGAACCTTGCCCGTCAGGAGCAGGAACGTCAGGCTCTCGAGGCACGAACGGTGGATAAGGTGCAACCTGGAGAGCAGCAGCCCGAGACCGACCATAAGATGGAGACCGACCGCTCCAACACAGGAAACACGAACGATGTGTTCTTCCGCGATGCACGCGACGGCCACTACTTCAGCTACCTCATGCAGACTGGCGGACAAACCGACCTCACCCTCCGTCTCCAGTTCTGGGGACAAGACGAATGGCGCACTTGTGAGTTCGACATCATGATCGACGACCAACTTATGTGTAGCGTTAACAATACCCACAAATGGCGCACTTCCCAGTTTAAGACCGAAGACTATCCCATACCCGCCGCACTCCTGCAAGGCAAGACCCAAGTACGCATCAAGTTCGTAGCCAAACCTGGCAGGCAAGTAGGTGAGATCTATGGAATACGACTGATTAGGAATAATTCATAATTGACAATTCATAGTTCATAATGCATAATCGCATCATTTTTACATTTTACATTTTACATTTTACATTGGCCTTGGCCTCCGCCCAACCTCACGACTGGGAAAATCCCGCTGTCCTCGGGATTAACAAACTGCCTTATCACGCTACTCTCCAACTTCCCTCAAAGGAGAAAGACTGCAAAGAGATACTGAGCCTCAACGGAACCTGGAAATTCCATTGGTCAAAAGACCCTGAGTCACGACCAGCAGATTTCTATAAAGACGACTTCGACGTAACCCACTGGGATGATATCACCGTTCCTGGCAACTGGCAGTTGCAAGGCTTCGGAAAACCCATTTATGTCAATATGCAGTATCCTTTCCGTCGCGACCGTCCCAAGGTGACCAGTGAACCCAATAAGGAATGGTACGCTTACGACCATCGTAACCCCGTGGGGTCCTATGTAACCTTCGTAGATGTGACCAAGGAGATGCTCCTGGGCAAGAATCTGATTCTCCACTTCGGTGGTGTGCATTCCGCGATGTACGTCTGGATGAATGGACACAAAGTGGGCTATAGCCAGAACTCCATGTCTCCCGCAGAATTCGACGTGACGGAATACGTCCGCGAAGGTCGCAACAAACTCGCCGTGGAGGTCTATCGCTGGAGCGACGGTTCTTATCTTGAGTGCCAGGATATGTGGCGTCTCTCAGGCATCTTCCGGCCCGTTCAATTGTGGGTGCGTCCGTTGGTACATATCGCAGACTACAAGGTTGAAGCTATCCCGAATGCCGACTACACTAGTGCCCAAGTTACTGCAGATATCGCCATCTGCAACATGGGCAAGAAGAAAGCTAGGAAAGTGAAAACACTCTTCCACATCGAAAACTCAACGCTCAGTTCTCAGATTTCGACGCTCAATCCGAAGGATACCACACACATCAGACTCACATACCTTATTCATAATCCTAAGTTATGGTCAGCAGAGAAGCCCAATCTCTATCCTTTTAGCATTGAACTGGGAGAAGAGCACTTCGACTACCATGTAGGTGTGAAGCGTGTAGAATGTGTGGGTGAAGTCTTCAAGATAAATGGGAAAAACGTGAAGTTACGTGGAGTGAACCGTCACGATCACCATCCCGTAACAGGTCGCTATGTAGATTACGCTACTTACGAGCAGGATATCAAACTGATGAAGCAGGCGAATATCAACTTCCTGCGCACCTCACACTATCCCGACGACCCTTACCTTTACGAACTTTGCGACCGATGGGGTATCTACGTCATGGATGAGGCCAATCAAGAGAGTCATGGTTACGGATATGCTAACCGCGTAATGGGTGAAGACCCCGATTGGCGCGAAGCTCACGTAGATCGGGCCGTCAGCCTTGTTCAACGCGATAAGAACCACCCATGTATCATCTTCTGGAGCCTCGGCAACGAGGGTGGGGTAGGACCCAATATGAAGGCCATGCGCGATGCAGTCGTCGCACTCGACACGATCGCCCTACCATTCTGTGATACCGACCGTAGCCAGAGCGACATCTATGATGACGGCTATCTGACGCCAGACAGGCTCGCCTCTGAAGCCCGCCGCATCAGCGACCGCCCCTTCATGATGCGCGAATATGCTCACGCAATGGGGAACTCGGTGGGTAATTTCCAGGAATACTGGGATGTCATCTACGCCGACTCCTCCATCTGTGGAGCCGCCATCTGGGATTGGGTGGATCAGGGACTTCTAAAGAAAGCGAATGGTATTGAGTATTTCGCTTATGGTGGAGACTTCGGTGACCAACCCAACGATGGAGCCTTCTGCATCAACGGTCTTATTGGGCCCGATCGAGTGCCTCATCCACATTATTACGAGGTGCAGCATGTCTATCAGCCCCTTCAGTTCGTGAGGGAGGCCAATGGGTTCGTCCGGATTATCAATCGCGATAGTTTTACTGACCCCAGTGAGTACGACATCACTTATGATACCATCACTATTGATGGCGAATGCCTGTTGAACGTATCTGCTTGTCTGAAAGCCGACAAGCCTTGGGCCAAAAAGGGCTTTGCTGTTGCGAGCGAGCAGTTCGTGCTAACACCTTATGCGTTTCCTGCGCTAACCCCTCAACGCTCGTCGCTAAACGATTTCAATGGTATTACGATTGTAGGGAATTCCATCACTTCGTGGATCGTTGATGGTCATGAGATGCTTGCTGCACCTCTTGAGCCATACTTTTGGAAGCCGGAGAACGACAACCAGCATGCAGCTAACTTCGCCCAGCGTACTGGTGTATGGAGAGAGGTTGCTGATGTTTCTGTTAACTATACTATCATCAATGACCATGCTGTTCAAGTTGATATGGAGTATCATCCATCAGGTACTGAAAAGCCTGTGATACCTAAGGTTGGCATGCGTATGCGCTTGCCGGCTGACTTTACTGACATAGAGTATTTTGGTCGCGGTCCGTGGGAGAATTATCCCGACCGTAAGCGTAGTGCTTTCTTGGGTCAATATAAAATGTCTCTGAGTGAGTATGAGACGGAGTATATCCATCCGCAGGACAACAGTTGTCGCACCGATGTTCGTTGGTTCAGGATAGGTTCCGATAGGCAAATGCTTTACATCAAGGGTTTACAGCCCCTCTGCATTCGTGCTTGGGACTATGGTGAGGAGGATTTGGAAAAGGCAAAGCATCCGCATGAGATAAAGCGAGGTCAGTTCGTCAATCTCAATATTGACATGAATGTACACGGAGTGGGAGGAGTAGATACTTGGGGAGCCCGGACGTTACCCCAATATACGATCGATGGCAACAAGCCTTACCACTATGCGTTTATTATGGAGTGGAAGTAATGGCCAGAATTAAATGCAACAGAGGTTTTGTGCCAACTGAGTTGTCGAACTGGCTCCGACAAGTACGGATGTGACACCTTGCTGATTCAGTACCCAACGCAAGGCTTGTTGTGCGATGGTTTCATTGTGAAAATCGGCTTCTTTCTTTAATTCCTGCAGGAATTGCATCAACTGTGGTGTTAGTGCTTCTTTTTTCAGGAAGTGCTCGCGAGCCATACGTGAATCGGTAGGTATACCATTCAGATAACGGTCGGTGAGCAGTCCTTGTGCCAGAGGTGAGAAGGAAATGAAGCCTATCCCTTCATGTACGCAGAAGTCGAGGATACCCTCTTCCATCGGAGCACGGTCAAGCAGATTCAGACGTCCTTGATAGATGAGTAAAGGAACATCACGCTCTTTCAGGTATCGGGCTGCAAAACGAGTAGCCTCTAACGGCCAACGGGAAATGCCGACATAGAGTGCCTTGCCCTGCTTGACAACATCCACGAGTCCCTGTAGTGTCTCTTCCAAGGGGGTCTCTGGGTCAAAACGATGACTATAGAACAAGTCAACATAGTCAATCCTCATCCGTTTCAGACTCTGATCGAGTGAGGCTATCAGGTATTTTCTCGAACCCCAATTGCCATACGGCCCAGGCCACATGTCGTAACCTGCCTTGGTCGAGATGAAAAGCTCGTCGCGATAAGGACGGAAATCTTCATCCATCAGACGTCCCAACGTCTCTTCAGCTGAGCCATAAGGAGGCCCATAGTTGTTAGCCAAATCGAAATGTGTGATACCGTGATCGAAAGCATAGCGTGTGATTTCACGGCTACGTTCATAAGGGTCAACACTACCGAAATTGTGCCAGAAACCAAGGCTCACCTTAGGTAACAACACCCCAGAGCGCCCACAGCGCTCATACTTCATTCCGTTATTGTAGCGATTGCTGTCAGCTATATATCGCTCTTCCATTGTCTGTAACTCTTGAACTCCTGTAACTCTCCTTCTAAGCCTTTAAGCGTCAACTATCTCTTTCCTGCCAACTGCACGCGAAGGGCTGTTGGAGTTGCAGGAGCAGTGATGTCGGATGTGTTCACTTGTTGTTTATCGCCCTCGATGTTGAATTGGAGAGTTGCTCCGTCTGAACGAACATCGATGGTAACGTTAGCACCCATCACGAGTGGTAGGTTTACATCACCATGACCTCCAGGGAATCCGCACAATACAGGGATGTTGTAGGTTTTTAACATCCGATGAAGCATGTCTTCCACGCTCTCATAGGTGAACTCTGTACCGCAGTCCGTAAATTCCCCAAGGATGATACCTTTGCAACGATCGAGTACGCCGTTCATTTGAAGGATACGCATCTGTCGGTCGATGTTATGCATTGATTCTTCCACTTCTTCTACAAAGAGAATAATATCTTTCCCTTTGGTTGCATCAGCTTGTGTGCCGAGGTTAGGCGTGAAGGTGCAGAGGTTACCTCCTACGAGTACACCGCTTGCTTTTCCTTCGATGTTCTGGTTATGTGCCGGCAGTTCGTAGCATGGTACCTGTCCCATGAGCAGATCACGCATCAACGTACTGGTCTCATCTGTACCACCCTTTGCCAAGAACGAGCTCATTGTGCCGTGAATGCTCATCACACCTGCACGTGTCAGCAATCCGTGTAGGGTAGAGATGTCGCTGAATCCCACCAGCCATTTGGGTGATGCTTTCAGTTCAGAGAGTGTCAGTTGGTCAATCAGTTGGATGGTTCCGTATCCACCGCGGTTGCAGATGATGGCTTTGACTTCAGGGTCACCCAAAGCCCAGCGGATGTCACTGATGCGCTGAGCTACGGTTCCTGCATATTGTCCGTCGATTTTCTTTCCTACATTAGGCCCAACGACGGGTTCCAGTCCCCAACTGCGGAGCAAGTCAGCAGTCTTATCTACATTTGCCATGGGTGTGTAATACGATGGAGAGATCAGCGCTACTTTATCACCCGCTTTCAGATACTCGGGCTTTTTGCAGTTCAGTTCTACCGATTGGTCAGGAGTCACACTCTCGTAGTCGTTCTCCTCTTCACATGATGTCAACAAAGTGCTACCGATGAAGATGGCAACTAAGGCCATCATCTTCATTGAGCTTTTACGATTTAACCAATTAACCATATTTCTTCTGGTATTTTTATTATTAATCTTCTAAATCACCTATGTTTTCAGAATTAACGTCTTCATAACCCTTTACGCTGTATTGCATGATGCAGGTACGAGGTTCTATGTCGTAAACCTGAATGCGTGGTGGAATGTATTTCTTTTTCATTATTTATTCTATTAGGTTAGTTCCAAGTCTGATGTTATATGTGTATCTCTTACCTGCTTCCCAAGTTTTTCCGTTGAGCTGAATCTCAGCAGTTGTTTGTGTTCCACCACTATAGGTAATGACAAGCTTCACGCCATCCCCTAATGTCTGTGGAATCATAAAGAGATGGCCGCAGGTGAGTTGCTGCGAAGAAG
>Ga0310696_10007655_pt1 | contig 12663 bp, 10 predicted proteins | sample AusTroGonzalo_MG_4_FD_203885 | JGI IMG/M metagenome (GOLD analysis project Ga0310696, IMG submission 203885) | Bovine rumen microbial communities from tropical cattle in Woodstock, Queensland, Australia - Gonzalo_02 (v2) (version 2) | ecosystem: Host-associated > Mammals > Digestive system >... | reverse complement strand
ATACAAATTCCGCCGACGCGACGGGATCGAGGCGCGACGTCGGCTCGTCGAGCAGGAGTATCTCGGGGCGCATCGTCATGACGGACGCGAGCGCGACGAGCTGTTTCTGCCCGCCCGAAAGCTCCGCCGTTTTTTTGTAAAAGATGTCTTCGATCCCGAAAAAGCACGCCGTTTCGGCGACGCGGCGGCGTATGGTTTCGCGCGGCGTGCCGAGGTTTTCAAGTCCGAAAGCGAGCTCGTGCCACACCTTATCGCACACGATCTGCTGTTCGGGGTGCTGGAACACAAAGCCGATCTTCTCTGCCGCTTCCGTCGGCGAGAGGTCGCTTTGATCTTTGCCGCAAATATTTATTTTTCCGAGCTTTTCGCCCTCGGGCGTAAGCTCGCGTTTTATCATTTTGAGTAAGGTCGATTTGCCGCTGCCCGTCGCGCCGCAGACTGTGACGAATTCCCCCGCATCTACGGAAAACGAGACGTCGGAAAGGACGGGCGATTTCGCGCCCGCGTATGTGAAAGTCAGATTTTCGATTCTAAGTATTTCCATTTCGACACCTCGTAGATCTCGCACACGGACGGCAACAGGCAGAGCAGTCCGTATGAAACGTATGAAATGATGTTCGGCGCGCCGACGGGCGATATTATCGCGGGGTAAAACTCAAATCTCGCGCCGATCACAACGCCCGCGACCGTCGATGCGAACAGCGCGGCGAGGACGGCGATCAGTATAAAGTCGCCGGCGCGCGAGCGATAGAGGGAGAAAGAAGTCCGCCGCGCCGCGCCGTATCCGCGGGCGCTCATGCTGTCGGCGGTAGTGATCCCGTTTTCGAGCGCCCAGCCCGAAACGGACGAAAAGACGCTCGCGCCGCAGCGCACCGAATCGACGATGTTGTCCTCTTTATACATTCCGAGCACGCGCTGTGCGCCTTTGCATTCTTTGGCGCGGCGCAGATAAAGCGGCACGAAACGGAGGACTGTCGAGAGCATCAGCGAGAATTTCGGCGACACCGCGCCTATCAGAGACAGGAGCTTGTCCTCCGTCATTATCGACGTGAACGCGCGGAACCAATATATGACGGCGACGACCGCCTCGGCGGACGACGCGCCGTAGATCAGCGCTTCGAGCGTCACGGGCATGTTCCCGATGACGATGAGGACCGTTTTCCCGTTGTGGTAAAAGAAAGGATTGAGCACCGTTATAACGATGAAGAAAACGAGCGTTATAACGTGGCTTTTCATGTTTTTCGCGCCGTTGCGGATAAAATGATAGAGAACTGCGAAAGCGAGGGAGAGCGTCGCGATTATCGGGTTTTTCACGAACATCACGGTGCCGATGGCAAACGAAAAAAAGCACAGCGCGGCGAGCGGGCTGACGTTTTCAAGCGAGCGCATATTCTCCCTCCTTAAAGTTTATTTTTTCAGATCGTTCCCGATGTCGCAGGAATAGAGCCATTCGATCCTGTCCCCGTCGGAAAGGGCGTATCTGTTGCAGCTGACGTTCGGCGACTCGTCGTTTACATAGTACATCCATCCGGAGAGCGAGCCGAAGTCGAGTTCGTAAATATATCCGATGCCGCGGACGTAGCCGACCGACGTCACGTCGATCGAGATGTTGTTTTTCCGCGCCGCCTCGGTCAGAATGTCGTATACCGTCTCGCCGTCGGAAAGAGCGAACGTGCTCTCGGCGAGGATCACCCCGTCGCGCGGGATGTGCGGCGCGTCGGATTTATCGACGATCGTGTCGCACCTGATCGTCAAGGTGACGGTGCCGACGATATTTTCTTTTTTCACGTCCGCGCCGTAGTATTCGTCCGGCGTTTTGATGTCCGTCACCCACAAAAGCGTGACGGCGACGGCAAAGATCAGCACCGCGACGATGAAATTCTTTGCGTTTTTCTTTTTGAGTACGATAAGGATCACGCACACGCCGACGAGAATGAACAGCAGCGCGCCCGTCGCGATGAATTTATACGGCGCGATCTTTTGGGTCTCGGGCGTTTTTTCGCTCGGCTTGAGTATTTCGATATATTTTGCGCCGCTCGCATTATCAAGCACGAGAAGCGGCGTTTTCCCGTCTTTCATCCTGACGAACGACACGAGCGAGTAGTACGCCTGCGACGTTGCGCTGAAGTTATATTCGCCGCCCGGAACGTGCGAAAAAGATCCGTCGGAAAGGCGGTAGGCGGCGAGCGCGTCGATGACGGTATTGCCGTTTTTGATGAATCTCGCGTCGCTCTCGCAGTCGATCCCGAGAGACGAGAGCGCAAGGAGCACCTGCGCCGCGCTTTCTGCGTTTTCGCCCGAGAAGCCGACAAATCCGCCGTCATCGAGCTGACGCGACGAGATCATCAAAAGCGCCTTGTCGACAGCGGCCGAAACGCCGTCAAGTCCGATGTTCGGCGCGAGAGACGCGAGCGCCATCGCGGTGACGTCGATGTCGCCGACGCCGCCCGTCAGCGCAAAACCGCCGTCTGAGAGTTGGGCGTCAATTATCTCCGAGACAAGCGTCGCCCTGTCGTATTTTGACGACTTTACGCCGTTGTTCAGTAGGTGAAGCCCGAAAATCTTGCTCATTATGCCGAGCGCGCCGATCGTTTCGTCGGCGGTCTGTTCGGTGAAATCGGATGTTACTCCCGCGGAAAGCAGCGCGAGCGCGTATTTCTGGCGCGTCGTCGCGCCGACGGCGCCGCTTTTACCGATATAATCGGACAGAGATGCGATATAGCGCGAAAAATCGACGTCATACCCGCTTTGCGCAAGGGCGATGACGTACCATTCCGCCGTCATTCCGGCGTTTTCCGAAAGATATCCGTCGACGAGCTCCTGAACGGTGCCCGAGCCGTTTTCTTTTTCGACGAATGTCAAAATTCCGTCGGCAAGGGCGTTTGCCTTACTGACGGAAGCCGCCCCGCACGGCGCGGCGGCAAATATGACAGCAGCCGCGACCAGCAGCAGGACGATGAGTCTTGTTTTCATTTTTCGATTATTTTACCGTGATGACGCATACCGGCGGAACGAGCGTTACGCCCTCTGCAGTCGCGCTGATAACGCCGGATTTTGTCGCCGTGAACGTGACTTTGCCGTCGGCGTCCGTCTTTGCGTTGACAGCTACGCCGTCAAGCGTGACCGTCGCGTTCGCGAGAGGAAGAGCAACGGGGTTCCAGCTCTCGTCATAGCCGATGTAGGAAAGCGTGAGCGTGACGGATTCGCCTTTCTTCACAGTGAGTTCGTGCTTATCAAAGAAGCTGTACGTGTCGGAATAATACGTTGCGTCGGAATAAACGAAAACGTATACGTGGTCGCCGTCTTTGACCTTGTCGGTAAGTCCCATCGACATCTGGTCGTTGACGTAGTAGCCGTATGCGCCGTCGTTTGCGATATCCCAGAAGCACGTGATGTAAGCGCCGTATTCGCCTGTCCCCGTCTCATACTTTTTGCCGTATTTTTCGCTGATCGCTTTGAATACGGAGTTGAGATCGTCGGATTTGCCTTCTTCGATGGCGACTTTTTCGTTAACTACGACGACGCTCTTGCCGTCGTAAACGGTGACCTGCGCGCTCGGGCCCTTCTCGCACGATGCGAAAATTCCGATGACGGAAAGAAGCATCACGAGAACGATGACTGAAGATACGATTTTTTTCATGGTTTTTTCTCCTTTATTTTTCTGCGCTTTGCGCATTTATTTCGTTTTGTGCCGCCATTTTTTCTTCGCGGCGGCGACGGCGGGCTCGCTCGCGCTTTTCTCTGTTCTTCTCGATTCGCGAAAAACTACGCTCGGGCTTCAGCCCCGCCGCTTCGAGAGCGCGCGGCCACGGGCCGAGGAACGACTTTATCGCCGCGACCTCTTCGTCCGAAAAGTCTGCGCGGCGGACGTATCTTCCCTCGATATGCGACTGCTTTTCTTTCAGCAGCCCGATGCAGATGTCTTTTGAATATTCCATAAAAAAATCCCTCGCCGTGAGCGAGGGATTTGTGCGACTCAAAAGACCGTGCGGAAAAAGCCGCGCACGGCGATGCGAGCCGACACGGTCTTCTCACCCAAAACCTAAATTTGTCGCGCTGTGCGGAAAGTATTCCGACTTTTCGGCTCTGTGGCCGTTTACGGTAATGGCAGTTGCGACGGATTTTCACCGAACTTCCCTTTTACGCATGGCAACCGCACAGCGATATATTCAGTTCATCTTGATTTTATCACGCCATCGGCGAAATGTCAAGCGTTAATCGACATTATTTTGCCGAAACCGTGAACGAAAAGTCGACCGTTTTGTCGTCAAAGCAGTACTGTTCGAGCGGGCGCGGGCCGCAGGAGTTGGAGCCGACGCCGTGCTGCTTGTAGCCGACGATGAGATACGTCTTCTTGTCCGATGAAAGCTCGTGGACGTGCGGGGTGTTTTCGAGCTCGTCGGGGCTGTGGTGGAGCGCGGAGAACTCGAACGCGCCGTCGACGCACAAGGTCGCGTCGCCATTCGTCAGTTCCGCATGCTCGGCCTTGATGTGGTTGCCGCATTCCTGCGGCTTTATCATCGGCTCAAGCTCGGATGTGACGGTCGAGACGAAGTGGCCCATCTTGTCGAAATTATTGAAATCCGAATAGCTCGAATACGGGCCCATCGCGAAGTATTTGAGGTCTTCGAAGCCGTCGGCGAGCGTGAACATCAGCGCAAGGCGCGGGACGCTCTTTATCGTCTGCTTTTCGGGGCGCTCGCCGTGGACTGTGACTTCGATGCCTCCCGACGTGATCGAATAAACGACCGTCGCGTCGTAGAACGGGAGCTGGGATCTTGCCGCAAACGCGCCCGTTAATATGACTTTCGCGCCGTATTCCGTCGTCGACGTCATGACGTCCGTCACCCAAAGGCGCGCGGATTTTATGTGATAGTCGTTCCACGTGCGCTTTTCGTTCATGTCGTTGTCCATCGGCGCGCGGCGCATGATCCAGTCGGCGCGGCAGGAAAGAAGTCCCTTGCCGTCTTTTGTGATCTGCGCGGGGACGCCGTACGATTTGTCGAAGAGATACGTGATATCGCCCGTCTTGACTGCGAGGTATCTTTCGCCGTCGTCGAGCCGGACTTTTTCGCGCTTCGCGGGTTTTTTCTTCGGAAGCTGAACGTCAAGCTCCGCCTGCTGCCAAGCGGCGACGTCACCCGCTTTGCCGAGCGTCGAGTCGGCGGCGTGCGTCGCGTAAAACTCGATAAACGTGCGCTCGCTTGCCTTTTTAGGCAGTTTTTTAAGCTCGAACGTCGCGGATGAGTGCGGTGCGATGTCGGTCTTGATCTTCCCTTCGCCCGACGCGCCGCCGGTGATCTTGTACGTTATATCGAATATTTTTGACGATGTGAAGTCGAGTTTGTTCGATATCGTCACCTTGCCGTCGGCGTAGCTGAATTTCAGCGGCTCGATCGCCTTTTTGAGCGAACGCAGTCCGAGGTGCGGACGGCGGTCGGGGAAATTAAGGCCGTCGACGCAGAAATTGTTGTCGTTCGGGTAGTCGCCGAAGTCGCCGCCGTAGAGGAAGTATCCTCCCTTTTCGTCGACGTACACGGCGTGGTCCGCCCATTCCCAGACGCACCCGCCCATGAGTCGCGGATATTTATAGATGATGTCCCAGTATTCCTCGATGCTGCCGGCGCCCATGCCCATGGCGTGCGCGTATTCGCAGAGGAAGAACGGGCGATCAAAGCCCGCTTTGTTTTCGCCTTCTTCGATCATTCCGTCGTGCGCCCAATACATCGTCGAAACGACGTCGACGCACGGATCAACGTCGCTGACGGGCGGGCGCGGGTCTTTCCAGCGGCGCGGCGCCGTCGTGCCCTCGTAGTGGACGGGGCGGCTGTCGCGCGATCTGACGTATGCGCTCATCTTGCGGTGATTGTTGCCGAAATGGCTCTCGTTGCCGAGCGACCACATGACGACGGAGACGCTGTTCTTGTCGCGCTCGAACGTCCGCTTCATCCTGTCGACGTAAGCGTCCTCCCATTCGGGATTATCCGACAGCGCGAACGCGGGGTCGATTCCGCGGAACGGGCGCTCCGTGCCGTGACATTCGAGATCGCACTCGTCGACGACGTAAAATCCCATCTCATCGCACATTTCGAGCGCGAACGGCGGGGGCGGATAGTGCGAAAATCTGATCGCGTTTATGTTGTTTTCTTTCATCAAAGCGAGGTCTTTTATAAAATCCTCGCGCGTCATCGTCCAGCCCGTTTTCGGGTCGGTGTCGTGGTGGTTCACGCCTTTGATCTTGACGGCGACGCCGTTGATCTTGAACACCGTGCCGTCGACCGTCACCTCGCAGAAGCCGAATTTTTTGCAGATGAATTCGCCGCCGCACTCGATCAGCATCCCGTAAAGGTACGGCTGCTCGGCGTTCCAGAGCTTCGGCGAGTTTATTTTCATGCCGCGGATCTTTTTTTCGCCGTCAAAGAGCGTGACTTTCGCGGCGCGGCGGCGGCCCGAGAAGTCGAAATCGACCGTGACCGTACCGTCGTTTTTCGTATGGATGAAGAAGTCGCGGATGTGGTCTTTCTCGCGCGAGACGAGGTAGACGCTGCGGAATATGCCGTTAAAGCGGAGGAAATCCTGGTCTTCGATATACGTCGCGTCGCTGTACGTCGTGACGAGGACGAGGAGCTCGTTCTCGCCGTCGGCGATGTATTTTGTAAGGTCGAATTCGTGCGAGAGGTGCGCGCCTTTCGACATACCGACGTATTTGCCGTTCATGTATAAAAGGAACATCGAGCACACGCCGTCGAACATGATGTACGTCTTTCCTTTCGGCGAGTACGTGAATTTCTTTTTGTAAACGCCGACGGGCGTGTCGAGCGGGACGCTCGGCGAAAGATACGGGAGCTGATAATTCACGTTCGTGTACCAAAGCTGACCGTAGCCCTCGTTCTGCCAGCACGCGGGGACGGGGATCGTCGAGTCGCAGTCGGAGTCGTATACGTTCTCCGGCACGTCGAGGATCGAGTCAAAATAGTGGAAATTCCACGTGCCGTCGAGCGAAAAATATCTGTCGCTCTCGCGTTTGTCCTTTGTCATCGCGTCTTCCGCTGACGAAAACGGAACGAAGTATGAGCGCGGCTCTTCTCTTTTGTCGCCGGGCATTTTCGGGGTGATAAATCGTTTGATGTTCATAAATTCCTCCGTGGCTTTATTTGATTTTGTTTTTTCAGAATTCGATCGCGTCGGGATCGGGGACGAAGACTCTTTCTTCTTTCGGCATGACCGACGCGTAGATGTCCGGCAGGCGCTTCGACTTGTCGGACAGCATGATGCCGAGCGCCGTCAGATACGAGCGGATGATCTCGCGCGGCGTTATCATCGAGTCGGCGCCCGCGCGCGACAGCATGAAGTAGAGAAAATCGCGCATTTCCTCGGGCGTGACGTCGACGTCGCCGTACCCTTGACGGAACAGATTCGTCACGCGCGCCATCAGCGCGAGGAGCTCGTCGTCGGAGAGGCGTTTGAGTCGTATTATCGGGCCGAAAAGCGGCTGAGTTTCGCCGCCGTCGCCGAACATGGTGTCGTTGAGCCGCGAGCGTAGCGCCTCGTAGCCGAAGAGACCGCGGCGGCGGTCTTCGAGGAACTGCGGCGTGCCTGCGAAGACGACGCACAGCCCCTCCGCCTTGCCCTGAAGCGTGTCGTTGAAGATCGAGAGGATCTTCTCGTAATTGTTCTCGCGCGAGACGCGGTTCGGGATCTTGTAGAGGTTGACGCACTCGTCGATGAATACGACGAGCCCGCCGTACCCGATGCGGCGCGAGAACGCGGCGAGAATTTTAACGTAGTCGTACCAGTTGTCGTCGTTGATGATCCCCGTCACGCCGAGGGCGGCTTTGGCTTCCGTCTTCGTGCCGAACTCGCCGCGGAGCCATTTCAGGCACAGCGCCTGACGCTCGTCGTCGAGCGCGCGCACGGCGGAAAAATACTCCGTCACGACCTTGGAAAAATCGAACGCGCCGACGCCCGTTTCGATCGAGCGCACCGTTTTGTATACGCTGCGCGCCAGCGCCTTTTCAAATTCGGGCGAGCCCGACGGGATGCCCGACTCCTCCGCTTTCAGCGATTCGTCGGAGAGCCATTTCGATAAGAGCTGCGGGAGCGCGCCGCCGTCGGGCGACGATTTCACCGCAAGATTTTTGATAAGCTCGCGGTACGTGGCGATGCCGCCTCCGCCCGACGAGCAGAGCCGCCGTTCGGGAGAGAGGTCCGCGTCGGCGGTGACGTACCCGTGTTCGACGGCGTAGCCGCGCATGAGCTGGATGAGAAAACTCTTGCCGCTGCCGTATTTTCCGATGATGAAGCGCGTGGCGCTCCCGCCGTCGGATATCGTTTCAAGGTCGCGGCAAAGCGACGTCACCTCGGCGCTTCGGCCGATGGCGATGTACGGCGCGCCGACGCGCGGCACAACGCCCGCCGCCATGCTGGATAGGAGCGCCGAGAGTATCCTTTTCGGTATTTTTATGTTCTGTTCAGGCATTGTTGCCTCCAATCGTGTTTATCGCCGATCGCACGTCGTCGATGTAATCGGGTATCATTTCGCCGCCGCTTATCACCGCGTCGCCGACGGCGTCGAACGACTGCTCGTTGATGAGCCGCTCCGCTTCGGCGGGGGCGATATTCTGCGCGGCGCAGGCGGCGGTGAACTTTCCGTCGAGCGCGGCTTTGAGAAGCGAAAACAGCCCCGCGTCGAGCGACGAGACGAACGAATCGAATCCGTCGCCGCCGCAATCCGCGTCGGGCGCGAATACCTCTTCGGTCGGCGCGTCGTCCTCGAAGACGATGTTCTCGCCGTCGAGCTCGATCGCCGTCTGCCAAGCGTCGCTCTCTATCTTCATCGCGCGTGCGATGTCGGCCGTGCCGACACTCGACGGCTCGTAGAGCTTCATGTATTCCTCGCTCTCCGCGTCTTTCTTTTTCTTTTGATTTCTGTTCGGGTAGACCGCGTCGAAATACGCGTTCACGGCGCTGACGGCGCCGCTCGGGAGCGTAATTTTCAAAAACCTCGACTTGATCCCTTTTTCCGCGCGGACGTTGTTTTCGCACAGCTTCATCACAGACGTCACCGCGTCGCGCACGGCGCGGCTTTTGAGCGGCGAGCGGTACATTATCGCGATCTTGTATTTCGATTCGCAGCACACGACGGCACCCGAAAAACTGTCGCGGAGTACGCGCATCGGCGGGACGGAGTCGTATATGCCGCCCTCAAAAAGCGCGTCGCAGCCCGCTTTCGCGGCGGCGGGGATATGTTTGTCGAAATCGTCCTTGAACGCTTCGTAATACTTGCTTTTTCTGTAGTCGTACGTCGACGCCGAGGAAACGAGACAAAAGGCCGCGCCGCCGTCTTTTGACAGATATTCGGGGAACGCGAGCTTCGGCGCGGCGTCGGACAAAAACGGCGCGACGATGTCGGCGGGCACGGGCGTGTTGTATATCATGCAGTAGTCGCAGAGCCATTCGCCCGCGTATTTGTCGAGGTACGGATACGCGCCGCGGTAAGCCGCCCAGACGAGCGCGATCAGCTTCGCGCCGACGGGCGCGGGGATAAGCTTCGGCAGATTGATTATCTCGTAAAGGTAGAGCAAAACGTAACTGCAGTCGACGGGCGGGTATTCGCCGTGGCGCACGAGGTCGCGCCAATAAAGATAATATTTCAGCTGCGCCGCCGTCATCTGCTCGTACTGCGGCATGTATGAAAAGAAGCTGACCGCGTCGCACTTTGCGTGCTTTTTTCGCCAGAGCGCCGCCGCCTGCGCGGCAAATCGCGAGTAAAACGTGTAGCTCGTCGGCCACGGAGAGATCACGACACGGCAAACGGCGCCGTCCGTCTCGTATTCGATATCGCGTCTGTCGTCCGTTTTCGTCGGCGCGGCTTTCCTTAAAGGGATCGCTTCGCCAGTCGGCGCGGGCGCGCCGTCGACGTCGACGAGCACCGTCGTCGTGTCGGCGTTCTGCGTTCGCGGGACGCTCTTTTTTCTTTCGGGGACGAGGGACGAGATATCCCAGAATTTGTCCGCCTCGGCGATGTGTCTCGCCGTCCGGCCGCTTTTTTCGTCTGTCATATCGCGCGCCTCCTCCCGAAAAAATCATTTTATCGTATTAAAATATTATATAACGTATTTTCCCTTTCGTCAACATCATTTCGGTTTTTATTACAAAAGTTTTGATTTTTTTTCGTTTTGGGGGTGATTTTTTCGCCGCGATATGTTAAAATACAGATGTAATGACATTTTCGGCTCAAGGAAAGGACATATATGCCTAAATTCAGACGTGAAAGGATAAACGACGAGGTGACGCGCGTCATCGCCGAAGCGCTGCGCGAAGTAAAAGACCCGCGCGTTTCGTCGAACATGATAACGGTGACGCAAAGCCGCGTTTCCGGCGACCTCAAATACGCGAGGATTTTCTTCTCCGTGCTCGGCGACACGTCGCCCGAGAGGATAAAGGAAATAAAAAAAGGACTTCAGAGCGCGCAGGGCTTTCTGCGCAAGAAGATCGCCGAGGGTATCAACCTCCGCATAACGCCGGAGCTCTCGTTCGAGTATGACGATTCAATCGCGCACGGCGCGCATATCGAACAGCTCATCAAGGACGCGAACATCCCGCCCGAGTCGCCCGAGGAGGACGCAAATGAATAATATTTCGATCAACAACATCTGCAAGATGCTGATGCACCACTCCGATTTTCTGATATTCCTTCACGAAAATCCGGACGCGGACACCGTCGGCTCCTGCTTTGCGCTGATGTACACGCTCCGCTCGCTCGGCAAGCGCGCCTACCCCGTCAGTACGGACAAGATCCCGAATTCGCTGACGTTCATGACGCACGGCGAGCGCGACTATTCGATGAGCGCGCTGCCCGAGGGATTCTCGGCGGACTTCATCATGAGCGTCGACGTCGCGTCGCCGAGCCAGCTCGGCAGTTACAAGGACATGGCGCGGGATATCGATCTCGCGATGGACCACCACGCGACGCACGACAATTTCGCGAAAGCGCAGTACATCGACGCGGGCGCGAGCGCGTGCGCCGAGATCGTGTACAGGATCATCAACCGCCTGCTCTACGGCGATCTGCCGAAAGAGACGGCGTCCTTGCTTTACGCGGCGATCGCGGCCGACACGGGAGGCTTCCGCTACGCGAACACGACGCCGTACACGTACAAAGTCGCCGCGAAGCTGATCGAGTTCGGCGCCGACCACGCCGAGATATGCCACAATCTCTTCGAGTGCAAGAGCAAAGCGGCGATGGCGGCGGAGGCGTTCGCGATGTCGAACGTCACGTATTTTTGCGGCGGCAAGATAACATACGTAAAAATAACCCTCGAAGACAAGAAAGAACACGGATTTGAGGACGAGGACACATACGACGTGATCAACACGATACGCCGCGTCGACGGCGTGAAAGTCGCGATCTTCTCCCGCGAGCGCGAGCCTGGGCTTTACAAGATATCGACGCGCTCGGCGTGCGAAGTCGACGTGGCGAAGATATGCGCCATATTCGGCGGCGGCGGCCATCACGGCGCGGCGGGATGCAGCGTTACGGAAAAAGAGCTCGACGGCGCCGTGAAAAGGATAATCGATGAGTGCGGATTTGAATGAGTTCCGCGGAGGCGCGATAGCGATTAATAAGCCCGCGGGCATGACGTCGCACGACGTTGTGAATAAAGTCCGCCGCCTTTACGGCACGAAAAAAGTCGGGCACACAGGCACGCTCGACCCGATGGCGACGGGGGTGCTCGTCGTGCTCGTCGGGCGCGCGGTGAAAGCGTCCGATCTTTTGACAAATGAAAAAAAACGCTACCGCGCGGGGCTTCTGCTCGGCGCTGTGAGCGACACGGAAGACGTGACGGGGAACGTCGCCGAAACGGGCGCGATAATTCCCGAAAAGGCGGAAGTTCTCCGCGCAGTCGCGTCGTTTGAGGGCGAGATCATGCAGGTGCCGCCGATGTACAGCGCACTAAAACGCGGCGGGCAGAAACTCGTCGATCTGGCGCGGCGCGGGATCACGGTCGAGCGCGAGGCGCGGCCCGTGACGGTGTATTCTATCTCCGCCGAGGGCGACGGGCGCGATTACACGCTCGACGTGGAGTGTTCAAAAGGCACGTACATCCGCACGCTCTGCGCCGACATCGGTCAAAAACTCGGGTGCGGCGGCGTGATGAGTTCGCTTTTGCGCACGGCGGCGGGCGGGTTCGACATTTCGGACGCTTTGACACTCGAAGAGCTCGAAAAAATGAGCGCGGACGAGCGGATCGCGGCGCTCATGCCGTCCGAAAAACTTTTCCCGTCGCTCGACGCGCTGTCGCTGCCCGATTTTTACGCGCGGCTCGCCTTGAACGGGTGCGAGATATATCAAAAGAAGATAAAATCCGACTTCCCCGTCGGCGCGGCGGTGCGGGTCTACGCGGGGCGCGAGTTCATCGGGCTCGGCGAAGTGGGCGAGTACCCGGGCGGCACGGCGGTGAAGATCAAAGTATTCTTATAAATCGGAGGGTTATATGCACTATACGATGAAAACGGAACAGGGCATGGTCTGCTCGACGCTGATCGACTTCGACCTCGACGGGAACGTCGTGTCGAATATAAAATTCACGGGCGGGTGCAACGGCAATCTCAAAGCCGTGTCGAAATTGCTCGAGGGGCAGACAGTCGAATACATCGAGG
>Ga0310696_10007654_pt1 | contig 12663 bp, 6 predicted proteins | sample AusTroGonzalo_MG_4_FD_203885 | JGI IMG/M metagenome (GOLD analysis project Ga0310696, IMG submission 203885) | Bovine rumen microbial communities from tropical cattle in Woodstock, Queensland, Australia - Gonzalo_02 (v2) (version 2) | ecosystem: Host-associated > Mammals > Digestive system >... | reverse complement strand
GAAGGTAACGCGGGACACACGAAAATTTAACCGGTCGCGCCAGTTCGCGACCTTTGAACCTTTGAACCTTTGAACCTTTGAACCCTTGAACTATTGAACCTTAAAATAATAGCCTTCTGAACAACCAAGAAAGGTAAAAAAATGTCGTACACCAATCCCACCGGATCAGCAGTCTACACGTATGAGGGCACGACGCTCTCCAACGTCAACGTCGGTCTGAGCACGACGGAGGCTGACAGTTACTACGCGCAGCACCTCCTCGTCGCCTCGGGCGGCAAGGTGAAGCAGAACATCCGCGTCTCCAACGGCGGCATCCTCGAAAACGCGGTCATCGACTACTACGGCGCGTCCGTCGGCTCGGGCGGTCTCATTTCCAACGCCTACCTTTCCGGCGCCGCCGCCAGCCGCACCACCTTCTACGTCTACAGCGGCGGCGTGGCCTCCAGGATCACCATGGTCGACTCCGCCTACATCAGCGCCGTTTCTGGCGCGACTCTCAAGGACGTCATTGTTTCCGGCGGTTACTTCACCGCCAGCGGCGCGACCGTCACCAGCGTCATCCTCGACGCGCCGCTGCACTACAACTCGACCACGTTGGCGGCGCTCGCCGGTGCGACAGTCACCAGCGCCACGGTCAATGCCGGCACCTTCAGTCTGACCGACGCGACCGCCACCAGCGTCACCGTCAACGGGGGCACGTTCAGCGTCAACGCGGGCGGCACCGCCAGTTACATCAACGTCACGGATACGGGCAATCTGGTCGTCAACTCGGGCGGCACCGCGGTCACACTCGCCGGCAACGTCGTCAAAACCGCGATCGTTATGGGCGGCGGGTATCTCTCGCTCAACAACGGCGCCGTGGTCTCCAACATCGACGTACGTCCGGGCGGACGGCTGGGGCCCTGGACCGGCAGCATAATTTCCGGCGGCAAGATCGTCGGCGGCAACGTCGCGACGCAGCCGGAGGTCTACGGGACGATCCGCGACGTCGAGCTCTACTCCATCGACGGCAAGGCGGCGGGAACCAACTCCGCGTGGCTGCGGCTGGCGAACGGCAGCGCCGTCAACATGCGGATCAGCAGCGGCGGCAAGTTTCAGGTCAACTCCGGCACGGCCGAATACACCACCGTCTATTCCGCCGGCTACATCGTCGCGTACGGCCTCGGCGGCGACACCGTCGTCAACCACACCGTCATATCCTCGGGCGGCTTGGGGTACGTATATGCCGGAGCCGGCAAAAAGGCGCCCAGCACGAGCGACACCTGGGTTTTGAGCGGCGCCTCGCTCAATCTGGGCGTCAGCGGCGCGGCGGTCGACCTCATGGTCAACCCGGGCGCGATCCTCACCCTCACCGACGCCACCGCCAGCGCCTCGGTCGACGAGCACCCATGGCTGGACAAGAGCTGCATCACCGCCGTCGAAGGCGCGACCGTCAACTACCAGCGGCTCCACAACGTCTACTACGGTACCGATGACGAGAGCATCGGGCTGGTCTCGCGCGGCGGAGCGATCTCCGGCGCGACGGTCGAAGCGGGGTACTCTGCGGTCGCCTACCAGGGGGTGGCGCTGACGGACGTCAACGTCGCCGACGGCGGCAAACTCGTCCTCAAGGATTACGCCTACGTCATGGGCGGCAGCGCCAACAACGTCGCGGCGGGCAACATCTACCTCGGCGACAACACCGAGGCCGCCCCCCTCGCCATCGTCGACAGCCGGCTTACGGGGCTGACTCTCGCGGGCAACGACGACCATAGCCACCTGTCGCAGGTGACGCTGCTGAGCGGGCTGACCGCGACCGACGCGACGATGCTCTATGGCGGCACCCTCTACATCAGCAACGGCGGCGGGATCAACGGTCTCGAGGCCGTCGCCGGCACGGTGAACGTGTACAACGGCGGCGTCGTCGCCAACGCCACCATCTCCGGCGCCACCACCGCCAATCGCGGCTTCCTGTATCTGCGCGAGGCGGGCGCGGTCGCCAACAACGTGACCTTGCTCGACAACGCCTATGCCAGCAACTATCACGCGACCGTCAACGATCTCACCATCTCCGGCGGCTACTTCACCGCCAACGGCATGACCATCAACGGCGCCACCCTCGAAAGGTATCAGAACGTAACTGCCAGTACCACGTTGGACGCGATCAGCGGCACGACGGTGAGCAACGCCACGGTCAATTACGGCACGCTGGTCTTGCGGACCGGCGCGTTCGCCTCCGACACCACGGTCAACGGCGGCGTCCTGAACGTCTCCGGCGGCGACGCGACGGCGTCGGGCGCCGTGCTTTTGGCCGGCGCGGTGTCGGTGGGCGCCGGCGCGAGCCTCTCGGGCGCGATCGTTCGAGGCGGCGCGTTCTACGCCTACGGCATCGCCTCCGACGTCACGATCTCGAACGGCGGCGTCTTTTCCGCCTACAAGAACGGCGACGGCACCACCGCCGCGGGGCGGAAGATCGTCGTGAGCAGCGGCGGCAAGGCCTACGCCCAGGCCTCGAATGCCATGATGAGCGACGTCACCGTCTACAGCGGCGGCACGGTCACCCTCTGGCAGGCGACCGTCAGCGGCGCCGACATCGCGGGCAGCGCGATCCTCTGGGGCGGCGGCAAACTCAACGACGCCGTGGTCAGGGACGGCGCCAACATCGCCGTCAACAACCTCGCCGTGGCCTCCAACATCAACGTGGTCGGCGGCGTGGTGGATGTGAAAGCCGGCGGCACCGCGAACGACGTCACCATCGGCGAAGGCGGAGCTGCGACCGTCGCCGGTACGCTCAATGTCAAGACCTCCGCGTGGAACGTCACGGTCTCGAACGGCGGCACGGTCAATGTTGCCAGCGGCATGACGGTCGTCGACATCAAAACCAACGCCGGAGCTCACGTCGACGTCGTGCGCGACGAGAACCGCGCGACCATCGCGGGCGACAAGACCAATATTGCCGCCAGCACCTTCTTCTACGCAGGCTCGGCCAACGCGCTCGGCATGTCGGTCGTGAACGGCGTGGTGAAGAACCTCGGCGCGGACGGCAACTACTACCGGCTCGCCTTCGGCAGCGGCATCACCATCGAAGACGCCATGGTCGACAACGGCTGGCGCATCTCCGCTTTCAACGATGCGGTCGTCTCCGGCGGTCTCACCTACGGCAACGGCGGCACGGCGGTCACGGTGTTGCGCGACAACTCCCTCGCGGTCGGCATGACGCTGAGCGCCAGTACCAACACGGTCTCCGGCCTCTTGAACGTCTGGGATCAGGCGACCGCCAAGGACATCGTCGTCAGCAACGGCGGCGTACTCCGGCTGCAGTCGACCGACACCACGGCCACCGGCACGGTAGTGTACGCGGGCGGTTGGCTCGACCTCGTCCAAGCGGGCTCGCTCGAAGACACCACCCTCAAGGCTGGCGCGATGCTGGATCTCATCGATGGCGCCAATACCGGCGACAACCTGTACCTCGACTTCGAAGGTTCGACCGCCGCCATCAAGATCAACGACCTCGGTCTGGTCAATGCCGACACCGAGATCCACATGATCAACATCGCGGCGGGCAACACCTACACCATCGCCGACACGGGCGCGACCGACAGGTACGTCAACTGCGATCCGTGGGGAGCTTACGACAACGCGGTCAAGGCGGACGAAACGATCCTGAACGCCTTCAGCGGCATGATCTACTCCTTCGACGCCGCCGGCAAGGCGATCACGGCGACGGCGCTGACGGCGGAACAGGCCCCCGCGGTGCTGAATTCCGCCGTGTCGCTCAACGACTCGGGGACCGAGATACACTACGACCCCGCCAGTTCCGATTTTTACGACCTCGCGGCGGTGTGGACGAATTTCTCGGTAAATTCGGGGTCGGTGTACGCGATCACCGAATACACCGAAGGCGGCGCCTGGCTGAAACTCGAAGGCACGGATCTTTCCGGCGCGCGGCTCTACGGCACGGAAGCCGAGGTGGAGATCGACGGCGGCATGAATCTCTACCTGACTTCGGGCGCGGTCGTCGGCAATCTGGCGGCGGGCGCGGGCACATCCGGGGGCGTCGCCGGGGTGAAGCTCACCATCGACTCGGCGACGATCCAAGGCGTGGGTTACGCCGGCGGCTTCGGCGACGTGGGCCATTACGAAGGCGACTTTGTCAAAGACGACGTTACGACGTACGTCAGGAACGGCGACTTCGGCAAGGACTTCTACGCGGGCGCTCTCGCCAATTACGCCAAAACGGGAACGGGTACCTATATCGGCAACGTGACGCTGACGGTCGACAGCGGGAGCTTCGGCGGCAACCTCTACGGCGCATCGGCGGTCAAGGCGGGTTCGAGCGGAGGCTCGAACATCCACACCGTGAACGACGTGAACATAACCCTCAACGCCGGCTCGGCGACCAATTCGGACTTCTGCCTCTTCGGCGCCGGCTACGCCACCGGCACCGGCAGCAGCACAGACACCGTGTACAAGGTCAATAGCGTCACGATCGACATCAACGGCGGCAGCTGGGGCACCGCTCATGGCGGCCGCGGCATCTTCGGCGGCGTCTTCGCGTCGGGCGTCTGGGCGCAGGCGGGCGACGTGAATATCAGCATCACGGGCGGCACCTTCGGCAACGTCTACGGCGGCGGCTGGGCGCAGAAGGGCGGCAACAGCATCGTCGGCAACGTGAGCAACAGCATCGTCGGCAACGTGAGCATCAGCATCTCCGGCGGAACGATCGCGAACGTCTTCGGCGGCGGCAGCCACTCGATCAGCGGCGGCACGACCGTCGCGGGCGACGTGACCATCACCGTCTCGGGCGGCACGATCACGGGCGACATCTACGCCAGAGGTCAGCTCAACGGCGACGCGACCGGAACCGCCAGCGTGATCTTCACCGGCAGCAAGGCCTTCGGCTGCGGCGTCTACGGATACACCTACGTCGGCGGCGCGAGCGGCGGGGCGACCTTGAGCTACACCGACTACACCGGAACTTTCTCCGGCAAGATCGCCGGCTTCGACAGCATTACGCTGGACGGTGCGACCACGGCGACCTTCGATGCGGTGTTTGACGACGTCAACAACGCGGCGTGGACCTTCGACGCGACCGAGCGCGACGCGAAGCTCGCCGGCACGGCGTTCCTGAACTGGAGCAACGCGGACTTCACCGGCGACACCATCACGCTGAACCTCGGTTCCGGCGACGCCGTCGCGTGGAACCTCATCAGCACGGACGTCGGGACGGCCGTCTACAACAAGTTCGACGTGCAGATCGACGGTCAGTCGATCCTGAGCGAGACCATCGACATCGAAGACGTGATCGCCGGAACCGGCACCGTCTACGACGGCTGGGGCTTCACGGACGACAACGGCATGCTGAAGTTCAAGCAGCTGGCGTAAAATACACGAACCAGTCGGGCCTGTCGGACTTGTCGGACAGGTCCGGCCGGTCGGACTGTGCCGTATGCACAACATTACCCCGACCGCGAAAGCGTGCCGGGTTTTTTTTCGAAAAGGATAATAGTGGTCATGGATGATCGTCCCGAACTGCAGCTGAAACTCGTATCGTCGCTCGCCAAGGTCTTCTGCACCGGCGAACTGGACGCTCCCGGACTCGACGGGATCGCGGGAGTGCGCGGAGAATCCGTAAACTTCCAGATCGCGTACAGGTGCGACAGGGTGCGCGTCTTCGTCACCGGGTGCGGCATCGAGGCCCCCGCCGGGGTGCGCTCGAAGGTCTTCAACGAGCGTCTGGTGCCGTGCCGTCTGCCGGCGAACGTCGACGATCCCATCGTCATCACCGCCGATCCCGGGATGTTCCCCGATCCGCTGACCGGGCTCGATCCGGAGCTCTCTTCCGTCCGCGGCAAGTGGAACGCCCTGTGGGTTCAGCTGACTCCCGGAGCGGAGTGCGCGGCGGGAAAATACACGCTCAAGATCCGCCTGCGCTGGAAACCGTATGTCCCGTGCTCATTGCAGACTCCGGCCCCCGAGTACGAGGACGTATTGGAACTGCCCTTCACCGTGTGCGGCGCCGACCTCGCCCCCGCGAAGCTCATCTGCACCCAGTGGTTCCACGCCGACTGCCTCGCCTCGTACTATCATGTCGAAGCGTGGAGCGAAGATCACTGGCGGATAGTCGAAAACTACATGCGCGACATGACCGCGCACAACATCAACATGCTCTATACGCCGCTCTGGTCGGCGCCGCTCGATACCGCCATCGGCGGCGAGCGCCCGACCGCGCAGCTGCTCGTCATCCGCAAGGACGGCGACCGTTACGAATTCGATTTTTCGCGGCTCCGCCGCTGGTTCGAGCTCGGGCGCGACTGCGGCTTCGAGTACTTCGAGTTCGCCCACGCCTTCACCCAGTGGGGCGCCCGCGCGACGCCGAAGGTCGTCGCCGAGGTCGGGGGATGCGAGAAACGCATCTTCGGCTGGGACGTCCCCGCCGATTCGCCCGAATACGAGCGCTTCCTCGCGGCTCTCATGCCCGAATTGATCGCGCTGTTGAAGGAGCTCGGCATCGACCGCGTCTGCCGCTTCCACGTTTCCGACGAGCCCGGCGCCGTGCAGCTCGACGCCTACATGAAGGCGGCGAAGCTCCTCGAAAAATACACCCCCGGCTTCGTCAAGATGGACGCCCTCTCGAACGTCGAGTACTTCCGCGCCGGGGCGACGCAGTGCCCGATCCCCACGACCAACAGCCTCGCCGAGTTCATGGCCGAGGATATCCGGGAACGCTGGGTTTACTACTGCGGCAACTGCGCCGACGGCGTGCCCAACCGTTCGTTCGGGCTCCCGTCGTACCGCAACCGCGCGCTGGGCGTACTGCTCTACGCGCTCGGCATCGACGGTTTCCTGCACTGGGGCTACAACTTCTACTACACGCAGCTCAGCCGCCGCACCGACGTCGATCCGTGGGTGGTCACCGACGCGGGCGGGGGATTTCTGGGCGGCGACAGCTTCCTCGTCTACCCCGGGGCCGACGGCAAACCGGTGTCGAGTCTGCACTACGAAGTCTTCAACGAGGCGCTGCAGGATCTGCGGCTTTTGCAGACGCTGGAAAAGAAGATCGGCCGCGACGAAGTCATGAAGATCGTCAACGCAGGTCTGGAGCGCCCGCTCGCGATGACCTGCTACCCGCAGAACGCCGAATGGCTGCTCGATCTGCATCGGCGGACACTGGAACGCTTTTGAGGAGAGAAATTATGTATAAATACGCTGTTTCGGTTTACGACCAGCTCGTCGCCGATCCGGACTTCCGCCGGAGCCTGATCGATTCGAAAATGCGGCGCATCGAGTACTCCTGCGCGGGCGACGTTCCGCCCGACCTCGCCGCCGCCCGCCTCGAAGCGCTGATCGCCTTGCGCGACGAAGGGCTGGTCGAAATTTCGAGCATCCACATCCCCTTCATGCCCTTCGCGGAGTGGGCGTACGCTTCGCCGGTCGAGTCGATCCGCCGCGCCGCGGCGAAAAAAGTGCTCGACTGGCTCGAACCCACGCGCGACTGCAAGTGCAGACTTTACACTCTCCACGGCAGCGGCGAGCCCGTTCTCGAATCCGACCGCAAGGCGACCATGGCGGCGCTGCGGCGCACCCTCGACGAGATCGTGCCGTTCTTCGCCGGGATCGGCGCCTGCGTCAACGTGGAACTCCTGCCGCGCAGCTGCATCGGCCGCTCGCCCGAAGAGCTCGAAGAGGCGGTTGCGGGATACCCCGAGGAAACCGTCGGCATCTGCTTCGACGTCAACCACCTCTGCGGCGCGCCGGAGCGCGTCCCCGAGTACATAACCCGCCTCGCCCCCCGGCTGAAAAGTTTCCACCTTTCCGACTACGACGGCATCGACGAGTGCCACTGGTACCCGGGGCTGGGGATCCTTGACTGGCCGGCCGTCATGGCGGCGGTGAAGGCGATCCCGCAGGAGCAGCTGCTCATCTTCGAGAGCGCGGGGTTCCTGCAGGCGGGGAAACGCCGGATATCCAGCCGTTTCATCCTCGAAAACGGCGTCCGCAACGCGTTCTTCTGCGAACACGCCGCCGAGATCGCGCAAAAGCGCCGCGAATTCGTCCTGCCGTAATCTCAAGGAGTCTGGATTATGAAGTTCACCATCGAAGCGATGACGCTCCACTTCTATTCCATACCGATCAAGTCGCCGTTCCGCATCAGCGCCGGAGTCATCTCGCACAAAAACGCCCTGCTCGTCGAAATGCGCACCGCGGACGGCGTGACCGGCTGGGGCGAGGCCAGCGTCGACGCCGTGCCCTATTACGCGCACGAGACCGTCGGCACCGTGACCGACATCCTCAAAAACACCCTGTTCCCGCTCTTGAAGGGCAGGGAGTTCGGCCACCCCGACGAAGTCACCGACTGCATGGACGGCTACCGCGGCAACCACTTCGCCAAGGCCGCCGTCGACGCCGCCGCGTGGGATATATACGGCAAGATGGCGGGCGAACCGGTGTGGAAACTTCTCGGCGGAACGCGGGACCGCATCGAATCCGGCCCCACCGTCGGCATCAAGGACTCGCCCGAGGCCGCCCTCGCCGAGGTCGACGCCTACATGGCCCGCGGCGACGCCCGCATCAAGCTCAAGGTCGCTCCCGGTTTCGACACCGCGTATATCGAGGCCATCCGCGAAAAGTACCCGGATATCCGCCTCATGGTCGACGCCAACAGCGCCTATTCCATCGACGACGCGGAGCATCTGCGGTCGTGGCGGCGCTTCAAGCTGCTGATGATGGAGCAGCCGCTCGGCGAGACCGACATCTACTTCCACTCGAAACTGCGCCCCGGACTCGGCACGCCGCTCTGCCTCGACGAGAGCATGCACTATCTGAACGACGTCCGCAGCTGCGGCGAGCTCGGCGCCGCCGACATCATCAACATCAAGGTCTGCCGCGTCGGCGGCCTCACCAAGACTCGCCGCGTCCACGACCTCTGCCGGCAGTACGGCATCGCCAACTGGGTGGGCGGACGCTTCGGATTCAGCGTCGCGGTCGCGCCGAGGATCGCCGCCGCCACGCTCCCCAACTGCTCGCTGCCCACCGACTGCGTGCTCGATCTGGACTACATGATCGACGACATCGTCGAAGAACCCTTCACCGCCCCCGACTACTGGACGAAAGTTCCGACGGCGCCGGGGCTGGGCTTTACCGTGGACAGACGCAAACTCGAAAAGTACACTGTCGGCACGATGGTGCTCTGAAACAACCGTAAAATGGAAAGGACGCCTTGTATGAAACGTTCGCAACTTTTGCTGCTGACCGCGGCGGCCGTGACGGCCGCCGTCACGGCGGATGCGCTTCCGATCGACAACCGGGTAAATCCCGACGGCACGCCGCTGCTGCTCCCGGCCGTGCGCAAATTCACGGCGCGCAAGGGCACGACCGCGCTGCCGAAGGAGTTCACCGTGACCGCCCCCGCCGCCGCCGACAACGAGGCGGACGTGCTCAAGGAACAGCTGAATCGTTACTTCCCCGGCGTATCGGTGCGCCGGACGGACGCGGACGGCTTCTGCCGCCTCGAACTCGCGGCCGAAGGCGTCCCCGAGTCGGAAGAGGGCTACATCCTCGAGATCGATGACAAGGGCGTCGTCATCCGGTCGCGGGACGTGCGCGGGCTCTACTACGGCGTGCGGACTCTGGGCAATCTGCTCCGCAACGCGACGAAGCCGGAACTGCCGCAGTGCCGGATCGCCGACTGGCCCAAGCTGAAGATCCGCGGGATGTACCGCAATTACCGGTATCTGGGATTCGACGGCTGTCTGCCCGAGATCCTGCGCGAGATCGATACCGCCGGAGCGTTGAAGTACAACTTCCTGATGCTCGAATTCGGCGAGAAGTTCCCCTACAGGAACAACCCCTTCACCAACCGGCCCAACGGCTATTCGCTCGCGGACCTCGAGGCGATCCGGGCGGCGGCGAAGCGCCACCACATCGAGATTATCCCCACCTTGCAGATCATCACCCACGACGAGTGGCTGCACGCCCATCCGCAGTACAAATCCGAGATCGCCGAGGAGCCGAAGCGGACCGGCTGGTCCACGGCGACGTGCCACATGAGTCAGCTCGGCCGCGAAGTCCAGCTGATGGCGATAAGGGAACAGATCGAATTCTTCAAGCCCAAGTATTTCAATCTGTCGATGGACGAACTCGACAACCAGCCGTGGGGTGTCTGCCCCCGGTGCCGGAACTTCGAGGTCAAGGATCTGTGGCGCGACGCCGTGCTCTTCTACACCGGCGAAGTGCTGAAACACGGCGTGATCCCGATCCTGTACCACGACATGTTCTACCCCGGCAAGCCGGGTGACGGCGTCGCCCTGCTGTCGAAGCTGGACAAGCGCGTGACCTTCTGCAACTGGGACTACGGTCTCCAGCTCCGCAAGAGCCGTTTCCCGTTCTTCAAGAACAGGGGCTTCCAGCTTTTCAGCATGAGCTACTGCTCGCGCATGGACAATATGCGCGTACTGCCGCAGGAAGTGCTCGAACAGGGGTGCGACGGAGTGTTCCTCGCCTTCTGGGGGCACTTCCGCTATGCGAGCAATTCCAAGTTGAGCACTTCCATCGGACTCGCCGGTTTCGTGCTCGGCGGCTGCTACGAGTGGAGCCCCGACATGCCGGCGCACGCCGGGCTCACCTTCGATCCCGCGTGGGAGGCGCTGCGGCTGATCGTGCCGGAACAGGCGGTCGAAGCTCCGGCCGACGTCAAGTTCGCGCCCCTGCCGCTCGACGGCGCCTACAACACCATCCTCGGACGCGACCGGCGCTTCCCGACGAGCGACAGCAAGGTCATTTCCAGAATGCGCGCCGAAGCGGCCCGGGCGGCGGAAAAGTTCCATATCGGCGTTTCCCCGGACGGCGGATATTTCGCGCTGGTCTCGGGCGACGGCGTCAACCCCGGCAAGGTCGCCATCCCGGTCAACGGCAAAGCGGAGTGGATCGGCGTCAACGCCTTTGCCGGCGCGACTCCGTACTACGTTTCCGGCGTCCCCGAGGCGGCGACGCTGACCGTCCGCTACGAGGACGGAACGACGGCGGCGATCCCGCTGTTGTACAAGACCAATTTGCCGTTCTGGAACAACGAAGGCGGCGGCAACGGCGTGCGCTGCATCAGCCGCTTCAACGATTCGCGCGGCGCGCTGGCCGGCATGTACGCGCGCAACTGGAAGAACCCCGCGCCGGACAAGGCGATCCGCGAGATCGTCTTTTCCGCTCCGGAAAAGTGCGCCGTGCCGGTGGCGCTGCTGTCGCTCTCGCTCGGCAACGGCGTCGCGACCGCGGCTCCGGACGACCGCGCCGCCGACGCCCGCGTGAAGAACTGGCTTAGCTCCGAACAGGAGCGCCCGGTGTCTCTGGATACGCCGGGTTCGCTCGCGGTCTACGCGGGCGGCAGGATCCGCGACGCCCGCATTTCGCTCTCGGGGCGGCCCAACACCAAGGCGCAGGGCTCCGGGATCGGCACCGGCAAACCCGTCAAGCCGGAAAGCTGTTTCGTGGGCAAGTTCCGCTATGAGATCGCCGAGGATCCCAAGTTCCCCGAGCGCGGCAAGGTGCTGAAGCTCTCGATCCCGGCGCTGAAGCCGGAGTATGCGGACCTGCGTCCGCGGCTGATCGTCGACATCAAATTCGACCGCTCGAAGATCAAGGACATCCGCTCGATGTTCCTCGATTACCGAGTCACCCATCCGTGGTTCAACGAGTGGCCGGCCGTCTATTTCATGAGCTCGGAGCCCTTCGGCGCGGCGGTCTTCAGCGGCTACCACGAGGGGCGGCGCGACCGCAACTGGCACCACGTGGTTTTCCCGTACCACAAGTTCAAGCCGGATCCGCGGCTCGACATCAGGATCGCGGATACGATCCGTTTGAGCTTCTTCCTGCGCGAACTTTCCGAGCCGTCGGAAGTGTACATCGGCACGGTCGGCATCTCGCCCCTCGACGGGACGATCAACATGCCGCTGCGCGGCGAGAAGGTCCCGGAACGCCCGGGCGAGGAAGTGGGCGAACTCTTCTTCATCGACTGAGCGCGGCGATTTGAAGACAAACGCGATGCGGCCTCCGGCTTTTGAGCCGGAGGCCGTTTTTTTTGACATTTTTCAAGTTCGATTCGGGGGATCGCGGAATTTTCGTCCGGCGGATCGTGCGCGCTTGACAATGCGCCGTCCCGGTGATATTTTACGAAAGCAATAAAAAATGCGGAATGCTATCCCGCAACGCGGGATACGGACCGCGGAGAAGCGGCGTCGTGCGGAATTTTTTCGTAAAATCGGTGCGTTTTCTTCCTGTCGCGGCAACGGAGATCCCAATCGTCGTGCTTGCGGCGGCCGGTGGCGTGAATGTGAACTTCGCCGTAGGGTGCTATCTTTTTCTGGCGTTCAACTTTGTGTTCGCGCCGACGTTATGCTGGGAACTGGCATTGTGTGTGACGAATCGCGATCCATCACCGTTGAACAACGCCCTGCTGTCGCTGGCTCCGCTGCTGCTGACCGTCGCGGCCCTGTTCCTTGGAAAATATCACGACCCGCGAATTTTTTGGCTGGCGGTCGGCGGCTTGTATTTCGTCGCCAACATCGCCGCACTGACGGTGCTGAAAAAGCTCCGCCTTGTCTGGTTGTTCGCGCTTACGTTCGTATTGCAGACGATCCTTTTGCGGATCATTTGTACCATCGGCCTCGAAGACTGAAATACAACCCGCGGGAG
>Ga0310696_10007652_pt1 | contig 12667 bp, 6 predicted proteins | sample AusTroGonzalo_MG_4_FD_203885 | JGI IMG/M metagenome (GOLD analysis project Ga0310696, IMG submission 203885) | Bovine rumen microbial communities from tropical cattle in Woodstock, Queensland, Australia - Gonzalo_02 (v2) (version 2) | ecosystem: Host-associated > Mammals > Digestive system >... | reverse complement strand
CGGCGCGAGTCTCGTTCCATTTCGCGGCGGATGTCCTTCTCCTTGATGGTCGCGCGCTTGTCGAACTCCTTCTTGCCCTTGGCGAGGGCGATGTGGAGCTTGGCGTAGCCGTTGGCGGCGATGTAGGCGCGGACCGCCACAATCGTGAGGCCCTTGGTCTTGACGGCCTGGGCGAGGTGCTTGAGTTCGCGGCGGGAGAGCAGCAGCTTGCGGTCGCGCAGGGGCTCGTGGCTGCTCCAGGCGGAAGCCCAGAAGTAGGTGGCGATGTTCATCCCGCGCACGTAGAGCTCTCCGCCCGAGAAATAGCAGTAGGCATCCTGCAGGGACGCCTTGCCGGCGCGGATGGACTTGATCTCCGTGCCCACGAGCACGATGCCGGCATCGTACTCCTCGAGGAACTCGTAGTCGAAGCCCGCCCGCTTGTTGGTGATGCGGACCTGGCGGGGCTGTTTGTCCTTGGAACTCATAGGCTGAAGGCTTCCCGGATGCGGTCCACGCTGTCCAGCAGCTCCCAGCCGAAGAACTGGATGCCGTCCTGGACGTAGGGTTTGCGGCCCATGTGGCCGTAGGCGGCCGTGGGCTCGTAAATGGGGTTCTTGAGGCCGAACTTGCGGATGATGGCGGCGGGGCGCAGGTCGAAAAGGGAACGTACTGTGGCCGCAATCTCCGCATCGGAGGCGGCGCAGTGGCGCGTGCCGTAGGTGTCGACGTAGACGCTGACCGGCTCCGCGACGCCGATGGCGTAGGCCACCTGCACGAGGCACTCGTCGGCCACGCCCGCGGCCACGAGGTTCTTGGCGATGTAGCGGGCGGCATAGGCGGCGCTGCGGTCCACCTTCGAAGGGTCCTTGCCGGAGAAGGCGCCGCCGCCGTGGGCGCCGCGTCCGCCGTAGGTGTCCACGATGATCTTGCGGCCGGTCAGGCCGGTGTCGCCGGCGGGACCGCCGATGACGAACTTGCCGGTGGGATTGACGTGGAGGATGGCGTGGCCGTCGAAGAGGGCCTGCGTGCGCCGGGGCAGGGAAGCGACCAGGCGCGGGAGGACAATCTCGCGCACATCCTTTTCAATACGCGCGCGCATACGTGCGTCGTCGGAGTCGAATTCGTCGTGCTGGGTGCTCAGGACGATGGTATGGATGCGCACCGGGGTGCGGCGTCCGGTGAATTCGACGGTGAACTGGGCCTTGGCGTCCGGCCGCAGGTAGGGCATCAGCCCGGGCTCGTTGTGCCGGATGTCGGCAAGGGTATGCAGGAGCTTGTGCGAGAGCGACAGGGCGAGGGGCATGTATTCTTCGGTGTCGTTGCAGGCGTAGCCGAACATCATGCCCTGGTCCCCGGCGCCCTGCTCTTCGGGTTCCTGGCGGACGACGCCGCGGTCGATGTCGGCGCTCTGTTCGTGGATGGTGGAGATCACCCCGCAGGAGGCGGCGTCGAAGCCGTACTCGGCCTTCGTGTAGCCGATGCGCCCGATGACGCGGCGGACCGTGCCCGGGATGTCCACGTAGGCGCGGTCGGAGTTGACCTCACCGCCTACGACCACCAGGCCGGCGGTGCAGAAGGTTTCACAGGCGACGTGTGCCTCCGGGTCCTGCCGGAGGAATTCGTCGAGAATGGCATCTGAGATCTGGTCGGCGACTTTGTCGGGATGACCTTCGGAGACGGACTCCGATGTGAAGAGGTAGTTCATCTTTTTAGCATTTTTGACGAGGTTGCAAGCAGTCAAATCTGTCCTCGTGGGTTGTTGATAAATCGCCGCAAAGATAGCAATAATTGTTGATAAAAAATCCGAAAAATGATTGTGCTTTTCGATTTGCTGAACTATCTTTGCGACGCGTAAGAAGACCTGACCTGAAATTTACAGTTTATTACCATATTATCAAACAGTTATGAAAAAAACCTTCAAGAGTTTATTGCTGTCTTTCGCGGCAATGCTTTTTGTTGTGTCTGCCTTTGCGCAGGTGACGACGTCCTCGCTGAACGGCCGTGTTGCCGATAATGGCGGGGAACCGGTTGCCGGTGCGACCGTCGTCGCAGTCCACACGCCCTCCGGCACCCAGTATTATGCTGTGGCCAACGCCGAGGGTCGGTTCGCCATCAACGGTATGCGTGCCGGTGGCCCTTATTCCGTTGAGGTCAGCTGCCTGGGCTACCAGAGCGTGACTTACACCGACGTGACGCTCCAGCTTGCAGAGGCCTATTCCCTCAATGCCACGCTCCCTGACGACAACGAGATGCTGAGCGAGGCCATCGTGATCTCCGAAGCGGCTTCCAAGTTCGCCGCCGAGAAGACCGGTGCCGCGACCAACATCACCAGCAGCCAGATCACCTCGCTGCCGACCGTCAGCCGCAGCATCACCGAAGTCACCCGCCTGTCGCCGTACGGTGGCAATGGCATGACCTTCGCCGGTTCCGACGGACGTACCGCCAACTTCACCGTCGACGGTGCCAACTTCAACAACAACTTCGGTCTGAATGACGGCCTGCCCGGCGGTGGCAACCCGATCTCCATCGACGCCATCGAGGAAATGCAGGTTGTGATCTCCCCGTACGATGTCCGCCAGACCAACTTCATCGGCGGTGGTGTCAACGCCATCACCAAGTCCGGTACCAACACCTTCAAGGGTACGGCCTACATCTATCACCGCAACGAGAACCTGCGCGGTGACACCGTGGACGGCGAGCAGATCGGCGGCGCCCGCGCGACCGACCGCAACACGACCTACGGTTTCACCCTCGGCGGCCCGATCGTGAAGAACAAGCTCTTCTTCTTCGTCAACGCCGAGTACGCCAAGATCCCGACCATCGCCAACCGCTGGCAGGGTTCCACGAACGGCAAGGCCAATGCGAACAACTACATCTCCCGCACCACCCAGGCCGACCTCAAGAAGGTCTCCGACTTCCTGATGCAGCGCTACGGCTACGACACCGGTTCCTGGACGGATTTCCCTGCCAATGAGAACAACCTGAAGGTCCTGGCCCGCATCGACTGGAACATCAACGCCAAGCACAAGCTCGCCCTCCGCTACAACTACACGCTGAACAACCGTTGGAGCGCCCCGAACGCGACTTCGATGGACGGCGGTACCCGTATGGCCGGCGCCCGTATGTCCCAGTACTCGATGTCCTTCGCCAACTCGATGTATTCGATGCAGAACATCGTCCACACCGTGTCCCTGGATCTCAACAGCCGCCTGAGCGACAACCTCTCCAACCAGTTCCTCGCGACCTGGTCCAAGCTCGATGACGTCCGCGGTTCCAACTCCGAGGAGTTCCCGTTCATCGACATCCTGGACGGCGGCGTGCGCGCTGACGACGAGAATCCCAACAACTACATGGCTGCCGGTTACGAGCTCTTCACCTGGAACAACGCCGTGCACAACACCGTTGCCAACATCAAGGACGACCTCACCTACTACACCGGCTCCCACAAGATTACCGCCGGCCTGAGCTTCGAGTACCAGATGGCTGACAACCAGTACATGCGTAACGGTTCCGGTTACTACCGCTACAACTCCGTGGACGACCTCATCAACGGCGCCGTGCCTGAGATCGTGGCCCTGACCTACGGCTATGACGGAAACCAGAAGCCGGCCGCCCGTGTCCAGTTCTACAAGGCCGGCATCTATGCCCAGGACGAGTGGAACGTCACCGACAACTTCAAACTGACCGCCGGTCTGCGTCTGGATGGCCTGTTCTTCAACAACAAGGACCTCATGACCAACAACGCGATCTACGCCCTGAAGTACTATCCGAAGGCCTACAACTACCAGGAGACCCACATCGACACCGGCAAATGGCCGACTGCCAAGCTGACCGTCTCCCCGCGTATCGGCTTCAACTGGGATGTCCTCGGCAACAAGACCCTGAAGGTCCGCGGCGGTACCGGCCTCTTCTCCGGCCGTCTCCCGCTGGTGTTCTTCACCAACATGCCGACCAACGGCGGTCTGGTGCAGTACCAGGCCCAGATCAACGCCAAGAACGCGCAGAAGATGGGCTTCTCGATGGATGAGTTCGCCGGCGGCCTCGTGACCGACGCCAACGGCAAGGCCACCATCGACGCCCTCTACCAGAAGCTCGTGGGGCTCGGTTATCCGAGCAAGGTCTCCCCGGCCGACGGCACCGTGCCGTCCTCCATCAGCGCCGTGGATCCCAAGTTCAAGATGCCGCAGGTCTGGAAGAGCTCCATCGCCATCGACTACTCCTTCCCGACTTCCTTCCCGCTCTCCATCGAGGTGGAAGGTATCTTCAACAAGACGATCAACGCCGTCTCCATCTCCGACTGGAGCATGGTCAACGTCGGTGGTTTCGCCCGCTTCAACGGTGCTGACAACCGTCCGATCTATCCTGCCGGCGAGTTCCGCACGGGCACCAAGGCCTTTGTCCTGGAGAACACGAACAAGGGTTACGGCTGGTCCGCCAGCGTCACCCTCAACGCCCGCCCGATCGAAGGCCTGAGCTTCATGGCCGCCTACACGCACACCGTCAACAAGGAGATCACCGGTATGCCGGGTTCCGCCGCTGAGTCCGCGTTCACCTACGTGCCGACTTCCGAGGGTCCGAACTACATTCCGCTCCACAACTCCCAGTATGTGACTCCGGACCGCTTCGTCGCGTCCCTGACCCACAACGACAAGAGCGGCAACCACTACAGCGTCATCTATGAGACCTGGCGCGGTGGCTACAACTACTCCTATATGCTGACCAACGATATGAACGGCGACGGCTACAACTACGACGCCGTCTATATCCCGACGGACCAGGAGGTTTCCTCCAACCAGTTCCGCTTCGTGTCCGCCGACGATGCCGCCCGCTTCATGGACTATGTCCACAACGACCAGTACATGAGCAAGCATCAGGGCCAGTACGCCGAGGCTTACAGCGTGTACTCCCCGTGGGTCCACCGCGTCGACCTCAGCTACAAGCACGACTTCTCCGTCCGCATCGGCAACAGCATCAACACCCTGCAGCTGAGCCTGGACATCAAGAACCTGCTGAACCTGTTCAACTCCAGCTGGGGTGTGAGCAAGTACCTCAACCCGGCTATCGGCAGCGAGGCCCGCATCCTCAACTATGAGGGCAACGACGCTGAAGGTTATGCCACCTTCTCTACGCCGGCCGCTATCAACGGCCAGACGCAGACCTGGACCTATAACCACGCCATCGGCCAGTGCTGGTATGCTTCCATCGGTATCAAGTATCTGTTCAACTAATTTAGAGATAGCGTAATATGAAAGCGAAATATATCATCCTTTCCCTGATTGCTTCCCTGACCGTCCTGGTCAGCTGCGAGAAGAATCTGCCGCACTACCTCGACAACGTGACGGTCTCGTCCTCCTATGTGGGTCTTCCGCTGGCGGGCGGCAACCAGACCATCACGGTGACCGCCAACGGCGCCTGGTCCATCGACACCACGCCCGAGTGGCTGAACATCAGCCCGGCCGCCGGCAATTCCGGCGCCACGACCGTGACCTTCACCGCGAACGCGACGGCTGTTGACCGCGAAACCGTGCTGCTGCTCAACTGCGGCGCCAACACCCAGCGCATCAATGTCACGCAGGGTGTCGTGAAGCCGACCGAGGCCACCTGCAAAGAGGTGATTGCCGGTCCGGACAGCAAGACCTACATCGCTACCGGCGTCTGCACCAGCATCGCCAACACGACCTATGGCAACTGGTACCTGCAGGATGAGACCGGCGAGATCTACATCTACGGTACGGTCAACAGCTCCGGCTCCTACGCCTGGTCTTCCTTCGGCATCGAGGTCGGTGACATCGTCACCGTCCAGGGCCCGAAGACGACCTACAACGGCACCGTCGAGCTCGTCGACGTCAAGGTCATCAAGGTGGTCAAGTCCCTCGTGAAGGTTGAGGAAGGTGCTTCCGTCAACGTCGCCAGCGCGGGTGGCAAGGCTGTCGTCAAGCTCTCCAGCAAGGGCGGCAACATCTCCGTCACCGTGCCCGAGAAGGCCAAGAGCTGGCTCAACATCGACGGCATCTCCACCGAGAAGGACAAGAAGGGCAACGAGATCACGGTCGTTACCTTCGCCGTCGCGAAGAACGAGAAGGGACCGCGTCTTGCGGAAGTTTCCTTCTCCGCTTCTTCCGGCTCCCAGACCTCCACGGTCTCCGCGGTCATCAGCCAGGACGGCGTGATCGGTACGAAGGACAAGCCGTTCACCACCGAGCAGGCCATCGAATTTGCCAAGGAGGTCGGCGGTGACAGCCCGATGAACGTCTACATCGAGGGTATCATCTCCAAGATCGAGAAGAACGGTACGTACTCTGCGCAGTACGGCAACGCCACCTTCTGGATCTCCTCCGACGGTGTCTACAACGATGACAAGAGCAAGGACTTCGAGGCTTACCGCGTCCTCTACCTCAACAACAAGAAGTGGGTGGAAGGCAATGCCCAGATCGAGGTCGGCGACAAGGTCATCCTCTGCGGCAAGACCACGGTCTACAAGGGCACGGCCGAGACCGTCTCCGGCAAGGCTTGGATCTACAGCCACAACGGCAAGACCAAATAAGCAGTGTATATGCCTTTCTGAAGGTAGCCGGCCCCGCAAGGGCCGGCTACTTTCGTCATTCGCCGCCCGTTCTCCGTCATTCGCCGTCGCTCCTTCGTCATTCGCCGACTTGATCGGCGAATCTTGCAAGAAAAGTGAAAAATCAGTACCTTTGAAGGCTATGAAAGTCAAGACGATTATTGCTCTCTTGGCACTGGGTGCAACCCTGGTTGCATGCAGCAAACCCGCCAGCCTGAACGTGCTGTCCAACACCCTCCAGATCGGGTATGACGGCGGCACGGCGCAGATATCCTTCATCACCAACCTGGACTGGTCGGTCAGTTCGAGCCAGCCCTGGATCACCGTTTCGCCCTCGTCCGGTTCCGGTTCGAAGAACAGCCAGATGGTGACGGTGACGGCGGAGGCTAATCCCGGGGATGCCGAGCGGAGCGCGGAGCTGACGGTCCGGGCCGGCGACCTGAGCCAGGTGGTCAGCGTGAAGCAGCCCGCAATGCCGCGTCTGACCATCAGCGAATTCCGCTCCAAGAAGGTGGACAAGACCACCTGGTACAAGCTGACGGGCGAAATCGCCTCCATTGCCAACGAATCCTACGGCAACTTCTACATCGTGGATGAGACGGGCTATGTCTATGTCTACGGCCTCTGCGAGAAGCAGGTGGGAGCCAACGACCAGTCCTTTGACAAGCTGAAGCTGAAAGCGGGCGACAAGGTCACGATGATGACGCTCCGCAGCGAGTACAACGGGACCGTCGAGGCGGGCGGCACCATCCCGGCCTATTTTGTCTCCAAGGAGACGGCCGAGTACAAGCTCGGCAAGAAGGTCGCCTCGACCAAGGCCGGCTGGCTGGAGCTCCCCGCGACCTCGGCTACCGACAAGCAGGACCTGCTGATCCATTATTTCCCGGACGGGAAGCGCAGTTTCGCCGCCTATTGGGACTATAGCAACCTGGTGTCGTCCTGGGTGGCCTATCCGCTCTGCGCGGGCAACATGGGCACCGGCTCCCGTACGGACTCCTTCGCTCTGGATCCGCTCCTCGCGCGCGACCAGCAGCAATACAACCCGTACGCCTATAAGGCGGGCAATGCCGGCGCATATGACCGCGGCCACCAGATCCCTTCCGCCGACCGCCTGGACTGGCGGGTGAACCTGGAGACCTTCTTCGGCACCAACATGACGCCGCAGGATCCCGGCCTGAACAGCAACGCCTGGGCGGTGCTGGAGCAGAAAGTCCGCGACTGGGCCCAGAAATCCGACACGCTGTACGTCGTGAGCGGCTGTACCGTAGCGGGCAGCGACAAATATGTCCTGGACTCCGACAGCAAGAAGGTGACCGTGCCGACCGGCTACTACAAGGCCCTGCTGCGCCTCTCGAAGGGAAGCTATACGGGCCTGGGCATCTATTTCGACAATGAACCCAACTTCGCCACGAGCATCCAGAAGAATATGGTGATGAGCCTCGACGACCTGGAGAAGAAGGTCGGCGTCGACTTTTTCGTGAACCTGCCTGCCGATACGCAGAAGAGCGTGGAGGCGCAGAATCCGGCCGACGAGGCCTGGTGGTGGAACAACTAACCCGTCATTCGCCGACTTGATCGGCGAATCTAAAACAAGAAGAAGATGAAGAAATTATTTATAGTATTTGTCGCTGCGCTCCTGCTGCTGGGAGCCTGCACGCAGCCCCTTCCGGACGATGCCTACGTGGTCGGGTTCTACAACGTGGAGAACCTCTTCGACACGGAGCACGACCGGGGCAAGAACGATCAGGCATTCACCCCCGAGGGCGAAAACGCCTGGACGCCGGACAAGTATGACGTCAAGCTCGCCAACATCGCATCGGTGATCCGGGCGATGTCGGAGCGGAACGGCCGCTGGCACGTCCTGCTGGGCCTCGCCGAAGTGGAGAACGACCGTGTGCTGGAGGATCTGGTGGCTGAGCCGGCCCTGGAGGAGGCAGGTTACCGCTTCGTCCATCTGGAGGGCCCCGACGTGCGCGGCATCGACTGTGCGCTGCTCTACCGTCCGGATTTCTTCCAGGTGAAGGAGACGCGCGCCCTGCCCTATGATTTCAATACGAAGAGCGGAATCGTCTTCGAGAAGACCCTCGAGGAGCAGCGCGAGTTCAAGACCCGGGATGTGCTTTGCGTCCGCGGTGAGCTCCTGGGCGAGCCGACCGTGGTCTACGTGTGCCACTGGCCTTCCCGCACGGGCGGCAAGGGGAGCGACTTGCGCTGCCGGGCCGCCGAGATTGTCCGGGAGGACATCCTGGCGATGGAGAAGAAGTACCCAGGCATCAACGTGATCGTGATGGGCGATATGAACGACAATCCCGAGGATGAGTGCATGGCCGTGTGGCTGCACGGGCGCGAGACCATCGAGGAGATGCAGGAGGGCGACCTTTTCTCCCCCTTCCTGCGGATGCACAAGGACGGCCTGGGGTCGGAGGAGTACCACGGTGAGTGGAACATCTTCGACTGCATCTTTGTGAACGGCGCCCTGACGGATGACGACGAGGGCAGCCTGCACATCCTCCCCGCGAACGACCCGTACTACGGCTTCATCTTCAACCCGCCCTTCCTGACGCAGCAGGAGGGCCGCTATGCCGGCACGCCCTTCCGCACCTTCTCCGGCGGGCAGTTCGTGCGCGGCTACTCCGACCATTATCCTACGTATATCATACTCAGCAAATAAATGAAGAGAATCCTTACCCTCGCAGCCATCATCCTCGCTATGACAGCTTGCCACAAACGTGTCAACCCTTTCCTGACGGAATGGGACACCCCCTACGGCATCCCGCCGTTCGAGCAGATCTTGCCTTCCGACTTCATTCCCGCCATCCAGGCCGGGATCGCCCAGCAGAATGCGGAGATCGACGCCATCACGGCCAACCCGGATGCGCCGACTTTTGAGAATACCATCGTGCCCCTCGAACTCTCCGGCGAGATCCTCGACAAGGTCGTGGGCGTGTTCTACAACATCACCGAGACCGACCGGACCGATGCGCTCAGCGCCATCGAGGAGGAGGTCATCAACCTGATGAGCGAGCACGAGAACAACCTTTCCTTCAACAAGGCGCTCTACAACCGCGTCGCAGCTGTCTACAACGGCGACCAGAGCGGGCTCACGCGCGAGCAGCAGATGGTGCTCAAGAAGCATTTCGATGCCTTCGAACGCGAGGGTATCGGCCTGCCGGAAGAGCAGCAGGCGCGCCTGCGCGAGATCAACGCCGACATCGCCGCCAAGACGCAGAAGATCGGCAACAACATCCTCGCGGAGTCCAACGATTTCAAGGACCGCTTCGGTTTCAGCGTGGCCGCCTATCCCGACAAGATGACGACCACCGAGGACCGCGAGCTGCGCCGCCAGTACAACGAGGCCTATACTTCCCGCGGCCACCGCGGCAACGAATACGACAACCGCGCCCTCCTGCTGGAGGTGCTGGACCTGCGTGCCGAGAAGGCGAAGATCCTGGGTTATCCCAACGCGGCCGCCTACATCCTGGCCAACAAGATGGCCGGCAACCCGCAGACGGTCGACAGCTTCCTCAGCGACATCATGGAAGCCGCCGTGCTCAAGGCGACGCAGGAGCGCGCCGACCTGCAGGCGATGATGGACCGCGACGTCAAGGCCGGAATCCTGCCGGAAGGCTCCACCATCGAACCTTGGGACTGGTGGTACTATGCCGAGAAGGTCCGGAGCGAGAAATACGACCTCGACGAGTCCCTGACGAAGCCGTATTTCCAGATCGACAGCGTCGTGAACGGCATCTTCACCAACGCCCATATCCTCTACGGCGTCAATTTCGAGCGCCTGGCGGACGTGCCCGTGTATAACCCCGAGGTCCGCGCCTACAAGGTGACGGCCGAAGACGGCTCCCTGCTGGGCATCTTCACGACGGACTACAAGCCCCGCTCCAGCAAGCGCGGCGGCGCGTGGATGAACAACATCCGTGAGCAGTATGTCGACGCCGAGGGGAACGACGTCCGTCCGATCATCGTCAACGTGTGCAACTTCTCCGACGACAACCTGTCGATCGACGAGGTGGAGACCACCTTCCACGAGTTCGGCCACGCCCTGCACGGCCTGCTCACGAAATGCCACTACCCGTCCGTGAGCGGCACCAACGTGACGCGCGACTTCGTGGAGATGTTCTCCCAGTTCAACGAGAACTGGGCCTTCCAGCCCTCGCTGCTGGTGAAGTACGCCAAGAATGCCGAGGGGGAAGCCATCCCCGAGGAACTCGTGAAGAAGATCCTGGACGCCAAGAAGTTCAACCAGGGCTTCATGACCACCGAGCTCTGCGCCGCTTCCATCCTGGATATGCGCTGGCACGAGCTGGAGAGCACGAAGGGTGTGGACATCGACGCCTTCGAGAAGCAGGTGGCTGAGGAGATCGGTCTGATCCCGGAGATCACCTTCCGCTACCGCTCGACTTATTTCAACCACATTTTCTCCAGCGGCTATGCGGCGGGCTACTACGGCTACCTCTGGTCCGAAGTGCTTGACAAGGATGCGTTCAGCATCTTCGCCGCTTCTCCGGACGGGCCGTATGACCTGGCCCTCGCGAAGAAGTTCAAGGAGACCTTCCTGGAGAGAGGCGGTAGCGAGGAGCCGATGACGCTCTACAAGAGCTTTGCCGGCCGCGAGCCCGACTCGCAGGCCATGCTCCGCGGACGGGGACTGACAGAATAGATTTTAAAAGATATTAGATATGAACCGTAAAGTACTTCTGATGATCCTCGACGGTTGGGGCGAGGGCAAACACGATTATTCCAACGCCATCTGGGCGCAAGGCACGCCGGTCATCGACGGCCTGCGTGCGAAATATCCTTCCGGCCACCTGCAGGCCTGCGGCGAATATGTCGGCCTGCCGGACGGGCAGATGGGCAACTCCGAGGTCGGCCATATGAACCTCGGCGCCGGCCGCGTCGTCTACCAGGACCTGGTCAAGATCAACATGGCCGTCCGCGACCATAAGTTCCTCGACAATGCCGAGATCAAGGCGGTCTACGACTATGTCAAGACCTCCGGCAAGAAGCTCCACCTGATGGGCCTCACTTCCCACGGCGGCGTCCACTCCTCCCTGGACCACGTCTACGAGTTCCTCCGCGTCGCGAAGGAGCAGGGCCTTGACAAGGTGTACGTGCATGCCTTCATGGACGGCCGCGACACCGATCCGCGCAGCGGCAAGGGCTTCCTGGAGGAGCTGGAGCAGAAGATGGCCGAAACCACGGGCAAGATTGCTTCCGTCTGCGGCCGCTTCTACGCGATGGACCGCGACAAGCGCTGGAACCGCGTCAAGGAGGCCCACGACCTGCTGGTCGAGGGCAAGGGCGCTGCTTTCACCTCAGCCATCGACGGCATCCAGGCATCCTACGACGCCGACGTGACCGACGAGTTCGTCAAGCCCATCGTCATCACCGACGCTGCCGGGCAGCCCTTGGCGAAGGTCGAGGAGGGCGATGCCATCATCTTCTACAATTTCCGCAACGACCGTGCCCGCGAGCTGACCGCGGCCCTGACGCAGAAGGATATGCCGGAGGAAGGGATGCACACCCTGCCGCTCTATTACTGCTGCCTCACGCCGTACGACGCCTCCTTTACCGGTGTCCACATCCTCTTCGACAAGGAATTGGTGAACGACACCCTCGGTGAGACGGTCTCCAAGGCCGGCAAGCGCCAGCTGCGCATCGCCGAGACGGAGAAATACGCCCACGTGACCTTCTTCTTCAACGGCGGCCGCGAGCTGCAGTTCGAGAACGAAGACCGCATCCTGGTGAACTCCCCGAAGGTGCCGACCTACGACCTGCTGCCGCAGATGAGCGCCCCCGAGGTGGCCGAGAAGCTGATCGACGCCATCAACTCCGACAAGGAGGACCTCATCATCCTGAATTTTGCCAATGGCGACATGGTGGGCCACACAGGCGTCTACACCGCCGTCACCAAGACGGTCGAGTGCATCGACAAGCTCGTCGGCAAGGTGGTCGAGGCGGCCATCGCCCACGACTACGTGGTCCTGCTGACGGCCGACCACGGCAACGCCGACTTCGAGGTGAACCCCGACGGCACGCCGAACACGGCCCACTCCCTGAACACGGTGCAGTTCGTCGTGATGAACGCCGGCGACGCCGTGAAGACGGTCA
>Ga0310696_10007650_pt1 | contig 12669 bp, 9 predicted proteins | sample AusTroGonzalo_MG_4_FD_203885 | JGI IMG/M metagenome (GOLD analysis project Ga0310696, IMG submission 203885) | Bovine rumen microbial communities from tropical cattle in Woodstock, Queensland, Australia - Gonzalo_02 (v2) (version 2) | ecosystem: Host-associated > Mammals > Digestive system >... | reverse complement strand
GCAAATATGTCAGTCCCTGCGCCGGAGGCAAAGGCGCCGTTCGCGATGTGATCGAGCGTATGCTGAAAGCCCAGGGCAAATGGATGACCGCTGAGGCCTACGCGTGGTAATAGCCGACATCTTATCTTACGACAATCTTCTGCGTCCTCACTTCCTCGTCGTTGATTAAACGCAACACATACACGCCAGGCGTGGGGAATGCGGAATGCGGAATGCGGAACGTAGAATGAATCTCCTGGCTCGAGAGTTGTCGTCCCAGCATATCGAAGGCTTGCAGTGTGGCAGTTCCTGAGCCTGTCGAAGGATTGCTGATGATCCAGTCGCCATTGTTGCAGAAGGCGAAGGGGTCGTCGGTCGCTGAGCCCGCCGAAGGGGCTTTGGCGGCAAAGACCAGGCGGAAACGCGAAGCGTAGTCGGTCGTCTTGGCGGTGAAGGAGTACGAACGCGCAGGAGCGCCCAGCAGGTCCACATCCGCCCCCGTCATATTATCAATAAGGTGCAAATACGCCATCTCCACACCCTCTGGGTTCACCGTAAGGGTGTAGGTGCCGTTCTTGCGGGCCTTGAAGTTGACGGGTACCTCTGTAGAGACGGTGTGCACACCGTCTCTACCAGCGGACACGCTGGCAATAGCGTATTCCTTGCCACCCTGCGGGAGGTAGATGTTGGCGTCCTGCTCCATGAAGTAGAACTTGCCCAGTTGGCTACCCTCGTTGAAGCTCACGATGGCCTTGTCTAAAGCTAAGGTCCCTGAGCCCGTCGAAGGGCCGTCACCACGATTAACCGGCGTTTCGACAAGCTCAACGACCTCTATTTGCAAGCCGCCCTTGCCACCTGAGGTTGGCGGAACGGGAGCCGTGCGGGTAAAGGTGCAACTATCCGAAGGTATAGAGTTGTCAGCTTGTACCACGATGCCTTCACAGACGTTGAGGGGAACTTCCCAATAGTTCTCCACCAGTTCCAGGGCGGTGCCGTCGGCGTTCATCCGGTAGAATGGCCTGTTGGCGTATGCCTTGAAGGTGTACGGGTTGCCTATCAGGTTCCAGTTATCGCCGCTTTGGGCCAGGAAGACGGCATTGCCTTCTTCCGTATAGGGAATGGTTGGGATATGGATTGATGGGTGTATTTGCAGGGTGACGTCAGTGCTGGTGGCGTAGAGGCAGGCTTTTTCTTTTCCTATAGAGTAATCGGATTCTTCATGATGCTGTTTGTAGTTTTCCCACTGGGTATCTGATGTGTTCAACCAATAGAGGTCATAGCTTGTCGAATTCGGGTCGGAGGGGACGAGGTTGCTAATGAGGAGTGGACTGACATTGTTCATGTAAGGCATGGTAATCAGGTTCCAGCCGTTTTTGTCGGTAGTGTAACGGCCAATGTTTTTCTGCACGATGACATTCGCCACTGCATTGTTGCAGACAAGCTCCGCGCCGTTGGCGAGGGTGAGGCGGTTGCCTATGGCGATGGTAACCGTTTGGGCCTTGAGCACTATACCAGAAGGTATCGTTACATTGCCGATGACGGTGGCTGTGAGGTTGCTCAAATCAGGGGTGGGGCCGTCGTAGGCGGTGTAGTTGGCTGGATCGTTGTAGGCAGCTATCAGCTCGTTGAGGCCGTCGCGACTTCCATCGAGGAAGTACTGCGTGGCATCGAGGCAGGCACTGCCGCTGTCGCCGCCTTGATTACTACTAGTACCCCAATCGCCGCAGCCAATGTTAAAGGCTTTGACATTGGAGTTGGCATAAACAAGGGTGCTGTGGTAGTTGCTGCTATTCAACGAAGTGTTTGAAGAGAGATTGTAATAGCCTACAATGGCACCGACTCGAGGGGTTGTATCTGTTCCTTTGATGGTGGAGTTGACGACGTGGCAGTTGCTGACCGTGCCAAAAGATAGATAGCCTACGATGCCACCGACATATTTTTTGCCGGAAATGTTGGCCCGATCGAGGGTGAGGTTGCATATAACGGGAAATGGAATATTGCCAGACAAGCAACCAAAGAGGCCAGCATTATTAGCATTATTATTGCTGGTATAGTTGATAGTCAGGTGGCTGATGGTGTGATTTCGGCCATCGAAGGTGCCGTTGAAGGAACGCGAACTATTGATACCAATCGGCGTGAAGTTTTCTACGCTGCTCATGTCAATGTCACCGCCAAGCTTGAAGAAGGTATTGATGAATGTATTGCCGCCGTTAGTCTTGGAGGAGAGCAGCTGCAAGCCTGCAGGTGTGGTGATAATATAGGCTTTCTCCGAAGTGCTGCCGTCGTGGAGTGGACTGGCCTGCCAGTGGGTGACATAGTCATTCTTATAGGCACCGCCGTTGACGGTGACATTACTGTTGGGCATCGTGAGCATGTTGCCGCTGAGGGTGCCGCCGGTGGTGCTGAAGACCGCAGAGGAGCCTTCGGGCACTGTGCCAGTGTAGCTCAGCGTCAGCGTCTGGCCGTTACCACTGTAGAAAGTGGTGGCGGTGCCATCGTTATAGCTCAGGGCGTAGTTGCCCGTGCCGATGGCGGTGAGGCCGCTGACACTGTAGGCGGTCTCGCTGCCCACGAGGGCTACGTTCTCGCTCAAGGTGACGGTGCGGGCGCGGCGGGTGCCGTCCTGGTCGTTGCCGTTCACGCCGCCGAGATTGGCATTGGTGTGGTAGTTGTTGGTGAGGGTGCTGCCAATCTCAATGTAGCCGACGATGGCACCTGTTTTAGAACCAGCGGTGACGCTATTGCCCGCGTAGAAGCAGTCTTTGACTGTTGTCACGTTATCCGAAATATTTCCAACGATACCGCCATATCGCTGGCAGTTAGTCTTACCATTGTTGGTGACGGTGGCGGCACTGAAGCAGCCGGAGATGATGCCACACCGCAAAGTGCCTACGATACCGCCGTGATTAGCGGCACTGCCAATTTCGGTCCCGATGGTGACATCGCTCTCCACGCGGCAGTTGCTGACGTATGAATCATATTGACTTCCGTACATATAGCCGACGATTCCGCCAACGCTCGCAGACCCTTTGATGGTGCTGCTGGCCAGAATAACATTCTTCACGACACCAGGGGAATAGACATAGCCGAACAGGCCAACATTATTTTTTGTGCCGCTGATATTGATGCCGCTGATGGTTTTGCCGTCGCCGTCATATTGGCCTCTGAAATAGCAGGTGCCATTACCTATGGGCGTATAATTGTTCTCTATGCCGTCGTAGGTGAGGGAGGCGGTCTGGAGGAAGTGCTTGCCATCGAACTCGTTGGCCGTATAGCCGTCGGTGCCGTTCACATTCTTGGCCAGCAGGTCAAGGGCGTAAGTGCTGCTGATGAGGTAAGGGTACTCAGCACTGCCGTCGGCGGCAGTTGTGTTGCTGACGCCCCACACATCGGCGACGGCGACGGTAACGCTGACATTACTGGCAGGCACTACGAAGGTATTACGCGCAATAGGTGTTTCGTTCACGCTGTAAATAGCAGCATAGCCCGTTGCCAATGCATCGCCGCTGTAGCGGAGCGTTAGCGTCTGCGTAGCACCGCTGTAGAGGGTGTTGTTATAGCGCAGGGCGGTGGTACCGATGGCGGTGATGCCACTGAGGCTATAGGCAGTCTCGTCGCCCACGAGGGCCACGTTTGTGCTTAGAGTCACGGTGCGGACGAGGCGGGCGCCATCGGCATCGCTGCCGCTCACGCCGCCGAGGTTGATGGTGGTATAGTAGTTGTTGGTGAGGGTGCCTCCTTCCTTATCTCCGACGATGGCGCCCTTCTCGCTGTTGGCAGTAATGTTGGTGCCGGTGTAGAGGCAGTTCTTGACGGTGCCGTTGCTGTTGTAGCCCACGATGCCGCCGTATTGCTGGCAATTGCTCTTGCCGTTGCTGCTGACTATGGCGGCGCTGATGCAGCCGATAATTTTGGAACTACTGCCATTGTAGCCCGCGATGCCGCCGTGATGATTGGCATAGTGATATCCTGCGTTGATGGTGACGGTGTTTTCCACGCGGCAGTTCTCGATGGTGCCATTGTTGTAGCCCACGATGCCGCCGATGTAGTCATAACCGGTGAAGGTGCTGCTGGCGAGGACGACGTTCTTGACGATGCCGCCCGTGTCGACTAGGCCGAAGATGCCGATGTGGCTATCGGCAAAGGTGTTACCTGTATGACTGACGTTGATGCCACTGATTTGTTTGCCCTGGCCGTCGTAGGTGCCTCTGAAATAGAAATAATCGCTGCTTGTGCCACATCCGATGGGGGTATAGGTGTTGTCGCAGGTGATGTTCGTCGTCTGGAGGAAGGTGAGGCCGTTGCAGTCGTTGTGGCCGTTGTTCACGTAGTTCGCCAGATGGCGCAGGTCGTCCTTGCTCTTGATGTTATAAGTGTTCTCTCCGGCGGACTCGAAGATGCTGAGGGCAGGCACGTCGGTATAGGTGACGGTAAGTTGGCCGAAGGCATAATTCGACAGATAGCTTTCATAGAAGTTCCACACGTTATTATAGTCGTAGTCGATGGGTTCGTTGTTATGTGGGTAGGGCTGCAACAATCCTTGTTGATAACCGCTATTCGTTCCCGTCATCATGACGTGGGTGACGTAGTAATAAGTATCGTCAGGGGATAGGGGATAGTAGGTGTTGTTGTGCGAGACGGCGTAGGTGATGTACTTATCGCTGGCTTGAGGGTAGATGCAATTTTCAATGAACCTGATGTCGCTCCCTGAGTTCCACGACATGTTGAGTCGGAAGCCGTCGGCAAAATCAACCGAGAGGCTGCCATTACCGCCTTCAGTCTGCCCTATATAGCTCTTGGGAACATAAACCGTGTAGGTGGTCGGCGCTGACCCGTCGAAGGGTGTGCCGCTTGTGCGGGTAAAGACAATGTCATAGCCCGAAGCGCCAGAGCTTAAACTGATGTCGGTAATTCTGTACGTCACAGTTTTCGTGGTGGCCCACGCGCTGAGGCTCAGCATCAGGGCCAATGCCATTGTCAGTATTGTCTTTTTCATCTTTTTTGGGTTTTGTGGTTGCGTTTTTTGTTGCTGTCTTTGCGGTCGTGCCGGCTCATCTTGAACATGCCATAGAAAATGCCCAAGGCGCAAGCAACCAAAACGATTGTTCCGATAATTTGAAAAACTGCCATTGCTTGATGATTTTAATTTGACGATGGCAAAATTACAGGGACTCGTTTTTAGGGGCTTTATTTTGCGTCACAGGATTTTTAACCTGCGCCAAAAAAGCTTTATTTTGCGCCAAAATCGTTTTATTCTGCGCCAAAAACTTTATTCTAAAGCACAAAACGGGATGTTTTGGGTGAAAATTAACTTCCCCTCAGGTATTCGGAAGGCGAAACGCCCTTCATACGCTTGAACACCTGCGAGAAGGCGCTCCCCGAGGAAAACCCCGACTCGAAACCCACCTGCTCCATTTTCAGCGACGGGTCCGCGTCGAGCAACTGGCAAGCGTGTTCGATGCGCAAGGTGTTGATGAGCTTGTAGAACGACTCGTACTCGCTGCGTGCAATGACCTCGCCGAGGTAGTTCTTGTTGGTGTGCATCCGTTGGGTGAGGTCGCTCATGGTTAGGTGGTCCTCCAAGTACAGCTTCTCGTTGCGGAGCAGGCCCAACAGCCTCGTTTCCATCTCCTTGCATTGCTCTTCCGTGAGGTGGTATTTGTCCTCAGGCTCAACCGTTTCTTCCGCCTTCTCTTCCTTCATGACTTGGGTCAGTTCGGGCAGGACTTTGTTCAAAACGGGCCTTAGGCTGCGGTGCGGATTGAGCGTGTAGATCGCAAACCACACGTTTACGACGATGAAGACAAGGTCGCGCACCAGCTTGGCTGTCGGGTGGTTGAGCACAAAGCAGCTGTACATCAGCAGGCAGATGGCCAAAGGCAGCCATTGGATTTTTTTGGCAAACAGCAACGGGAAGTCGTTTTCGTTGGAATATTCGTCCTCGTCGAGCTTGTGGATGTGGCGGTGAAGCTGGTTTCGGAACTTGATAAGCAGCCCGACATATATCGCCGCAACCACCGTAACAACCACAAACATAACCGTTTGGAAATTGTCAGAGAATGGAATCACGCCGAACACAGGTAATAGTAGTACCAACCAGCAAATGACGACTGGCAGCATGAATAGGAACAACTGCTTCGGCGTGGGGTATTCCAAGAAGAAGTAGCCTTTCACCAGCACCAGCATGTAGGACGAAAAAAACAACACCGAGGTCCCATTGATGTAGAACAAGGCCTCCGCCTGCCCTATATGAAATAGGTAGGGCAGTTCGAAAAGCTGCAGCAGATAGAGCGTGGCGACGGCTTTTTGGGCTGGATACAGCTCATGGAAATGCTCCTTGAATGGCGTAGGGATATAGAAACGCTTCAGCAGCCAACCGTAAAGATTGGTTACGATGAAGGCCAGATTGGCCGAAAAACACAGCAATAAGGCGGTTCCTGAAGCCATTTTTTGTCTTTTTTGCGCGGCAAAGATAGAAATTTCACCCCAAAAAGAGCCAAATTTCACCCCAAATATGAAGTTTTCGCCACATTTCTCCCGCATTCGACACATTTTTTACACGGCATAGCACGTTAATGTACTTTTGCAGCGTTTTAATGCAGGGCGCGAGACTGCTTGACACGAGACGGTCTTTCTGTGAAAACAGAAGTCCCGTGTCCCACGTCTTGAGGTCCCGTGTCAAAAATAACTAAATTGAAAACGAAATGAAAATTATTGGAACAGGAAGCGCGCTGCCTGCCTTGACGGTGACCAACGAGGACTTGACTAAGTTTTTGGACACCAGCGATGAGTGGATCACCACCCGCACGGGCATACAGGCGCGTCATCTATTATCGACTGAAGATTTGTACGACATCGCCGTGGAAGCGGCCAACAAGGCCATCGCGGCCTCGGGCCTCCGTCCCGACCAGATTGATTTCCTTCTGGTCTCCAACGTGGCCAACCGCCATGTCACCCCGGGACTGAGCTGCATCGTGCAGAAACGCATTGGCCTCAGTTGCGCGGGTTTAGACATCAACGTGGCCTGCGCCGGATTCGTCAACGCGCTGATGCTCGCCGACGGCATGATGAAGGCCGGTCACGCGAAGAACATATTAATATTGTGTGCCGAGGAGCCCACCAAATACTGCAATTGGAAGGAACGCGACTGCAGCGTCCTCTTTGGCGACGGCGCCGGTGCGGTGGTCCTCACCGAGGGCAACGCCTTCAAGGACGTGAAGCTCACCATGATCTCCGACCGCGACGTGCTCTATTATGAGCGTAGCATGGAGCCCACGCCTTTTGAGGAGAAGTACATCGTCGGGCAACCTCTCGTGATGCGGGGTAAGGAGCTGTTCCGCACCGCCGTGACCGAGTCGGCCAAGGATATCCAGACTATCCTGAATCGAGCGGGCTACACCCACGACGACATCGACTGGTTCATGCTGCACCAGGCCAACAAGCGCATCATCGAGGGCATCCGCAACATCGTGGGCGGCCCCTGCGCGAAGTACCCAACCATCATCGAGAAATACGGCAACACCTCTTCGGCGAGTATCCCGATCATGCTCGATGAGATGCTGCACGACAACAAAATCAAGGCTGGCCAGAAGATTATCATGAGTGCCTTTGGCGCTGGATTCGTCTCAGCTTCTTGCCTTTGGGAATGGGAGTTTTAATGGATACGCTTTGCGTCATTGCGAGCAAAGCGAAGCAATCCAGCCTTGAAAAGGAGATTGCCACGGCCTACAGCCTCGCAATGACATAACAAGAATAAAAGAACAAACAATAGAATATGGAAACAAGAAGAGTAGTAATCACTGGTATGGGTGCCGTTTCGCCCATTGGCAATGACCTGCCGACGATATGGAAAAACCTGATGGACGGCTATTGTGGCATCGACTTCATCAAGTCGTTCGACACCACCGACCTTCCCGTGAAGATCGCCGCCGAGCTGAAGGACTTCGACCCTGAGGCTTGTGGCGTCGACAAGGCTTTCGTCAAGCGCAACGACCGCTTTGCTATCTATACTTTGGCCGCCGCTTATCAGGCCATGAAGGACAACGAGGACATGCAAATGTCACCTGACCGTCTCGGCGTTTATGTCGGTTCCGGCATCGGCGGTTTCGACACCATCATGCGTGAGGTCATCAAATATAATGAAGAAGGTGCGCGCTGGATTTCGCCTCTCATGATTCCCACCATGATTGGCAACATGGCTTCGGGCAGCGTTGCCATCAAATACAATGCCCAAGGTCCCTGCGTGCCCATCGTGACGGCTTGCGCTACGGGCAGCCACAGTATTGGCGAGGCATACCGCGCCATCAAGCACGGCTACGCAGATGCCATCATAGCAGGTGGCTCGGAGGCGGGCATCAACCCTGTGTCGATTGGCGCTTTCGCCAACTGCAAGGCCCTCACCAAGGCTGAAGACCCGAAACACGCCTCGTTGCCGTTCAACAAGAACCGCGAGGGCTTCGTGATTGCTGAAGGTTCGGGTATCGTCCTTCTTGAGGAATACGAGCACGCCAAGCAACGCGGCGCGACCATCTATGCCGAACTCTGCGGCTACGGCAACAGCTGCGACGCTTACCACAGCACTGCCCCGCGTCCTGATGGCACCACACAGAGTCTGGCCATCAAGCAGGCTTTGCAGGAAGCCAACTTCAAGGCTGGCGAGAGCATCTACATCAACGCACACGGCACGGGTACTCCGATGAACGACAGCGGCGAGACCAAGGCCATCAAGATTGCGATGGGCGAGGAGGAAGCTCGCAAAGCACATATCAGCTCTACGAAGTCGGAGATGGGTCATGCCCTTGGTGCTGCTGGTGCCATTGAATTGATTATCAGTGTGATGGCGTTGAACAACGGTATCATCCCGCCCACCATCGGCTTGGACGAGCCCGACCCTGAATGCGACTTGAACTATACGCCCAATACTCCTGTCAAGGCCGACGTGGACATTGCGATTTCCAACTCCTTGGGCTTTGGCGGACATAACGCTTGTCTGGCGATTCGTAAAGCCCTGTAAGGGCGAAGGATATTAAGCAGGGGTGAAGCGCAGCGGAACCCCTGTGCATAAAGAAACAACACAGTAATAAATAACAATATGAACAGAGACGAAATCAAACAGTATCTTCCCCACCGCGAGCCCATGCTCCTGGTCGACGAAATGACTTTAGACGAGAACCACGTTTGCCATTCCAAGTACCACGTGACAGGCGAGGAGTTCTTCCTGCAAGGCCACTTCCCGGGCGAACCCGTCGTGCCAGGCGTCATCCTTTGCGAAATCATGGCCCAAAGTTGCGCCCTACTGATGAAGGACGACCTCATCGGCAAGCTAACCTTCTACACCGGCATCGACAAGGTGCGCTTTAAGAACAGCGTTAAACCAGGCGACACTGTCGAAGTGGAAGCCACGTTGACCTATCACCGCGCCAACATTTACATCTGCTCCGCTGTGCTCAGCGTGGACGGCAAGATGTGCGTCAAGGGCGAACTTTCCTTTGCCCTGCTCCCCGACACCCGAAACAAGCAATGAATCCAAAACCTTGAATCTTAAATCTTTAAATTTTAAATCAGACTATGGCAACAATTCAAGACAAGACAAGGGCGTTGATTTCCTCCAAGCTGAAACTCGCCGAAAGCGAGATTACGGAGGAGAAGAACCTTTTCAACGATTTGGGTGCCGATTCGCTTGACTTCGTTGAGCTTTCCGTGCTTCTTGAACAAGAATTCAACGTGAAGTTCACCGAAGAAGACACGAGCCAGGTCAAGACTGTCGGAGATATTTATGCACTGGTTGAGAAATACACAAAATAATCATAGAAATTATGTCACAAAATCGGCAAAACAAGCAAAACCTCTATCATTACATCGGAAGCACACCAACCAGCAGCTTCCGGCGGCAAGCGGTTGCGCGCCGACATGGTCGTGGCTTTGTGGGTTTTGAGAGTTTTGTGACCAAAAAAAGACAAACACAATGAAACTATTAGAAAATAAAGTGGCTCTGATTACGGGAGCCGGACGTGGCATTGGCAAGGCAATCGCCATGCGTTTTGCCCAGGAAGGCTGCAAGATCGCCTTCACCGATATCGCACTGAACGATGTCGTTTTGGAAACCGAAAAGGAATTGAAGACCATGGGTGTCGAGGCCAAGGCATACGCCTCTAACGCTGCTAACTTTGCTGAGACTCAGCAGGTTGTTGAAGAAATCGTCAAGGACTTTGGTCGCATCGACATCCTCGTCAACAACGCGGGCATCACCAAAGACACCGCCCTCAAGCGTATGACCGAGGAGCAGTGGGATGCCGTCATCAACGTGAACCTCAAGTCGGTGTTCAACTTCACCAAGGCTGTGCAACCCGTCATGTGGAAACAGGCTGGCGGTAGCGTCATCAACATGAGCTCCGTGGTGGGCGTGTCGGGCAATGCCAACCAGTGCAACTATAGCGCTTCGAAGGCCGGCATCATCGGCTTCACCAAGAGTGCGGCCAAGGAGATGGGCGTGCGTGGCATACGCCACAACGCCATTGCCCCTGGCTTCATCATCACCGCCATGACCAATGCCCTGCCGGATGACGTTCGCAAGGCTTGGGAGAGCCTCATACCGCTGCGTCGCGGCGGTACCCCCGAGGATGTGGCCAACGTAGCCCTCTTCCTCGCCTCAGACCTCAGCGCGTATGTCACGGGCCAGGTCATCCACTGCTGTGGTGGTATGAACTGCTAAAAAGAACAGAAAACGAAAACGAGCCTGCGGGGCTTCGGACCAGAATCCGAGGTCCCGCTTTTTTAGCTTTAATCGCTTATTTGATTGGTTGGGATAGATTTTTTTGCCATTTAGAATTTTATTCTTTTATTTTCAATAGGTTTGTTTATTTTTGCATCCCAAATAATCTCATTTAAATGAAAAGTATTAAATTACCTAAAGCGTTGTTTTTCATAGCATTGTTGCTATCAACCATTTTGTGTGAAGCACAGCCTCCCGGCGGTCGTCCTCCTGGTGGTGGCCCGCCTCCTGGTGGCCGTCCCCCGTTTGGCGGCGACAGACCTTGGGGTCAGCCTGGGGGTGAAATGCCTACGGTGAAGCCGAAGAAGAAAGTGCGTGAAGGCGACACCTTCCAAGTGGTCGGCGTGTTGCGCGACGCCAAGACGGGGGAATATATGCCCTACGTCAATGTGGCCGTGCTCGATTCCGTTGACAATGAGTTCGTTAAAGGTGGTATCAGCAATGTGGACGGCGTGTTCGAAATCATGGACGTGCCGCAAGGGTCTTACCTGTTGCGTGTCTCGGCTATTGGTTATGAGAGTTATACTCATCCGTTCAAAGTGACCAACAACACCAACCTCGGCACCTTGCGCATCAATCCTGGCGTGACTTCGCTCGGTGAGGTCACGGTGGCCGCCGAAAGGCCGCTGTATGCCATGGACGGCGAGAAGCTCATCTACAACGTCAGCGAAGACCCGTCCATCCAGACTGGTACCACCGAGGATGCTTTGCAGAACGCGCCTGGCGTGGAGGTCGACGTGGAGGGCAACATCACCTTGCGTGGCGTTTCGAGCGTGGAGATTTGGGTCAATGATAAGCCCTCGAAACTCACCGAAGAGAACCTCAAGACCTATCTCCAGACTTTGCCCGCCAACGCCATTGCGCGCATTGAGACCATCACCAACCCATCGGCCAAGTATGCTACTGACGCTGAGGCGGTTATCAACATCGTCACTTCAGCGCACATCAAGAGCAACCAGTTCGTCAGCTTCGGCGTGAATGGCTCCAACCAGCCTTTCGTTTCGCCTTGGATCAGTTACATGTGGAAGAAGGAAGGCTTGAGTATCAATGTTTTCGCTTCGGGACGCTATAGCGACCGCGACAATACCTCCGAAGGTTGGGCGTTGAAGCGCCGCGATGCCGCCACCCCAGGCGAATATGAGGTGACTTGGGCAGATACGACCTCGCAAATCGACGATAGCCGCAGCCTCAGCGGCAACTTGTTCATGAATGTCGACTATGAGATTGACTCCACAAGCGACATCTCCTTCGATGCAGGTGGTTTCTATAACAACAACAGGAACAATATGTTACGCACAGAGAAGCAGGTTTATTTCTTCCTTGATTCTCTGCCGCCTTATTCGACGCTCCTTATCGACAACAGCACCGATAACAGCAAGATGAGCTCGATTTTCGGCCATGTGGGCACCGACTACACCAAGAAGTTCGACAATCTGGGACACAATCTCCGCATCGGACTGAATGGACGGATCACCAACAATGCCAGCGAAGAGTGGTACAACCGTTTTTACGATGAGTATCACTCCAACCTTGATGAACACCGTTACATGCTTTCGAACAGCTTTGGCTATGGGGCCAGCCTCGATGCCCGATACAACCGTCCTTACAGTCTGGATGGCGAGATGAGCTATGGCCTCCGTGTCGACTATCAGCAGGACAACAACACCTACGACCGTTTCAACGACACCAGCGGCTTTGTGGTGGATGAATTGCGCACCTACCAATTCAAGGGGAACGAGGCAAGCGTCAATGCCGATGTCAACTGGACGCACCGCTGGGGCGGCTTCACTTTGAGCACCGGCTTGGGCGTGGGTGGCGACCGCATTGGCTATAACTACATCAGCACGATGCCTTTCGCTGACGACAGCACGTTGTATTTCCTCAACGTGCGCCCCTCGATTCACCTGACCTACCGCACG
>Ga0310696_10007649_pt1 | contig 12669 bp, 14 predicted proteins | sample AusTroGonzalo_MG_4_FD_203885 | JGI IMG/M metagenome (GOLD analysis project Ga0310696, IMG submission 203885) | Bovine rumen microbial communities from tropical cattle in Woodstock, Queensland, Australia - Gonzalo_02 (v2) (version 2) | ecosystem: Host-associated > Mammals > Digestive system >... | reverse complement strand
GTTGCTTTCGGAGCCATCGACAATCTGGTGAAAGGAGCATCCGGACAGGCAGTTCAGTGCATGAACCTGATGCTCAACCTCAAAGAGACCGCAGGACTGGACTATCCCGGACTGGGGGTGTGAAGATGGTAGAGATCATAGACGGAGGAGTCACCACTCCTCAGGGATTCAAAGCAGCCGGAGTGCACAGCGGAGTGAAGTACCGTTCGCTGGATCTGGGTCTGTTGTATTCGGATGTCCCGGCGACCGCCTGCGTGGGCTACACAAGCAACAAGGTAAAGGCAGCACCGGTACAGGTGATGATGAAGGAGAACTCGCCGCAGCTTTCAGCCGTGGTAGTGAACAGCGGTAACGCCAATGCCCTGACCGGACGCCGCGGTATCGAAGACGCGATCACGATGAAGGAAGTCGCAGCGGCAGAACTGAACCTCGACCCCAAGATGGTCGGAGTGATGTCCACAGGTCTTATCGGACGCTTCATGGACATGCACAAGGTGAAGTTCGGAATCAGCAAGGCAGCCAAACAGCTGGACAGCGGCCGTGAGGCGGACAACCTTCTGGCAGAGGCCATAATGACCACCGATACCATCAAGAAGGAATGCGCTGTGCGCGTCCGCCTTACTGACGGGACATTGGTCTACATCGGTGCCATCTCCAAGGGCAGCGGAATGATCGAGCCTCACATGAAGGTCCTTCACGGAACCACGCTCAGCCTCGTGACCACCGATGCTACACTGTCCACAGCATTCCGCGAGAAGTGGCAGGAGATCCTCGACGACAGCATGAACATGGTGTCCGTCGACGGCGACCAATCAACAAACGACACCTGCATCCTGATGGCCAACGGGCGCTCCAACAGCAAATGCGCGGACAACGATCCCGAGTTCATAGCTGCGCTGCAGTTCGTCATGAACAAGATCGCACGCACCATCGCCATGGACGGAGAGGGCGCAAGCAAGCTTATCGAGGTCCAGGTCACTGGCGCGGAATCCAAGGAGGATGCGCGCAAGGCCGTGAAGACAATCATCAACTCGCCTCTCGTCAAGTCGGCGATATTCGGATCCGACCCCAACTACGGCCGTATCATGATGGCCCTCGGAAACAGCGGATGCAACTTCAATCTCGAGGATGTCCGCCTGACCATCAAAGGAGGGGACATGGAGGTTCCCATTCTGGATTCGGGTGCACCCGTCTTCCAGGAGGAACGCTCGGTGGAAGTGGTCCGCATGGCCATGGACAACAAGGAAGTCACGATTGTCGTGGACCTCGGACTCGGTAACTATTCAGCTACCGGATGGGGCTGCGACCTCACGTACGACTACGTCCGCATCAACGCGGAATACGCCACATGAGATGATCCGATGAAGGACATCTATCTCCTCAAGTTCGGAGGCAACGCCATCGGAGGCCAAGAGGACCTCGACCGCCTTTCTAGAGAGATCGCAGGACTGATAAAGGACGGAGCAAAGATCGTGGTCGTCCACGGCGGAGGTCCCGAGATCAATGCCGCTCTGGAAAAGAAGGGCATAGTTCCGAAGAAGGTCGCAGGCCTGAGAATCACAGACGACGCCACCATGGAAGTGGTGGAGGAGACCCTCAGAGGCATCAACGCCGGCGTGGTGCAATCCCTGACCAACGCAGGCGTCACGTCCGTCGGCCTTCCGGGATACCTGGTGACCGAGTGCGTGAAGAAGGAACCCTACACGGCACTGGAGAACGGTGTGGAAGTTACGGTGGACCTGCAGAACGTCGGTGAGGTGAAGACAACATACGTTGACACCATCGAGGACCTGCTGGCATCCGGTGTCACACCCGTCGTATATCCCGTCGGGGCAGATGCGAACGGAAAGCACCTGAACATCAACGCCGATACCATGGCATCAGGAATAGCTGCCGGTCTCAAGTGCAAGGAAATGATACAGATAACAGATGTGCCAGGCATACTGCTTGACATCAACGACCCGTCGTCCAAACAGAGCGTCCTGACGCTCGCAGAGGTGGACGATCTGATTGCCAAGGGCATCATATCCGGGGGCATGGTCCCCAAGGTGGAGGCCTGCCGCAAGGCGCTGAATGCAGGCGTAGCGAAGGTACGCATGGTGAACGGAAAGGACCCGCGTTCGATCGTGTCCGATGTGATGAAATCGGTCGACCACGGGACAGTGATCACGAAGTGATGATGATGAATTACAAAGAAATTGAAGAGAAGAGCTCGAAATACCTCTTCCAGAACTACGGACGCATACCGCTGGCATTCGACCGCGGAGAAGGAGCATACCTGTACAACACCGAGGGCAACAAGTACCTCGATTTCGTGGCCGGAATCGCTGTGAATTCGATCGGATACTCCCATCCCAAATGGGTCAAAGCCGTGCAGGAACAGGCTGCCAATCTTGTGCACGTCTCCAACCTCTATCAGGTCAAGGAACAGGCGCTCGCCGGAGAAGCCATTGCATCTGTGACCCCCAAGGGAATGGACCGCACCCTGTTCGTCAACAGCGGTGCCGAGGCCAACGAGGGTGCGATGAAAGTCGCAGTCCGCTACACAGGAAAGAAGAAGGTGCTGTCGGCACTGAACTCCTTCCACGGACGTACCGCTGCAGCGTTGGGAGCAACGGGTCAGACAAAATACCAGGATACGTTCCAGCCGCTGATCAGCGACTGCTTCGACTACTTCGAATACGGTTCATGCGAATCGGTAAAGGCGAAGTTCAGCAAGGATGTCGCGGCAGCAATTGTGGAACCTGTCCAGGGAGAAGGAGGTGTCAAAACCGTCCCGGCTGAATTCTTCAAGACCGTCCGCGACCTGTGTACCGACAACGGCGCACTGATGATCGTCGACGAGGTTCAGACGGGTATGGGCCGTACCGGCAAATGGTTCGGTATCGAGAACTTCGGGGTCACGCCCGACATCATGTCCCTCGCCAAGGCATTGGGCGGAGGAGTTCCCGTAGGAGCGGTCGTCACCACGGACGAGATCTCCAAGGTCATGACTCCCGGAACCCACGGAACCACATTCGGAGGAACCCCTCTCGTATGTTCCGCTGTGAAGGCCACCATCGACATCATGAAAGAGGAGAAACTGGTCGAGAACTCCGCTACCGTCGGTGCTTACCTAAAGGACAAGATCTCCGCGATCAGATCGCCTGAGATCAAAGCGGTCCGCGGATACGGTCTGATCATCGGAATCGAGATGGAATCCAAGGCACCCGACTTCCAGAAGTACTGCCGCGACAACGGCGTGTTGGTGAACGTCTGCCACGGCAACGTGGTGCGTCTCATCCCGCCGCTCATCATCGGCAAGAAGGAAGCGGACGTCCTGGTCGGATTACTGCAGAAGTTCCTCAATTGAGACAAATTGTCTCAATCCCAAACCTTTTCCGTCATTTTGTCTAATATCGGACATCTTTTATATCCTTAAACAGATACCTTGCTCATGAGCAAAGGTCCTACGAAAGAGAGTCTTGCTGAAAAGACAAGAATTTACATCGATGCACACCCGAGCATCAAGGACTGCGTGTCCAAGGGATTGATCAACTATTCATCTCTCGCCAGGATGATAATGAAGGATCTGGACCTTGACAATGAGGAAGCCGTCATGATCGCATGCAGGAGGTATGCGGGCAAGCTCGGAGTCACCACGGACCACGAGATGAGCATCCTGAAGATCCTCAAGGACAGCCGTCTTGAGATGAGGACCAAGACATGCATCGTCACCGCGAAGAACGATTGGACCGTCCTCCACAAGATGGACAACCTGTTCAAGGACCTGTGGAACGAGGATTCCATCATGCAGATCGTCCAGTCAGCCTCTGCTGTCACCATCATCGCGGACAAGATGCTGAAAGAGCGCATCATAGACACCGTCAGCAGATTCAACATCATCAAGGTCAGAGAGAATCTTGTTGAGATCACAGTGAAATCTCCCGAGAAGATCGTCGAGACCAGCGGTGTCATCTCATACCTGATCACCAACCTCTCCGATGCCGGAATCAACATCGAGGAGACCGTCAGCTGTCACACCGATACCGTGTTCATCGTCAGCGAGAGCGACATGATCAACGCATACTCGGTGCTGACCAAGTGCATCCAGAGTGCAGAAGAGACCGTCGGCAAAGAGTGATCCGATGTATGACGGCAGACGCAACATCGTCGAGATCGATGATGAGGAGAAGACGATCTATTTCGAGACCTGGAAACCCAAGAAGATCTCGGGTACCAAGATCGGCGGCATACTCGGATACAGCAAGTTCGCCACCCCGTTCAAGGTCGCATGCGAGATCGCGGGCATCTATCCCGGAGACAAGGCAAACAAGTACATCGACGCCGGGAACATACTAGAGCCAGTCATAAGAAATTATGTGGGTCACAACTGTACCAGACTGCTCTCCGGACCGCTGTCGTTGCCTGAAGGTTCGAAGGCTGCCATCGAGCTCCCCGTCGAGGGATCCATGTGCGGATACGACCACTTCCACGACAACAAACTGTTCGGCGGACTGGTGGACGGATACGTCCTTGTTGACGGCAAGAGAGATGCCATCCTGGAGATCAAGACATCACACGAGAAAGAAGATTGGCTGGACGAGAACGGTCTTCCCACAAAGGTGCCGATGACATACATCCTGCAGGCCTCGCTCTATGCGGAGCTGGCGGGACTGAAGAGGATAGTGTTCGTTGTCGGATTCCTGAAGGATCCCGAGGACTATCTGCGCATCAACTCCTGGCAGTGTTCTGAGGAGAACACATACATTATAGTCATGGACAAACCAGACATGTCCGGGTACATGGCCGAGGCCGAAGCATGGTACAAGGAATACATCCTGAACGGCTACACCCCCGAGTGGAGCGAGAAGGACGAAGAACTTCTGAAGTATCTCAGAGGAAAACCCAACGACATGATCAACAAACGCAGGTGATGCGATGTACGAGAAGGAGATGCAGGAGAGGCATTCCGTCAGGAAATATACCGACAGGAAGATCGAGGGTGATGTTCTGAAGAACCTTCAGGACAAGATTGATTCCGTGAATGAGGAATCGGGACTGAAGATTCGCTTGATCCTCGATGAACCCACATCGTTCGGACGCATCATGACGAAGATGACAGGATTCAGGAATGCCGTCAACTACATCGCGATGATCGGACCCAAGAGCGACGATCTTGCGATGAGGGTGGGCTACTACGGCGAAGATATCGTGCTGTATGCGCAGTCCATCGGACTGAACACCTGCTGGGCCATGATGAATGGCAAGAAGGCCTGCAGCGGATTCCTCGAAGAGGGCGATGATTACATCATCGGTATCGCTGTCGGATACGGAGAAGACCATGGAGTTCCGCATAAGAACAGACCGGTCAACGATGTCGCGGATCTGGAAGGCAAACCAGAATGGTTCGTCAAGGGTGTGGATGCTGCTATGTTAGCTCCTACAGGGGTCAACGCACAGAAGTTCCATTTCGACCTGGTCGATGACAAGGTTGTTTTGACAGGTGGTAAGAGCACCCTCAAACAGATAGACCTGGGAATAGTCAAGTTCCACTTCGAATGCGGAGCTGGAAAAGACAACTTCCAGTGGTCTGAATAAGAGAAAAAAAACAGGCCTTTCGGCCCTTTAATTCATTTCCTTTCGTTGATAGGAACGTAGTCGACTTTCTCTTCAACCATGCTCACGTAAGCGGGACGAATGATCTTTCCTGAAGATATCAATTCCTCGATCCTGTGTGCGCTCCATCCTACCACTCTGGCACATGCGAATATCGGTGTGTAGAGCTCCTTCGGGAGACCGAGCATATCGTAGACGAATCCGCTGTAGAGGTCCACGTTCGCACAGATACCTGTGAACGCATTCTTTCTTGATTCGATCAGACCGGGCGTGATCCTCTCGATATTCTCGTAGATTGCCAGATCCTTCTCACGTCCCTTCTCAACTGCCAGTTTCTCGGCAAGACCTTTCAGGATCTTTGCTCTGGGATCAGAAATTGAGTAAACGGCATGGCCCATTCCGTAGATAAGACCGAGACCGTCGAATGCCTTCTTGTCCAGGATCTTCTCGAGATAAGTGGTAAGCTCCTTCTCGTTGTCAGTGTCCTTAACGTTCTTCTTGATGTCGTTGACCATGTCGACGACTTTGATGTTGGCACCACCGTGCTTGGGGCCCTTCAGCGATGACAGCGAAGCCGAGATCACTGAGTAGGTATCCGAACCTGCAGATGTGATGACACGTGCCGTGAATGTTGAGTTGTTTCCTCCGCCGTGTTCCATGTGAAGCACCAGCGCAGCATCCAAGACCTGAGCTTCCAGCTCTGTGTAGCTCTTGTCAGGCCTGAGCATCCTCAGGATGTTCTCCGCCATTGAGAGTTCCTTCTTCGGGTAGTGGATGATCAGACTCTCCTTGAGGTCGTAGTGCTTGTATGCCTGGTATGCGTAGACCGCGAGCATCGGCATAACGCTGATGATCCCGACGCACTGCCTGAGGACGTTGTCGATGGAATTGTCCATGACCTTATCGTCGTATGTCGCAAGCGTAAGGATACTTCTGGAAACAGAGTTCATGACATCCTTGCTGTGCGCCTCGAGAATGATATCCCTGACGAATCCCTTGGGGAGTTTTCTCTTCTCGGCGATGATATTCATGAAGTCCTGCAGCTGCTTCTTTGTAGGCAGGTGCCCGAACAAAAGCAGATACGCGGATTCTTCGAATGCGAACTTCTGTTCGTGGTGTCCGAAGATGAGATCATTGATCTCGTAACCTCTGTACTGTAATTTTCCGTCGCATGGTGTCCTCACTCCGTTGATGGTGATGAATCCGTCGACCCTGGATATGTTCGTGATACCGGTGATGACTCCCTTTCCGTCCTTGTCGCGGAGTCCCTTCTTGACGTCGTATTTCGTGTAGAGTTCAGCGGGGATGTTATCGTTGGCTATGCAGATCTCTGCCTGCTTCTTGAAGTAGTCCTTTCCAGTCATTTCAGCATCCTCTCTATTGCCTCATGCGGTCCACTTTATCATAAAGGCAGTTAATTAATATTGCCGTCCGAATCGATTGGAAAACCCTTTCTTATACCTGTAAGATGTGCCTGATGCATGGACTTCTCCAACCTGCGCTTCACGGTCACCCGCCTGTGCGGCGGACAGGATCTGGTCCTCACCCCGGACAGGAAGATCCCGGTGGACTGCGACAGGGTTTTTGTCCAAATGAAGAGCACTTATGTGAGGGGAGCAAGGGACAGTGCCAGATTCGACTGGAACGGCATAATGATAACCGTCTATCCGGCTGGTTCGATAATGTTCTCGTTCTTCAACGACAGGGTGAAAGCGGAAGAGTATGCTAGAACAATCCTGTCGGAGATATACGACGAGAATGATGAGAAGACGATAGGTTTCGTGGAAGAGAGGATATGATCACTGGACGAACTCTATCAGATGCTCTATCAGCACTCTGACGGTCTGTTCCCTGACATCCTTCCTGGAACCTTCGAAGTGGTTCTCGTATGCTGCGGTCCTTTTACCATCGGTGACAGCCATCCAGACCGTCCCCACAGGCTTCTGCGGAGTACCGCCGTTAGGGCCCGCTATGCCTGTCACGGAACCTGCTATGTCTGAACCGTAGACCTTCAGGGAACCCAACGCCATTTCTTTAGCGACGGCTTCGCTGACGGCTCCGAATTCGATCAATGATGAACGGGAAACTCCGAGAATGCTCTCCTTGGATTCATTTGAATATGTGACCGCAGAACCCAGGAAGAACTCGGATGAACCGCTGAGATCCGTTATCTCGGAAGAGATCATCCCTCCGGTGCATGATTCCGCGAGGGAGAGCTTCAGACCTTTGGAGGTCATCAGTTCCTTCAGAAATTCAGTCCTTGAGGTCGTCAGGGGAATCACCCGTGAGTTCCTTTATCCTGGAGATACCGTCGATGTCCTTGACTATCCTGGCTACAGCCGGGGGCACCAGCGATTCCCAGTCGCCGCCTTCTGCCATCCTTCTCCTGACCTCGGTCCCCGAGAACTCCTTCCTGTTGTACAGGGGAGAATCGCGCAGCTCGAATCCTGCTTCTTCGAACAGACGCCTGGTGACGCTGTTGTTCGAATAGACGACGGAGAACGGAGGGCACATGGACACCACGTGGGACACCCAGACTGAATACCTGTTGATATCCTCCACGGGAACTATCGCCGCATTCACGATGCCTTCGTCCCTCAGGGTCTCGGAGATCATCGAATACCTCTCGCCTGCGGTGAAAGGATTGTCGCGGCTGTGGGAATATTGCGCACTTCCGATGCCTATGATCATGCGGTCGCATTCGGAGGCCACCTTGCGGATGACCTCCAAGTGCCCGTTGTGGAACGGCTGGAATCTGCCGATGATTAGAGCATCGTTGCCGTGTCCGCTGACCATCGTTCCGCCTCAGAGAGGTGTCGGGTTGGTTCCGCCCTCGTTGATCGTGACCGGGGACTCGGGAAGTTCCTCTTCCTTCGTCTCCGTGACTGTCTCGGTGGCGGTCTCCAAGGGCTGCTCGGGGATCCTCGGAGGCATCGCCTTCGGGGGTTCGAGCTTTACCGCGGTGGACACTCCGCCCTCGTTGAGGGGAAGGAGCTTCTCGAGGTATTCCTGCTTCCTGGGACAGTCGACGAACGCATACTCCAATACATCGCGGAGCGTCTCGACGAGGATGATCTCCATGGTGTCGTAGAACCTCCTCTCGATCATGACGTCCTGAGCGTTGTCCTTGGGGATGATCGCTCTCTTGATGCCTGCCTGCGCTGCTGCTTCCAGCTTCGCGGTGACTCCGCCGACGGGGAGGACCCTTCCGCGGACGTTCAGGCTTCCGGTCATCGCCATGGTCTGGTCGATGGGTATGTTCTCGAGCGCCGATATCACTGCCGTTGTGATGGTGATGGATGCGCTGTCTCCCTCGACTCCGTCGTAGGTTCCGATGAACTGTATGTGGATATCGGAATCGGCGATGTCCGTGAGGGTGTACTTCTTGATGACCGCGGAGATATTCTCCACTGCTTCCTTGGCGATGTCTCCCAGCTTTCCGGTGGCTACGATGTGTCCCGCCTTCTTGTTCTGTGAAGGTGCGACCTCAGCCACAATGGGGAGAACGATACCAGAGTACTCGGCCATGTTGGAGCTTGCGTTGAGCGCTGCGAGACCGTTGATCATTCCGACCTTCTGACCGTCGGTGTTGAACAGCTCGTACTTCTTGCTGCCCTCGACCACGCGGTCTGCGATCTGCTGCTCGACGCTGCGTGCCGTGCGCCTTGCCTCTATGACATCCTCCACGCGGACGACGTTCCTTCCGCGCTGGATGGCCACATCTCCCGATACACGGACGAGACCTCCCAGTTCTCTGAACCTGAGGGTGAGCTCCCCCTTCCTTCCGGAACGGCGCTGTGCTTCCCTGATGATCTCGCCTGCTGCGTACTTGTCGAAGGGCGGGATCTTCCCGTCCTTCTTGACTTCCTGCGCGATGAATCTGATGACGTTCTTACGGTTCTCGTCGGTGTCCGGCATGGTGTTCTTCATGTACACCTCGTAACCGTAACCTCTGATCCTCGACCTGAGTGCGGGGTGCATACCCTGGATCGCATCGAGGTTTCCTGCGCAGACAAGTACGAAGTCCGTGGGGACGGGCTCGCTCTTGACAAGTGCGCCTGAGGACCTCTCCGACTGACCGGTGATACTGAGCTTCTTCTCCTGCATCGCAGTGAGGATTGCCTGCTGGGATTCCATCCTCAGCATGTTGATCTCATCGATGAACAGAACACCCTTGTTGGCCTTGTGGATGGCTCCGGCCTCGAGCCTGTCGTGGGAAGGCGTCTCGAGACCTCCCGACTGGAACGGGTCGTGTCTGACATCTCCGAGAAGGGCTCCTGCGTGGGCTCCGGTTGCATCGACGAACGGAGGCATATCATTCGATTCATGCCCCACCAACAACTTGGGCACGATCATGATCTCCTGCTTCTGGCCGGGGCCTCTGAATACAATATAGAGGAAGAATCCCGCAAGTATGGATATCCAGAGGAGCGCCATGTCCTTGGTGTATATCCAGTAGATGATTCCGATCGCAACGATACCGAGAATCAGATAGAGGATCATGTTGTTCTTCTGATTCTTCTGGGCTGCCGCCTGGAGCTTCTGCTCTGTGACGATGGGTTTACCCTTGCCTGCCGGCAGAACGCGTATCCTGGGCTCGTTGAAATCCTCGGGGTTGTGATAGGCTATGATATCCTGAAGCTCTCCCTTGGGCAGATACTCCACCATCGAGTTGGCCAGCATCGACTTTCCGGTACCGGGCTCACCGATGAGCATCACGTGCCTCTTCTGGGCTGCCGCCTTCTTCACCACCTCCACGGCACGGTCCTGTCCGATGACCTGGTCGGCCATCTTCTCCGGGATCTCGATGTCGTTGGTCGTGTTGAAGGTCTGGTCCTCGATCCATTCATCGAGGGGTGCTACGGATTCCTTGTTGGTGTCCTTGTCCATTTCCCTTCCTCCTACTAGCCTGAAAATGTACTTCTATAAAAAGATGTATCTTCCATGGCCTTTTAATATACCCCATTAAACGGGCGTATTATAAGAACTTGACCCTCGGATGAGGTGGCATCGACAATACAAAAATGATGCGATGAAAAGTGCCAGACGGGGGATGTCCCCCGTCTGGTTTCAATATTTGTTCTTTTGGAACTTTCCGTCCTTCTTCTGCTTCAGGACGGAAGATCCCTGATTCTTGGCGATGCTCTTGGCGTATTCCTCGGCCTCAGCCTTGGTGTTGAAGAGCTTGGTCGCCTTATCGCTGCCGGCCTTTTTGACGGCCCACTTGTTGTCCTCCTTGCGGCGGACGACGAGCTGTTTCGCCGCTGCAGGTTTCTTCTCCGCGGGCTTCTTGGCTGCGGGTTTCTTCTCCGGGCCCTTTGCGGCGGGTTTCTTCTCGACCGCCTCCTTCGCCGCAGTGGTCTTCGTTGTGGCGGGCTTCTTCGCAGCCGTCTTGGCCGCGGTCTTGGTCTCTTTCTTCTCAGCAGGTTTCTTGGCCGCTGCGGGTTTCTTCTCAGCAGGTTTCTTGGCCGCTGCGGGTTTCTTCGCAGCAGGCTTCGCTTCTTTCTTCTCTGCCATTTTCTCACCTTTATAGTTGCATTATAGCGCTTATGCTTTTTAACATCGTTGCAAGCGATGTCAAATCCGTTGCGATGTTGTCTCCCAACGAACCGACGATCATCGCGTTGTCCGTACCCATCTCCGACACCCTCGAATCGGTCTTGAGACCTACGCAAATCTTGCCTCTGGCATATGCGTATCCGAGCTCGAAGCAGGCGCCCTCGTCGGGCACCCTCCCGTCCAGGATTATCAGGAGGATGTCCGAGGAATCTATCGCTTCGATGTCCTTGGCGAAGAATCCCGTCAGGAGCCTCCTTCTCTTCTCGTCGGTGTCCGGGATCTCGGTCACCTCTGAATTCTCCTGCGGAAGGAAGACGTCGAATCCTTCAGACCTCAGTTCCTCCGTGACCTTCGCGTTGAATTCGCGTTCGGCCTGCGAGAACAGCGGGGCAGCGAGATAGATCTTCATGCTACCTCAATCGATGACGGTGGATATGATTCTACGCATCGCCGTGGCAAATATCATAAAACCATGAACCCATCATCGTCCCATGGCCGATCCGGAGTTCGAGGCTGTCACCAAGGCGAAGAATCAGAGGGACAGCGGCAATCCCAAGGGTGCCCTGGACACCCTGGAAGCGTACCTTCTCACCGACCCCTACAACGCCAAGGTCAGGATGCTGGTGTCGCAGATAGCGTTCTCCTGCGGGATGGACAACTACGGACTGATACAATTGGATGCGATCATCGACTTCGATCCAGACAACATCGAGGCGAGGAAGGCATTGGTCACCGTCCTCAAGAAGAACAAGAGGAACAACAAGGAGACCGAGGAACTGTTCGAATACCTCATCGAGCACTGTCCGGACGATGCCGACGTGTTCAACAGCTACGCCATATTCTGCAAGATGCAGCTCACCGACTTCAAGAAGGCGGCGGAACTTTACGAAAGGGCGATCGAACTGGAACCCAATTCTTCAGAATATCATCTGAACTACGCGATACTCCTGGTCAACGACCTGAAGGACTACCAGAAAGGAAGAGAGGAACTGGAGGCCGTTGTTAGATTGGACCCCTACAACGTCCGCGCGAAGGACGCTTTGGACAGGCTGATCAAGAAGAAATTCAAGGACGGCAAACCCAAGAAGGGATTGTTCCGCAGATGATGTTGTATTAAATAAGGTCAGAATCATCAGTTTTCAGGAGTTGTATTATGGCAAACATCAAAGGAAGCAAGACAGAGGCTAACCTCCTCGCGGCATTCGCAGGAGAGAGCCAGGCAAGGAACAAGTACACATACTACGCCTCCCAGGCGAAGAAAGAAGGATACGAGCAGATCTCCGCCGTATTCCTGGAGACAGCGGACAACGAGAAGGAGCACGCCAAGATGTGGTTCAAGGTCCTCCACGGAGGATCCGTCCCCAAGACAGTCGAGAACCTGAAGGATGCGGCATCCGGAGAGAACTATGAGTGGACGGAGATGTACATGGAGTTCGCCAAGACCGCAAGGGAGGAAGGATTCAACGAGATCGCTGAGGCCTTCGAGGGCGTCGCCAAGATCGAGAAGGAGCA
>Ga0310696_10007648_pt1 | contig 12671 bp, 12 predicted proteins | sample AusTroGonzalo_MG_4_FD_203885 | JGI IMG/M metagenome (GOLD analysis project Ga0310696, IMG submission 203885) | Bovine rumen microbial communities from tropical cattle in Woodstock, Queensland, Australia - Gonzalo_02 (v2) (version 2) | ecosystem: Host-associated > Mammals > Digestive system >... | reverse complement strand
CGAAGTCTACTTGCCCAAATTCTTCGGAACGCTTTTATTGCCGGGCGACGTGTCGTTCCCGACCGGCATTTACGACAGCCTTGTACACAATTGCTTTATCGAAAACGCACTGGTCCACAAGGTGGCCATGCTCAGCAATATTTTAGTGCGCAGCAGCGCCGTGGTGCAGAACGTGGGCTCGATTATCAGCAGCGGAAAAATCAGCTACATGATCGGAAACTCCATGCACGTGGGTAACGAAATGGGTGGCCGCAAAGTGGCCGTGTTCCCCGAAATCACCATGGAACTGGTCGAAGCCCAACTGTTCCACAAGCCTGAACCCGAAGTCGCAGCAGCCTTCGACGAACAGCTCAAGGCCTACCGCGAAGAAACCGCATTCCCGTTCGGCGTAGTCGGCAAGGGCGCCGTAGTCTGCAATACAAACATTATTCGTAACAGCTGGATTGGCGCACACGCTCGCATCGAAGGCGCCGAAAAAATTCGCAATTCCGTGGTGCTTTCTTCGCTCGAAGAACCGAGCCACGTTTACGATTCCGTAATTCTCGAAAATTCGAACGTGCAAAAGTCGGTCACCATTCACACCGGTGCCGAAGTGCAGGGCTCTGTGCTCATGAGCCGCACCACAGTCGCTTGCAAGGCGATTGTGAAGTCTTCGATTGTTGCACCGTGCTGCCACATTGAAGAAGGCGAAGTGAACAGTTCTTACGTGGGCCCCATGACCCAAATGCACCACCACTCGCTTTTGATTGCGGCCCTTTGGCCCGAAGGCTGTGGCAACCTGGGTTACGGCGCGAACGTGGGCAGCAACCACACCGGCCGCATGCCCGACCAAGAAGTGATGCCCGGCCAGGGAATGTTCTTTGGCCTTGGCGTGAACATCAAGTTCCCCGCCAACTACCGCGAATCGCCTTTCACTTTGATTGCCACCGGACTGACCACGCTCCCGCAGCGCGTGAAGTTCCCGTTCTCGCTGATTCGCCCGGGTGACCCGCAGTTGGTGGGAGTGGCACCGCGCCTGAACGAAATTGTGCCGGGCTGGAACTACGCCCGCAACGCCTATGCGCTTGACCGCAACCTTTACAAGTATTCGCTGCGCGGCAAGGGCATTGTGCCTTCTACATTCTACAGCATTTTTAGCCCCGACACCGTGCGCTATGTCTATGACGCCTACCAGCGCCTGCAGGTGAATACCATCCGCGATATTTATACCAAGGAACAAATTGACGGTCTGGGCGAAAACTTTATGCGCGAACGCATTCGCCAGCAGGCGATCAAGACGTACCAAGAATACATGGAACGTTATGCGCTCGAACTGATTATCACCCTAGTGGTAAACGATGCGAACCTGCAGACGCAACCCGTAAAGGAACTGCGCCGCATGGCTACCAACGAAGCCAACAAGGACGTGATGCGCGTGGTGGCTTTGCCCGAGACCTTCGACGAATTGCTCAAGCGTTACCGCCAGCTGGAAAAGGACTGGTACGAACGCGTGACTCACGGGCTCGACAAGGACAACGAACGCGGCCGCCAGATTTTTAACGACTACGATGATGCGCACCCGATCGACAAGGGATTCACCGAATGGGAAAAGGCCCGCGTCGAAGAAAAGCTACGCCGCCTGAATTCTATTGCCAAAACGAATAAGCCCGAATAGCAAAGATGAGTTCAGCTTTACTGATACTTGCATTGCTGTTGGTGCTTGAATTCATTGCGCGACTTGTGCTTGAAATTCGCGAGCGCAGGCTTACGCAATTGCGCGGCGGAATCTTTGCCGTGTTGCGTTTGGTTCCATTGCTGAACGACATTGTGCCGCTGCCCGAAAACCGCAAAGCGCCTACCGAAAATGAATTCGTGAGAAAGCACGAAGAAGGCCACAAGGAATTGCGCCACAGCATTCTGAGAAACCTTGCCAAGGTGGCGATGTTGCTGTTGGCCGTGTGGCTGTTCGCCTTCTTGATGAGCAGCAGCACGTACGGCTTGTTGGAATCGGTTTTGTGGTTACACTTGGCAGCGATTCCGTTCCGCATTATTTTCCATTTGTATTGCTGGCACCAGGAATACGAAGCCGACCAGTACGCCTTTGACAAGCTAGGCAAAAAGGTGGCCAAAGCCGCCATGCGAAACCTTGCCGAAAGCGAGATCCCGTATACAAAATTGTTCGCAGTGGTTTACCGCGAACACCCGACTGTCGCAATCCGCAGTCAAAAGATTTTGAACAAAGAAATTAAAGCCGCTTAAGCTTTAGGCGATTTAGATTCGCGCGGGCAGCGACCCAGTGCAAGAATCACTGCGTTCACTACGAACGCGGCAATCATCAAGATATCCCCGGTATGCTGGCCAAGCGAACCCGGTAACGCCGGACACAGTTTACCCGAAAGCGCTAAGATTCCGCCTGCAATAATGGCAGCACCCACAAACTTGGGCTTTGCTTTAAGGCCCAAGAGGCCCCACAGAATAGGCACGGTAAATGCACCCGCATAAACCGCAAGCGCCAAAAGCAAGGTGCCAATGATATCGGTAAACACAAGAGCAAGCATCAGAGCGAGCAAGCCATTGAAGAGGATAACCATGCGGGCCTGTAACAGCGAGGGCTTGCGGCACCAACCGTTAATAATGATGGAGCTGCTTAAAAGGGTTGTGTCGGCGCTGCTGAGCACGACACTCAAAAGCGCAAGAGCAAACAGCGGAATAAGCGCAGAGGGGAGCACCGTATTTGCAATCACCGTAATGCGCGCGCCCTGCATATTGTAGGCACCCATGTCTCCAATGCTTTCGCTAAAGGCAGCAAGGAATCCAATCACAAAAGCGACAGGAATCAATGTGCAGGCAGCGATTGCAATGGCCTTCTTGGCAGTGGCGGGATCTTTGGCGCAGAAGACGCGGCTGTAAATGTCGGGGCCTGCCGTATACGTGGTGCCGTAAGTCAGAATAAGCAAGAACAAATCGAGGGGCGAAAAGTTCGTGTTAAAGGGGAAAGCAGGGGCCCCCTGCATAATAGACGAAAGCGAAGCCGGCGCTTCGGCCCCCGACACACCGCCGAACAGCGCAAAGCCTGCAAGCAACAAGAGCCCGACAATAATCAGACAAGCCTGCATAAAGTCGGTGCGCAAAATCGAAAGCTGGCCGCCCGCAAGCGTGTAGCCTGTAAACACGACCGCCGACACAATGGCAGCCGTCATGTAATCCATAGACACAAACGTCATGAGCAGCTTGGCTGCGGCAATAATCTGGGCGGCCACAATGCCTGTCCACGCGACCGGTATCACTAAAGATGCTACCATTCGCGGGCCTTTGCCGTACAAGTTTTCAACCAGGTCCGGCAAGGAATATTTACCGTGCTCGTAGGCGCGCGCCGCAAACGGAATCAGCGCAAACAAACCAAGCGCGCCCACCAGCATGAACCAGCTTGCGGCCCCGCCGAGCTTTGCACCGCTATCGACGGCGCCAATCACGGCCGACCCGCCAAGAATCGTCGCCACCAGGCTTCCGGCTACCGCCTTCGCCGATGCTCCTTTGCGTGCCACGAAAAAATCAGGAATGTCCTTTACGCGCCACGCACTGCGTACCGCAATCGCAATCAAAACCACAAGATAAATGATTAATGCGTATGTCATACACTTTCCCAAATCCTAGTTAATCCAAATCCTATAAATTCGTGAGGAAAAATAGCTATTCAATAAAATGAGCGCTAGAACTTGCGGCCGCACAAAGCCCATCCAAGTTGCCCTGCACACCCCAAAATTTGTATATTCTTGAGTACAGAGGTTTTTATGTCTCGATTCTTTGGTTTATTCGCATCTGTTTTTACTGCAATCGCATTTTGTGCCACCAGCGCCCTCGCCTTCGATGTCTCGGTCAAGGCAAACGTCGATAACGCCCAAGTGTTCGTGGGCGACATGTTCAATTACGAAATCCAGGTGGTGGCTCCCGAAAACGCAATCGTCGACTTGCCAAGCTTTGTCGGCAACCTCGGCAGTTTCGAAGTCAAAGAAATGAAAAACGAAAAAGTCACCGAAGGCATGCCCAAGGGTACCGCCAAGTTCGTGTGGCTTGCAACGCTCAACACCTTCGTAAGCGGCGACTTTCTGATTGCTCCGCAGCAAGTGAGCGCCGTTGTCGATAACGACACCGTAAAAACAAGCACCGATCCCGTGGCCGTGAAAGTTTCTACCCGCACCACCGGCGAAGAAGAAGACATTTTGGAAGTGGAAGACCCGCTGGACGACCCGAGACTCCCGCAGTGGCTTTACATTGTGCTGATTGTGGTGGGCGTATTGCTGCTCGTGTTCCTCGGCTGGTTCCTGCATAAAAAGTTTGCCAAGAAAGGTGCTGCACCCAGGCTCCCGCCGTACGAAGAAGCTGTGCATGCCCTCAAGGAACTGCGCCAAAAGAATTACCTTGCCGAAGGTAACCAGGGCGACTACTTTATGGCTCTCGGCTTCATTGCACGCCGCTATATCGAGCGCCGCTTTGAAGTGGATATTCTGGATGCTACCGTGGCCGAACTCAAGCAGCGTATGGCTCACGTGGCCGGCCTTCCGCAGGCCTACAAGGAATCGGTGGTAACGCTTGCTGTTGAAACCGAACCGGTCAAGTTTGCCAAGATGAAACTCGATGGCGAACGCTGCCGATTCTGGGACGAATGGGCCGACCGCCTGCTCGAAGACACCAAGCCCACGCCCGAAGAAGAACAGGCCAAAAAAGACGAATTAAAGGCCGCCGTCGACACGATTCGCAAAGCAAAGAAAAAGAAGAAGTAACAACCCCATGAAATCGATCGAGGTTGTTGCAGGCATTATCAAAGATGGCGACAAGATTTTCGCCACCCAGCGCGGCTATGGCGATTTTAAAGACGGCTGGGAATTCCCGGGCGGCAAAATGGAGCCCGGCGAAACGCCCGAACAGGCAATCGCCCGCGAACTCAAAGAAGAGCTTGCGGTCGATGTGAATGTGGGTGAATTCTTATGCACGGTGGATTATGATTATCCCGCCTTCCATTTGACCATGCATTGTTTTTATTGCTCCGTTATCGGCGGAGAATTGACTCTGTTGGAGCATGAAGCCGCTAAATGGCTAAAAACCACAGAACTGCATTCCGTCAACTGGTTGCCAGCCGATGTCGAAGTCGTAAAGGCGCTCGAAAGAAAGAACGCCTAGACTATTCAGCCTTAAAGCTATCCAGAATCTTGTACAGAATGCCGTATAGCGTCTTGGCTTCGGTTTCTGACAAATCAATGCAACTTGCCATAGACTTGGGAACGCTTGCGGCCTTGCTCTTGAGCGCTTCACCTTCGTCGGTAAGGCTCACCAAAAGACAGCGCTCGTCGCTTTCTTCACGGGTACGCACAATGTAACCCTTGCCTTCAAGCTTTTTTAAAAGCGGGGTGAGCGTACCTGAATCCAGGAACAGCTTTTTGCCGAGTTCCGTAACGTTGCACTTTTTTTCTTCCCACAAGGCAAGCATTACAATGTACTGCGTGTAGGTAAGATCCAGCGGTTCCAGGAACGGCGCGTAACGGCGCGTAATTTCCTTGGATACGGCGTACAGCGGAAAGCACAGCTGGTTTTCAAGTTTTAGCTGAGGACAGTTCATTGCATCTCCTAGAGCAACTTTTCAACACAGGCGCGAACATCGTCCATGTCGGCGGTCGGTTCAAAGCGCGCGACAACGTTTCCTTCGCGGTCAACCACGAACTTGGTGAAATTCCACTTGATGTCGGGATTATTCTTGTAATCCTTATCGATGCTCTTGAGCAAGAGCGCCATCGCAGCGGCCTTGACTCCGAATCCGAAACCTTCGAAACCCTTTTGCGATTTCAGGTAAGTATAAAGCGGGAGTTCGTCCGGGCCGTTCACGTCGGACTTTTTCATTTGCGGAAATTCCGTGCCGTAATGGAGCGTGCAGAAATCATGGATTTCTTCGTCGGTGCCGGGAGTTTGCCCTTTGAACTGGTTGCACGGAATGTCGATGACTTCGAAACCTTTTTCGTGGAAGTCAGCGTACATGCGTTCAATCGGCTTGTAATGCGGGGTAAAGCCGCAACCAGTTGCCGTATTCACGATGAGCATCACCTTGCCTTTAAAGTTTGCAAGCGGAACTTCGTTGCCTTTTCCGTCGATGAGCGTGTAATCGTAGATGGTCATATTTTGCCTCCGCGTTTTGTGATTTCAATTGTATACAATTAAATTTTATAAAATTAAATGCAAAAAAGCAATAGTTGGAGGCAAAAAATATGATTTATTTTGATTTTTTACAAAAAAGACCCGCCGTTTCCGGCGAGCCCTTAGAGTAGGAGGTGTATATAGGAATTTCTAGAACTGTTCGAAGAACTTGTGGACTTCTTCCGGAACCCAAGTGCTTTCCCAGTTCCAGCCGACACCCATGTTACCGGTGTCATGTGCTGTCCACTGGTGGTCACCGGGCCAGCTGCACCACTTGACCGGGAAGCGTTCGTCCACGTTCTTGAAGTCGTAGCAGACGTGTCCGGTATTGCCCCTGACTTCTTCGGGCTTTTCGCTGCTGGCGTCGGTGAAGTCGCCGTTGGCGTCGGCCTTGCCATTACGCTTGAGGATTCTCGGGAGGGCGCTGGTCTTCGCGCGGTTGTAATCGCAGCGGCCATCGTTTACGCCGTGAACGTTCATCCAGGCAATCGGCAAGTTCTTCATGTTGTTGCCTTCGGGGAGCCAGATGTTGTAATCGGCCACAGCGTAGGTGGCGGCGGCGCGCACGCGGCTCTGCATGTCCTGCATCAAGGAATAGCTGAACATGGCACCATAGCTAAAGCCGTTAATGAACACGCGGCTGGTATCGACGCAGTAGTTTTCATTCAAAGCGGTAAGCGTCTGAGCGAAGAAGTCGTGGTCAGCCTGACCCTTGTTCCAGAGGCCGCCAATTGCATCTAGCGAGACGAAGATGTAGTCCCCGTTCTTGTCAAGAACCTGCTGGCCATAGTAAGGAGTCGGGTGGTCATAGTCTGCGGCATGGTGCACGAAGTCTTCGCCACTACTACCATAGCAGTGCAGAGCAAAGAGCACCTTGTGGGGTTTGTTGTTGTCGTAGTTCTTGGGCAGCGTGATGAAGTATTTGCGGGTGTCGCTGCCAACCCTGATTTCAAACTGGTCGCCGTTTTCGACGCTCTTGACCTTTTGCAGCTTGGAGTTGGTGCCGCAACCCTTACTCGGGGTGGGCGCATTACCCAAGGCGTAGCCGAACTTAAATGTCGGTTCGCTCTTGTTGAGTTTTACGTCGAGAGTGGTGTCCAAAGTGCCAAGCGGCACGGTAAGCGTGTCAAAACCTTCGGCAACGAATCGCACGGCTTCGCCCTGCTGCACAGCCTTCATGAGGGCGGAACTTGCCTCGGTACCGAGGGAGAAGCTACCGTCGGTCGAGAACTTGAAATTCTGCTTGGCGCTACCCACAGAAACCTGCGCAAAGTAGGTGCCGCGAGCCTTGACGGCCCTGCTCAAGTCATAGGAGCCGGAGCCTTGCAAGGTCTTTTTGAAAACTTGGTTGCCCAGCGAGTTGAAAATCTTTACCTGTACTGGAGATGTACTACTCTGTGAGTACGAAAGAATACCGTTATTGATTCCGATGTAACCGACAGAATTGCGGAAGGAATGGATTGCCGTAATGGAATCCTGTTCGTCTTCGTGAATGGTGAATTTACCCTGGTCATCTGTCGTGGCAGTTTTACCTTCTTTCAGGAGGCTGACCGAGGCACCCTTGAGAGCCTTGCCCTCGTTGTCTGAAACGGTGCCAGATAGTGTGTATGCAGATGCCATTCCGCAGAAAGCGAATAAACACGCTGCCGTAAATAAATTGGGCGCTTTGATATGCATGCAGACTCCTTTTTTAATGCCCCATTGTAAACACTAACCATATATAAACTAACTTCTAATAGAGGCAAGATTGCAAGGCAAAGCCTCTCACTCATGGATGATTCGTCTATAAAAAGATATTTACAGAGGTCTCAAGAGTCCCAAAATGGACATTTTTGAGTCTTTTTCTACATTTTCCGGTATGAATATCTTCAAGAACATGGCCTTTTTTACCCTCGCCGCAGTCCTTACCGCAGGCATTTTCACTACGGCAAGTGCCGCTCCCCAAGAATCTGACGAAGACATCAAAATCGTCAAGGTAAACGACAACAACTTCGAAAAAGAGATTTTGAAGTCCAAAAAGCCGGTCATTCTTGAAATTTCATCCACCAGCTGCCCGCCCTGCCTGGTGATGATTCCAACCCTCATCAGTATCGCCAAAAACTATAGCGACATCAAGGTCGCCTCGGTCGGTATCGACGAACAGGGCATCGACAAAATCAAGGCCACGCTCCCCATTCAGGCATTCCCCACATTCTTCTTGGTTAAAGATGGCAAAATCGTGAACCGCCTGGTCGGAGCTGTCAAAGAAGAAGAGCTGTTGGCAGCACTCCAGTACACGCCCAAGCCGGCCTCCGCAAAAACGAGCAAGAAATCCAAGAAAAACTCCCCAAAGAATCTCGTTTGCAAAGTCAACGGCCAGTTTAACGGCCTCAAGAACCTAGTGACCATTTCCTTTGAATTCGGCCCAACCGAAATCAAGAATGTCGACATCGTAACAGATGTATTCATTCCGCCCGAAATGGAAGACCACCGCGAAGATATTATCGCAAGAATGCGTGCCAGCGGCAAGGGCGAAGTAACCACGACCCTCACAGGCCTGCAGATCCATATCGACAACGACTGCCGCTTTATGAAAGCCATGGACATGAAGCGCACATCGACCTATGGCGAAATGCGCGCCGGGCTTGAACTGCAAGGCTTCAGCTGTAAATAAGTTTAATATAATATTCTATATATCCAAGCCAACATTTTGGCTTTTTTAATTATTTTATTTGTATCATAAATAAAATATTGGTTCCTCGGCTCCTTTTCTATATTGCCGCTCGCCGAATTGTTTTTTGGAGGAATCATGAACAGAAAGGCTCTTATTGCTGTTTCGGCAGCATTTTTGACATGCTTCATTTCTACAGCTTGGGCAGAAAGACCTACTGAAGAAAAGCCGGTATGCACTTTCCCGGGTGGAGCATATTATCAGTCTAACAATACTCTGTATCTGGAATCGTTTAACGACGAATCCGCACAAGTTGTAATTACAAACGAAGCCGCAAGCTGCGTCAATTCTAACAGCAGCAGCTTTGATCTAGTTGTAGAGCGCAACACAAAGTTGGCCGCCAACTCGACAATCGTTCTCCCCTTGAACTTCAAGTCTAAAAACGACTGCATTGACTTGTATGAACCTGTAAACTTCAGCGACGATGAAGAGGGCAACTGGAGCGTTACTGCCAAGCACCTCAAAAGCGAAGGCAATGGAAACAGGCCCATGCTGATGATTACCGATACCGACAGAGAAGAATGCCAGAATATCAAGGAAATCGAATTTACAGCAAACAACCTGCAGTCTACCGAACACGCAGTAGCCTCCTTCCAGCTCTATAACGATCATAAGCGCGGTAATGACTGGTCTTTCGAAGGTACATACTCTTACATTCGTTGGGACAAGGATCACGCCGACTTGGGTAAAGTCTATGGCTACGCCGCTAAGGACAAGTATAAAGTAGAAGCCGGCCAGTTCACCAAGGGTGGCGCAGGCGCCTTTATTCCGCCTCTTCGCGCCTATCTCAAGTACATCGGCCAAACGACTCTCAAAAAGTCCGTCGAATCCATTGCCGAATTGCCTGAAACAATCGACGTGACGCTTATTGACGAAGAAGAAGGCACCACGCATATCGCTCGCTGGAATATGGCCACTGGCGAAATCGTTAAGGTTAACGGCGTGTACGACCTTAAGGGTCGCAAGTTGAACAGCAAGCCCCAAAACAAGGGCATGTTCATCGGCAACACCAACATTCAGAAGTAATTATCCAGGGGTAGGTTTGTTATGGAAAAGAAAGAATACAAAGCACCGAAAATGGACATCTTAACGTTCGGACACGATTGCCAACTTCTTTGCGGAAGCTGCAACAGTGAACCTGAAGATCGTGATTACGATGACGAATTTGGTTTGAACTTTGGCGGCAACAATAACCGCCACGCCTAAAAACTAGCCCACAATCACCTTGTAGAATTCAAGGAATTGTGCAGGCGAAAGTTCTTCGGCGCGAACAGTTGTCGGATAATCCAGGAGCTCAATGGCTTCCTGGATTTTCTTTTTGTCATAAGCGCGGCCGAACGAGTTGGCAAGCGTCTTGCGCTTTTGAGTGAAGGCGGCGCGCACAAAGTCAAAAAATCCCTCGGGAGCCTGGAGCGCATCTGCCTTGGGCGTCAAGAGCATGGTAGCGCTATCTACATTGGGGCGCGGCGTAAAATGTTCGGGCCCAATCTTGCGCAGAATCTGCGTGTCGGCGTAAGCGGACACCAGAACAGAAAGGCTGCCGTAATTGCTGCTGCAGGGGCTTGCGCAAATGCGCTCGGCAACTTCCAGCTGCACCATTCCCATAAAGCCCTTGGTCAAGTGCAGTTTCGGCATGAGCCCTGCGATAATCGCAGTCGACACATTGTAGGGCAAGTTTCCCGTGACCCAGGGCTTTTCGTGGGCATCCAAAAACGCCTGCAAATCAAACTTTAAAAAGTCGATGTTTTCAATGTGGAAATTCTCGCGGCCCTGGAATTTTTGTTGCAAAAATTCCACGCACTGCTCGTCGATTTCGACGGCAGTGAGTTCCACGGCGCGTTCGAGCAAGTGTTCCGTAAGGGCGCCGTGGCCAGGGCCAATTTCAAGCACCCATTCTCCCGCATTCGCAGGCAAATCGCCTGCAATCATCTGCGCGGTAGGTACATCCAAAAAGTTCTGACCAAATTTACGGCGTCTTGCTCTATCCATGCCGACAAAGATAGAAATAAAAAGCCCGCAATTCAATTGCAGGCTATCTAAGTAAGACTTTATTGATTTTTAGAGTCGCGCCTTTACAAGCTTATACAAGTCTGCAAATACTTCATCAGGCGTACGGTCGGCATCAATGGCCGCAACGCAGTCACTGTAGTCACGGGCGGCCGCAAGGTAACCCTTGCGCACCCTCTCAAAAAAGTCGGCCTTCTCGCTCTCAAGTCGATCGGGTGCCTCGCCCCGCTTCGCGGTACGCGCCCGCCCCCGCTGTACATCAATATCAAGCACAACAGTCAATTCCGGAAAGCAACCGTCGCAAGTGATTTCAGTCAGACGCTGCACAAGGTCAGCACCCAAGCCGCGGGCATAACCCTGGTAAGCAAACGTGCTCCATGCGAAACGGTCAGCAATCACAATCTTACCCGCATCAAGCGCGGGCTGAATAATTTCGGCAATCACCTGGGCGCGGGCTGCATTGTACAACAAAAGCTCCGTTTTGTCACTCATGATTCCCTTGAAACTTGTGTCCAACAGAATCTCGCGCACGCGTTCCGAAATCTTTGCGCCGCCCGGTTCACGCAGTTTTACTACGGAATAACCTTCCTTGGTGAGCGCGTCAATCAGCATATCGATCTGAGTCGTTTTACCCGATCCGTCGATACCTTCCAAACTAAAAAAGTGCTTAGCCGTTTTCATAGTAGATTCACAAATACTTTAAAAAGGTAGAAAAAAATTATGCAGCCCCAAGAAAATACTATCTTTACAACGCTTTTTGCAACTAATGGAGTTTTTTATGCCCTCTGAAAATGCGATTATTGAACGTGCCGAAATGTATTTGCGCAAGCTCTCTTGCGGAATCAACCCCCTGACAGACGAAATCCTGCCCGAAGGTGACTCCTGCAAACAAGAACGAATCAGCAAATGCCTCGCCTATGTCGCATCGTTGTTGCAACAGCAGCTGAACCACGACCAAGTTGCCCCCATGCCGACTGTCGAAAAGCAGCGTCCGGTGAAAAAGGCAAAGCCCGCCATGCAAGATTTGGCCATTGATGCCGAAACCTTGAAGGGTTACCGTTTCTTCGATTACCCGGTTTCGATTTCTCGCGTGGTACGCAACGTCAATGAACTCCTGCCGAACAACATGAATCACCTGTTGTATGCCGACGTGGCAAACTTCCTGGTGCAAGAGGGCATTCTCGAAAGACAATCTATCGAAAACGGCACCGAAGCAAACCTGCCCACCGCCAAGGGCGAATCTTACGGATTCGAAAAGGGCGAATCGGATTTGCGCGGTCACCACAACATTTATACGCAGTGCTGGCAACAGGCGCAGCAGTTCATTCTGGATAACATCCAAAAGTGCGTCGCTATTGCCAACGAACGCTACGCCGCCCGCAAGGCCGCCCAGGCTCAAGGCGACGATCAAGAAGTCGCTCCCAGGCGCGTACAGAAAGAAAAATTCCACTTGACTGCTGACCAGCTCAAGGAATACCCCAGCGAAGACACTCCGGTGCCTGTCAGCGAAATCGCACGCCGCCTGAACGCTCTTGTAAGTGACAACATGGAACGCATCTACTACAAGGTCATTCGCGACTGGTTCGTGGAACAGGGCTATCTCGAATTCAAGAATTCCCCGGAAGGCCGTAGCGCATTCCTGCCCACCGAAAAAGGTGCCATGGGCGGACTCTTCGTGGAATCCCGCACCGGCAAAGACGGCGAGCTATACGATGTGGTAATGTACGATGCCAAGGCCCAGCAAATTTACCTGGACCACTTGGCAAGCATTTCCTAAATCAGCTTTTGTTAG
>Ga0310696_10007646_pt1 | contig 12672 bp, 12 predicted proteins | sample AusTroGonzalo_MG_4_FD_203885 | JGI IMG/M metagenome (GOLD analysis project Ga0310696, IMG submission 203885) | Bovine rumen microbial communities from tropical cattle in Woodstock, Queensland, Australia - Gonzalo_02 (v2) (version 2) | ecosystem: Host-associated > Mammals > Digestive system >... | reverse complement strand
GCGCGAACCGCCTCCGCGTCAAGACCTTCGTCCTTTGCGACCGCCTTCATTGCGTCGGTCACGACGCCCTTCCGCGCCGCCTCAAGTTGTGTCATTCTTGGTTCTCCTTTTGCTTCACGATTCTTTGCCCGATGTCCTGGTTGCTTTCTAGGTGCACACGCATATTATACCATTCCGTGAGCGTTCGCGCCGACGATTCCGGCCAACGTCAGAGCGCGGACTTTATCGCCTCGACGAGTTCCGCGTATTCGGCGTCCGCGAGGAACTTGCGCTTGGGGTTCATCGCGAAGACGCCGCCCCACTCGAACTCGTCGCCGGCGTACTTCGGAACGAGATGGAAGTGAAGGTGGTGGCCCGTGTCGCCGTAGGCGCCGTAGTTGACCTTCGTCGGGCCGAAGACGGCATGAAGCGCCTTGGCGACGCGGTTGACGTCCGCGAAGAACGCGTTGCGCTCGTCGTCGGAAAGCGCCGTGATCTCGCTCACGTGCAGCTTTGAGGCGACGATGACGCGTCCGCGATGGCTCTGCTCCTTGAAGAGGTAGAGCTTCGTGGCGTCCAGCTCGCAGATCTTGATTCCGAATGCGGCGAGGTACTCGCCCTCGGCGCAGTAGCCGCAGGTCTTCATTTCCTCGGCGTATGGCATGCAACGTTCATCTATTTTCATGTCGCATATTATACCATAAGCCAGTCTACTTGCGGTGGACGGGAAAATCTTGGCTATCCCTGCCCCTAGCCCCTAACTCCGAACCGCTTTCGCACTCTTTTTGAATCCAGGCCATCAGGAAATCGACGATGCGCGACTGGCGGGAGGGCTGGATGGGCGTTCCCTTCGGGACTTTCCACCACTTCTCCATGCAGCCGCGGCAGCAGCAGGCGCAGGCGTGCTGGGCAAGGAATACGGGGTGGCCTCGCATCGGCGTTTGCCGGCCGTCGTTCGGCGGCGCCGCCGGCGCGAGACGAGCGCGGATGAAGTCCTCGCAATGGCGGCGGATCGTCTCCATGCCCTTCTCGGCTATATACTGCCGGTCGGCGGCGGAGAGATGAAAGCGCGAGCGGAACTTCGACTTTGCGAGCCGCCTAAACGCATTCTCCCTTCCCGCCTGATTCTGCATACGCCCGTCAGACGGCAACTTTTCCCGACTGCTCGAGCGCCTGTGCCAGCTGGTCGGGGCAGGAAGTCCCGTTGCGGCACTGGATGCCCTTCAAGAGCGAGATCACTTCCTCGACCTTGCGGCCGACGACGAGCTTTGCGACGCCCTGCGTGTTTCCGGGGCATCCGCCCACGAACTCGCACTTCGTCACCACGCCGTTCTCAACTTCGTAGTTTATCGCCCGCGAACATGTTCCAGTAGTCTTGAATGTAGTCATTTGTTCCTCCTTTTCTTGCCACTAACGAGACCTCCGGGACTTGCCCGTCTCGGTTGTCCCGTCCGCCTCGGTTGTCCCGGCCGTCCCGTCTGTCCCGTACGTCCTGTTTGTCCCGTACGTCCTGTTTGTTCTCCCAAGTTCACAGGCATATTATACCATACCTTACTCGTTTTTTCGCGGCACATTTACGCCGTCCTGCGCGTCGGACGAGACGCTTGCATTCACATGCGCGTATAACGCGGACCGTCGCCGCCCTGCGGAAACGTCCAGTCGACGTTCCCGCAGGGACACTTGATCTTGCATGTCTTGCAGTGGAGGCAGTTGGAGAAGTCCACGCGCATCCCGTCCCCTTCGCGGCGATAGACCTCGGCCGGACAGAAACGCGTGCACGGACTTCCAAAGAGCCTCTCGCACTCGCCGCATTTGGCGGCGTCGGCAAGCCTGATGTGGCACGGCTGGTCCTCCTCGTGGACCGTTCCGCTCATGAACACGTCCGTAAGACGGTCTACGCCGGACTCCGGAAGTGCTTTATGGCGGCCTCCGGGCGCAAGCGGACGCATCGCCGCGGAGTCCCTGTGGCGCCTGCCGACCATCCAGAACGGGAACGCGCCGAACGTCGCCCATGCAAACCCGGCCATCGCCACGCCGACCGGCGCACCGTATGTGAACCCCCCGTGAACGTTCTTGACGCGCTTCACCTCCCGGTAGCCCGGCGTCTTCCTGAGAAGTTCGAAATAGCGCGCGCCGACGTCGTCCAAGCCGGACGCTATCGCCCCGGCTGCTGCGATTCCGCTTTGCACCGCTATGTGTATGCCCTTGATGCGAAGGCCGTCAAGAAGCCCCGCCCCGTCGCCGACTATGAGGGCCCCCGGCGCGTATGGCTTCGGCATGGCGTAGAACCCGCCTTCGGGTATCACCTTGGCCCCGTATGCGACTGCCCGGCCTCCTGCGATGTGCCTCTGGACGGCTTTCGTCGCCTTGAACCGCCTGAACAGCCCGTGCACGTCCAGAGATGCATCGCGGTAGTCCAGGCCAAGCGCGTATCCGACCATGACCTGGCTGTCGCTCACATGGTAGACGAATCCGCCACCGTAAGTGCCCATGTCGACAGGATACCCGAACGTGTGCATGATCGTCCCGCCCGACCCCTCGACCGGCCGCGGGAGCTCGACCAGCTCCTTGACGCCGATCGCATAGCTCTGCGGCCTGCGGCCTCCCAGCCCCCGTTCCGCTATCAGTCGGTCGGTTAGGATTCCCGCTCCGCCTTCGGCGAGTACCGTGACCTTGGCGCGTATCTCCTCGGACGGAAGGTGGTTCGGCTTTGGCCTGCCGGCGGGATCAAGGCCCTTTTCCCCCGTCCTCGCCCCGACGACGACGCCGTTCTCCACTATGAGTCCGGAAATCGCGTAGCCCGTGTATATCTCCGCGCCAAGGCGCGTCGCCACGTCCGCCAGGTAGCGAACGACCTTCGTGAGAGAACCGACGGGATATCCCTTCGCCTGCATCATCGGCGGCACCCACGGAATCGGCACCGACATGCCGGCCCCCAGGATGAACCTGAAGCTCTCGCGGTTGACGTGCGCCGCAACGGGAAGCTTCGCCATTTCCTCCTCGGACAGCAGCTCCCTGAATCCCGAAGGATCCATCACCGCGCCGGAAAGGACGTGGCTGCCGGCCGAGCGCCCCTTGTCGACGACGACTACGCGTCCGGCATATCCCCTGCGCTTCAGGGAGATTGCGGCAGAAAGGCCCGCCGGCCCCGCCCCGACGACGAGGACATCGGTTTCGATGGCCATTTCAAGAGCCCCCTTTCTTCAATTCGGACACGAGGGCCGGGATGATCTCAAGCGCGTCCCCTACGATGCCGACGTCGGCCATGCCGAATATTGGAGCCTCCGGATCGTTGTTCACGGCTATTATCCTGTCCGCTCCGCGAATGCCCTCCAGATGCTGTATGGCGCCAGATATGCCGAAGCAGAGGTATAGCTTCGGTGCGACGGACTTGCCGGTCTGCCCGACCTGGCGCGACTGAGGGACCCATCCGGCGTCGACCGCCGCGCGAGACGCCGAGACCTCTCCGCCTAGAAGATCGGCAAGCTCCTTGAGCTGCCCGAAGGCGGCTGCCGACTTGAGCCCGCGCCCGCCAGACACAAGCACTTCCGCCGCGGCGATGTCGACGGCATCGGGGTTCCCGCCGGCCTTGACGAGCCGCATGCGCGGGGCGACGAGGTCGAGGACCTCCTTCACGACCACGGCCCTGCCAGGCGCCGCGGGTTTCCGCTTGAAGACCTTCGGACGAACCGTCGCCATCTGCGGACGGTGGTTCGGCGTCAATATAGTCGCCATGATGTTTCCGCCGAACGCCGGACGCGTCTGGTGGAGGAGCATCTGCATCGCCCCTGCGCCCTTGACCTTCGCCTCCTCGATGCTGAGCGCAGTGCAGTCCGCCGTGAGTCCCGTGCGCACCCTCGCCGCGACCCGCGCGAAAAAGGCGCGGCCAACGGCCGTTGCCCCCGCCAGCACCACTTCGGGCCTGTGCTTCAGGATCAGCTTGGACACGGCGTCAACGTAGACGGCCGCCTCGTACTCGGCAAGCTTGGGGTCGTCCACCGCATAGACGACGTCTGCGCCGGCGCACGACAGGGCTGCGGTCATATCGGACGTGATTCCGCTTCCCAGCAGGACCGCGCAAAGTCGGCATCCGCCGCCGCGCTGCGACTTCAGTTCAAGCCCCTTTCCCAGAAGCTCGAACGCCACTTCTGCGATCTTGCCGCCGTTCTGCTCGGCGAACACCCACAGGTCCTTGCTGCCGCCAAGGCCGCAGCCAACGCACTTGGCGTCGCCTGCCTGTATGGAAGCGTCAGCCATCTATCGCCTCCCTTACCATCGCCGCGAGCGACGCTGCGTCGCCCTTCCACTCGATCTTCCTCCCGCCGCCTCGCGCCGGCGGGGGGAAGATGGAGACCACCTTTGTCGGAGAGCCCCTTAGACCGATCTTCGACGGGTCGGCGCCTATCGCCTTCTCGTCGAGGACCTCGATCCTCGCCCTTGCGGCGGACATCGCCCCGGCAAGCGGCGCGAACCGCGGAGCCGGCGCATCCTTGAGCACCGTCATAACGGCCGGCAGCGGCCCCTCTACGACGCGCTCGCCGTCGTCCATGACGGTCGTCGCGCGGAAACTTCCAGACGCCGCGTCGACGTTCAGATCCTTCACGTATGCGACGAGAGGCAAGTCGAGGAACTCGCTCACGCCCGGCCCGACCTGTGCTGTGTCGCCGTCTATCGCCTGCTTGCCGAACAGCACAAGGTCGGGCCTTTCGCCGTCTCCGGCCTTCAGTATCGCCTGCGAAATCGCGTAGCTCGTTGCAAGCGTGTCCGCTCCGCCGAAGGCGCGCGAAGACACCAGGAACGCCCTGTCCGCGCCGCGTGCAAGCGCATCCCTCAGGACCGCCGACGCCTGTGGCGGCCCCATCGTGATCACCGTGACCCGCGCTCCGGCGGAGTCCTTGAGGGCCAGCGCCTGCTCCAGCGCATACTCGTCGAACGGATTGACAATCGACTCCACCCCCTCGCGCACGAGCGTGTTTGTCTCCGGGTTCATCCTGACGTTGGCGGTGTCAGGAACCTGCTTTACGCATACAGTTATGTTCACTCACCGACCCTTTCCCGTTCCGCCCTCAGGCTGGACGCGGAGGCGCATTCCCCGTCCACGGCGCTCTCCGGTTTCGCGGACGCCGACCCTGCGGTCGGGACGGCCGGCAGGAGAGGCTCGATCCCAAGAGCCGAAAGCTTCGCCTCGAATTCGGCCTTCAACGCAACCAGACGGGACGTCCTCCCGTCGTCCCGGATGTCGTCCGCTATCTGGAAGAGAATGCCGTAGACGCGGCCCCATTCGCGGTAGGGCCCCGGGTCGGCGCCCGCGGCAAGCGCCCCTAGTCCGGCGGCAAGCGCAAACAGAGAGCCTGTCTTGCGCCCGCAGATGGAAATGTATTCGCCGTGTCCGGTAAGTTCGTCGCCCTGCCCTTCGCACAGGTCGAGCAGCGTCTCGGCGGCCAGCATCGACATGTCGGCGGAGTTGGGGAAGCCGGATCCGGATATCATCTCGATGCCGTGCGCGAGAAGCCAGTCCCCCGCCGCTATGGCGAGCGGCACGCCGTACTCGACCCAGACGGACGGCTTGCCGTAGCGCGTCCGCGAGGAGTCCTGTATGTCGTCGTGTATGAGCGACGCCTTGTGGAAGCACTCCACGGCGTCCATGAGGGGGCCGATGTCGCCAACGCCGTCAGGCGATATCCTGCGGTAGACAGCCTCGCACAGACGTGGCCGGAGACGCTTCCCGCCCCTAAGCATGAACTCCATGCCGATGTCCTGCACTCGCTTGTTCATGTCGACTGCGAACCTCCTGCCTGGCCGCCGGACCTCGCGCCGGCAACGAAATGCATGAAAGTGCAGCTCGGAAAGAAGCAGCGGCTGGAGCAAAGGCGGAAGCCAAGGCCGCGCGCCATGTCGGCAAAGCCTTCCGCCGTGTCCATGCGCCATATCGACTCGACCAGATGCCGGTACGCGGCGGATCTGCCGCGCGCAAAAACGGCCACCGCCATGCGTATCCACGCGGAGACTAGCGACCCCAGCGCGGCGTTTGCGGGACGGAAGAACTCCAGGACGAGGAGCTCTCCGCCGGCTGCAAGTACGCGACGCACCTCGAAGAGGGCCTTTCGCCTGTCCGGGAAGTTCCTGAAGCCGAACGCGCACGAACAAAGGTCGAAGCTTCCGTCGCGGAGAGCGGACATGTCCAAGGCATTTCCCTCCTCGAAGCGGACGCGAGGCGAATCGTTCTTTCGCCGCGCTGCTTCCAGCATCGCCGGGGCGAAGTCGACGCCAAGCACTTCCGCGCCCGGAAAGCGCCGCGCAAGTTCAAAGGAGAACTCGCCGGTGCCGCACGCAAGGTCCAGCAGACGCGAAGGGCTCCCCTTCGCGGCTGCCGCCGCAGCCCTACGCCAGCGACGGTCCGTCCCGAGCGACAGCAGGGTGTTCATGCGGTCATAGTCCGCGGCAATGCCGTCAAAGAGGCTGCGCGTCATCTCGCCTCCCCCAAGGACATCCAAAGCGCCGTTGACGCCGAGTATAGGGCGCCGAAGACGAGGTGTATCCCCCCTGACGCGCGCTCGAGCCCGCGCCACTTGGGGCGCTGCGGGCAATCCCGATAGGCGGAGGCCGCGGTGCGCAGCGTCCGCACCGTAAGGGGCAGGCAGAGGTACGGAATCAGGAAGAGGGCGCCGCGCGCACCTCCGCCGTTCCTCGCCGGCAACGCCGCAAGGACGGCGCAAGCGGCATAAGGGACGACATGGCATGCTCGGTAATATGCCAGGGCGCCGCGCGGGCCGAGGCGCGAGGCCAGGGTCGTTATTCCGGCAGCGCGGTCCGTGGGGATGTCCCGCATGTCGTTGCCGTGCATGATCACACCTACGAGCGCGGCGACAGGAAGCGTCCACAGGGCGAAGGCCGCGAGACCCGAGAGTATCTGCGGCGCGCCGGCTGCCGACATCGCCCATCCGGCGCCGAACCCCGGGCGAAGAAGCGTAGCCGCGACGAAGACCTCCAGCGGCCCCATGAGGATGGACACGAATGGCACGCCAAGTCCATGGTACTTGAACTTGGCCCCGGTCGAGTAGTTGAGCGATCCGAGGCATCCGGCTGCGCCTGCCGCCAGAAGCTCCCAGTTGAAGCACAGGACCGTTCCGCCGTCCGCCGCAGGCGCCGCGTACATGCACAGGCAAACCCCTCCTGCGCAGGCGAGCGAGGCGCAGACTGCCGCTGCGACGAAGACGGCCCGCAGCGAGACCAGCCCTTCGTGCACCTGCGGAGTCGTCCGGATTGCGCCAGGGACGCAGTCCACGCCGCTGCGCTCGTCTCCCCACGTGTTCAGCAGGTTCGCCGTCGCCTGGAAAAGAATCCCCACGGCCAGGCCCGCGGACCAGTGCAGCCAGTTCGCCCCGCGTGCGGACCCGAACGCAGAGGCGGCGACAAGGAACGGCACCAGCGTCGCCGCGTAACTCCACGGACGGAACAGGTGGAACCAGGCAGTCGCGATATTGCGCATCCGCAGACAAGTCAGAACTTCAGCCTCCATCCGACGTAGAGCATCGTCCCCGGCATTTCGTACCCCGGGAAGTATTCGTAGTGGCGGTTAAAGGCGTTTTCGGCCGCGACATACACTTCGCCGTCGAGGGGCGAGAACGCCTTGAGGTCACACGCAAGCCGGATGTTGGCGGTCCAGAAGCACGGCACCTTCGCAAGATCCGAGGGATCGGCGGAGCGCACCGTGTAGGCGTACATCGACGACGAGTACTCGACGTCCGCGTCGAGGTGGAAATAGGTGAGGAAGCGCCAGCTCGCGCCGACGACGCCCGTCGCCTCCGGAAGACGCGAAACGGGATGCGTGTCGGCGATCGTGTATGTGGCGCCGGCGAAGAAGGCGAGGTCGTCGGTCGGCGTCACGCGCGCGGACAGCTCGAAGCCGTTCGCCCGGAGGTCGCTTGCGTTGTGGTACTGGCCCGCCGCGTCGAGATCAAATCGGTCGTTGATCTCGTTCCTGAACGCCGAGGCGTGGAGCGTCAGCCACTCCGTCGGCGCGGCGCGGAAGCCGACGGTGAACGTGTCCATCGTCTCGGCGTCGATGTTTTTCCACGCCGCCGTGTTGGCGCGGAAGACGAGCCCCGGATAGTGGACCGCCCGAGCATACGACGCAAAGACGCCGAACGCGTCGGTGCCGAGCGAGAGTGCGGCGGACGGGGCCCATTCGCCGTGGAGGTCGCTCATGAAGTGGTAGCGCGCGCCGGCGGAAGGCGTGAGCGTCCATCCGTCGCCCAGCGCGAAATCGTACCGCGCCGCGGCATAGGGCGATGTCATGAACTGGTACTTCTCGCCTGGCGCCCAGGTGCTTGCGCCGGTCCGTTCGTTGATCGTCCTTGTGCGGCCGCGCTCGACCATCTCGTCAAGGCCGAGGGTGAAAGTCGCGTCGCCTACGAGAAAATCGTAGAGGCCGCGATAGCCCCACGTCTGCCAGTCGGTCTTGGACCAGCCGTACGGGGACTCGGGATTGGTGTCGGAGATGTGGTCCTTGTGCCAGCGGATTCGCCCGTCGGTGACGTAGACGAGCGAATGCCCCTTCATCCACTCGCGGTCGGACTCGAGGCGGACGGCATAGGAGTCCATGTCTGTCTCGAACTGGTCGCGAATCGGCTTCGGTCCGCCCTTTTCCCCGGGATCCTGCACCTTCGACTCGGCGCGGCGGTAGATGAACGTCAGGTAGTCCGACTCGCCTAGCTCTGCGCCGCCGCGCACGAACGCATTGCGAAGCTCCGCCTTGTTGTGGCTGCGCTTCCCTTCGCTGTAGCGGTACGCCGCGCCGGCGGCGAAGTCGAACGGGCCTTCCTTGACGCCCGCGCGCGCACTCGCCACAAGCGTCGAGAAGCGCCCGTATGCAAGGTCCGTCTCGCCGGAGCAGCCCGCTTGGCGCTGCCGCCACGTCGTCATGTCTATGGCGGTGAACGAGTTGGGCGTGGTGCGGGGACGAGGCGACTTCGTGATTTCGAGCGACTCGCAGAAGTCGATGGGGTTCAAGTCCATAAGCGGATGGCTGAAGAAGCTGCCGACCGCAGGCACTCCGTCCTGGAAGACGGCGAGCGAAGACCCGGGGCGGCTCTCGCCGGTGCCGCGCACGTAGACGCTGCCGCCCTGCGCGCCGCCGTAGGCCCCGATGGGAGCATAGCGCGAGATGGAGACGCCAGGCACGTGGCGAAGCGCCGTTGGCAGGTCCTGCGCGGTGAGACGGGCAGTCTGGCCGGAGCCGACGAGAGTCACTTCAGCGCCATCGGGCGTAAAACGCTCCTCGCGGGCTATTGGCGAGGCCGTGACGACGACTGGCTCGAGAACAGCTACTGTGTTGGTCGAATCGTCGCCGAAAAGCGGCATTGCCGCCATGGCGGCAATGGGAACAAGGACCTTGCCTGAGCTCATTTTCTTCTTTCTCCGTGCGAGTTGTGTCTGCCGTTTGCCACGTCACGGAGGAAATTCTATCATAGGCGTCTCGCAAGGCGCAAGGGCAATGTCACATCATTTTGCGCGCTGGGAAAGCGTTTTCACGGCCGCTTCCTTCCGGGCGTTGGAAGCGCGGCGTCGGCAAGGGGGAACTCCTCGCCCGTGAAAAGGCCGGCTCCGAGGCGCGCGGCACCGACCGGCTTGAAGTCCGGACGCGGCGAACCTGTCGGCGGCTCTATCGTGCGATACTGGCCGGATGCGTTTTCGCGAAGCGGGACCGCAATCGTCACGGTGCCGTCGATGGCAACGCCGTTTTTCTCGACGCATCCAAGTTCGCGCTGGTAGAAGTCCGTCACCGAAACCAACACGTTTGCCGCGTCGACATGCCCTGCCAAATTGCGCACTTTCGCAGTGAACGTTCCGTTCGAATACGATCCGTCAATGGCGAAATACTTCCCGAGACCGTTGTAGTACCTGTCGCCGCCTGGATCCTCCAGCGTGTATATCTTCTGCGGCGCGAACGCGAGCGGCTTCCCGGAAAGCGTCAGGGAGAAAACCGCGGAATTCTCGTCCGGGCGGAACATGTCTCCGGAACCGACTTCGATCGGCCCCGCCTCGACTGTCATCACGCTCTTCCCGCCTTCCGTCCTCCAGGCGCTTCCGCGCGTGAAGTCGACGACATGGCCCTCGTGCCAAAGCCGATAGCCGCCCTCGCCGACCGTCGCCTGGACGTAGTAGCGCCCAGGTTCAAGTCCGTCCGTGCGCCACGCCCCGTCCTTGATCTTGCTGCGGTCGACCGTCCAGTCGGCATGGGCGGACATAGCCGACGCCACGCAGCAAATGAAAGACAAGACGGGCATTTTGCTCCAGCTGTTCATCATTTCACCCAACTGCTATGTTCCAAGGCGGCCCAACTGCATCTGGCAGGCGGTGTCCTCTAGTCGGCTTTCCGCCTGCGGCAGAAAGCGAGCGAGTAGGCAAGGACGACCGCGAAGCAGATCGCCGGCACGACGAACGACGCGCGCAGCGAGGCCTGGGTAAGCTTTAGGTTGGGGTCCCATGCCTTCGAGAAGGCCTCAGGCATAATGGAGCACCAGCAGGAATCCGCATTCCCGATGATGGCCGCCATCCACGGCGTGATGATCGCGCCGCCCAGGATGGACATGATGAGACCGGACGCTCCGAGCTTGACCGACTTCTGGTCGAGCCCGCCGAGGGCTATGCCGTAGATCGTCGGGAACATGAGCGACATGAAGCCGCTCATCGCGACGAGGCAGAGGACGTTGGCCGCGAACTGGAGCTCGCGTCCCGCCACGGACACGGTGAAAAGCACGTCCGTCGGCAGGTACATGACGCCAGCGCAGCAGGCAATCGCGCAGATGGAGAAGACTGCCATCATCAGGGCCGGGTTTACGTATTTCATCATGAACGTGGCGATCCAGCGGCAGACAATGAAGAGGACTATGCTGATCGTGTAGTAGATCGCACCGTCCGCCGGCGTCACGCCAAGCTCCTTCTGGCAGTAGACGTTGAGCCACGTCCAGGCGGCGATCTGGACGCCGACGTAGAAGAACTGCGCGATGACCCCTGCCCAGTACCTCGGTGTCCCGAGCAGCGTAGAGAGCATCGAGCGGTATTCACGCTGGACGACGGTGTAGACGACCGCGCCGACGACGCCGCAGAGAACCCAGGCAATCTCGCCCCACCCCGGGGCGACGCGGTTGAAGAACGGTATCGCAGGATATGCCGCCGCGAGCGGGACAAGCGAAAAGACGAGCGCCATCGCCACCCGCTTCAGAGACCCGCAGGAGGACGACTCGTCCCTGCCCTTTGCAAAGAAGAACATCCAGATCGCAAAGGCTATCGCGCAGAGCCCGACATACGGTGCGCAGACCCAGAAAAGCTCGTTGTGTACGATGCCCTGGCGCGTCGCCTCGTCCATCAGCGCGCGCTCCTCGGCCGTGGCCGGATTGAGGTGCGAGAGGATAAGCTGCTGAGCAAGGACAATGCCGCACATCGACCCGACGGGGTTGAACATCTGGGCGAAGTTGAGCCGCCTTACGGCAGTCGACTCGTCGCCTAGCGAAAGGACGTACGGATTGCACGTCGTCTCAAGGAGCGAACATCCGCTCGCGACGATGAAGATGGCTATGAAGTAGATGTTAAAGGACTGTGCGACGCAGGCGGGAATGTATAGAAGCGCACCCGCGATGTACATCGCTAGGCCGATCAAGACGCCCTTCCGGTAGCTCAGCTCCTCCGCAAGCACCGCCGCGAAAATGGCAAGCACCGCGTATGCGCCGTAAAAGGCCACCTGAACGAGCCCGGCTTTCGACTGGTCCATCGTGAATATCCGCTGGAACGCGGGCACGAGGTTGTCCGTCATGTTGTTAAGCAGGCCCCAGAGGGCGAAGCAACTGACCAGCATGGCGAATACCGCCAGGAACTTTCTCGGGACCAGCGCATTGTCGTTTTTCATTGTCCTCTATGCTCCATTGTCGTTTCTGCTGCATGCAACAGGCTCAGCGAGAGGCTTTACGGCCACTCGCACCATCTACTGCGCATTATATCCCAAAGAAGCGCGCAATTCCTATTGAAATGTACAGAAAATAACTGTCGTTTTCGCCAGACGCGGCAAAACGGCAATGGAAAGCGCCGCCTACAACCCGCACGAAGACACGTGCCCGGCATTGGCATCCTTTGCCTTGAGCACGATTTTGTCCGCGCCAGTCCTGCGGACAATCGCAAGGAGATACCCTTCCTTCATCTTCTTGGTGTCGACATTGAAGAGCATATCCGTCGAGTGGTCGCCGTCGTCGAGCGCAAGGAGCCGCCCCGCGCCCTCCACGGCGACATTGACTTCCGTAGTCGCGTCGGGGACAACGAGACCTTCGGAGTCAACCGCTTCGATCCAGACGTAGACCAGCTGATTTCCGCACTCTTCTCGCCTCAGTCTAAGCCCGACTGCCGGACCCGTCGTGCGGATCTTATGCTCCACCCCGTTCGAACCGACAGCCTTAAGCTCTCCCGGCTCCCACGCAACTTCAAATGACACCGCATGAATCTTCTCGTCACTTGCGCTTGTCCAAGGCGAGTCTCCAGGCGGAGGCAGCGGGACGCCCTTCTTCCCGAGCGAACGTCCGTTCAGGAAAAGCTCGACTTCCGGCGCGTTCGAGAATACCCAGACGATCGCCTTCTCGCCCTGCTTGCGGTTCCAATTCTCGCGCAGCGCCTGCTGACCGCTGCTGACGTCGTTCCATGTCT
>Ga0310696_10007644_pt1 | contig 12674 bp, 8 predicted proteins | sample AusTroGonzalo_MG_4_FD_203885 | JGI IMG/M metagenome (GOLD analysis project Ga0310696, IMG submission 203885) | Bovine rumen microbial communities from tropical cattle in Woodstock, Queensland, Australia - Gonzalo_02 (v2) (version 2) | ecosystem: Host-associated > Mammals > Digestive system >... | reverse complement strand
CGCGATAGAGGGCGAGGTCAATATTCTCATTTGCGTGATGAGCCAACGCTTCACGGAAGTCGAAAAAGGAGGTGAGTGCCGTATCGTTGATGGCGGTAAGGCTGTCGCCGCGCCGCAGGTCGGACTTTGCGGCCACGGAGCCGTCCATCACCGAGTCAATGACGAATGGGAAGTTGAACTGGCAGAACTGCTGCTGGCCCGAGGCGAGCACCTTCTGCGCGAAGTCGGAGGAGAGATAGACGGTGTCCTTTTTGCCGTCGCGGAGGATTTCCACGCGGCGGGCGTTGTCCACCAACAAGGCCGTGGCAAGGTCGCCCAGCCGCTCATAGCTTTTCCCGTCAATGGCAATAATCTGGTCGCCATTCTCAAAACCAGCCTCAATGGCCGTTTCCGAGAAATAAAGTCCGTATCGGGCATTCTCCATCGGGATGAACTCATCACCCCAAGTGAAGAGGATGGCCACATAGAGAATCAGGGCGGTGATGAAGTTCACCAGCACGCCGCCGACAATGATGAAGAACCGCTGCCAAGCCGGTTTGGAGCGGAACTCCCACGGCTGCGGCTCACTCGGCAGGTCGCCGGCTTTGGTGGTCTCATCCACCATGCCCACAATGGAGCAGTAGCCGCCGAAGGGCAGCCAACCGATGCCCCATTCGGTGTTGTCGGGCTCGCGACGCCAGTCATCCTCCGGAAGTGCGGCGCGGTCCTCGTCCGTCATTGGGCGGGTTTCCGGCTTGCCTTTCTCATCCAGCTTCGGCTTTCCATCCGCGTCCGTGAGCTCCACCACCGCATCGGGCGTATTGCGCGAGAAGAACTTGAAGTGCCAGCGCCCACCGAATTTTTTCATCCTGAAAAGTGAAAAATAGGGGTTGAAAAACATATAGTACTTGTCCACTCTCGTCTTGAACAGGCGGGCAAAGCAATAATGCCCAAATTCATGCACAATCACGAGGATTGAAAGGCTCAGTATCAGTCCGATAACTTGTGTAGTAATTCCCATTTAGTCTTTATATGATTGTTTAATAGTTTCTTTTGTTTCTTTGTCAATGGCCAGATACTCCTCCACAGAGGCGGGGGTGCAGTAGGCGGCACGGGCCATCGCATCCTCGATGATGCGGGGGATGTCGTAAAAACCGATTTTGTCGCGCAGGAAGAGGCTGACAGCCACCTCGTTGGCGGCATTGAGCACGCACGGCATACAACCGCCCTCGCGGGAGGCTTCGTAAGCGAGCCGCAGGCACGGGAACGTCTCCATATCCGGCTCCTCGAACGTAAGGGTCGGATGGTCGGCGAAGTTCAGACGGGGCAGCTCATTGGCCAGGCGGTTCGGGTAGGTCAGCGCGTACTGGATGGGCAGCCGCATGTCGGGAAGCCCCAGCTGTGCCTTGACGGAGCCGTCGGCGAACTCTACCAGCGAGTGGACGATGGACTGCGGGTGCACCACCACCTCAATCTGCTCCAGCGGCACGGAAAAGAGCCATTTGGCCTCGATGACCTCCAGCCCTTTGTTCATCAGCGTGGCACTGTCAATGGTGATCTTGTTGCCCATTGACCAGTTGGGGTGTTTCAGCGCCTGCTCCTTGGTTACGTTCTGGAGGAACTCGCGCGTCTTGCCGCGGAACGGTCCGCCCGAAGCCGTGATGATGATACGGCGGACGGGGTTGTGGAACTCGCCCGCAAGCGACTGGAAAATAGCGGAATGTTCTGAATCCACGGGATAAATCACGGCGCGGTTGTCGTAGGCGGCCTTGGTCATCAGCTCGCCCGCCACCACCAGCGTCTCCTTGTTGGCGAGGGCGATCTGCTTGCCCGCCTCGATGGCCCGGTAGATGGGCGCAAGTCCGGCGACCCCGACGATGGCCGACAGCACGATATCGACACAGTCCATCCGGACCACATCACACAGCGCCTTCGTCCCGGCATACACCTTCACGTCATCGTCCCACAGGGCCTGCTTCACGTACTCGTACCGGCTCTCCTCCCCTATCACCACCACATTCGGATGGAACTCCTTGGCCTGCTGGATGAGCAGGTCGGCATTGGCGTGTGCCGTAAGCACCTCCACCTGAAACAGTGACGGCATCTGCCGCACCACGTCCAAGGCCTGCGTGCCTATGGAGCCAGTTGATCCGAGAATGGCGAGGGTTTTCAATTAGTTAAAAGTTAAAAGTTTAGAGTTAAAAGTTTAGAGTTAAGAAACTAAGAAGTGAAGGTTTCATTATGTAGAGCCGTCATATTATGGCGGCTAATCGGTAGGTTCGTAAAAGGTAATAAGTATCAGGTAATAAGTATTAGGGTAATATTTTTCAGTTTTCAATTCTCAATTTTCCGTTTTTCGTGGCACGAAGATGGAGGCCAGTATGCTGATGGCAAGGATGCCGACGATGACGATGAGGGAGACGCCTGTGCCGATGGAGAGCTCGCGGCCGATGAAGCTGAGGCTGCCGATGAAGGGCAGGATCATCTTCACGCCAATGAAGCAGAGGAGAATCGCCACACCGATTTTCAGATAGTAGAACTTGTCCATCACACTTTCCAGCATAAAGAAGAGGGAACGCAGTCCGAGAATGGCGAAGATATTGGAAAAGAAGACGATATACGGGTCTTGGGTGACGGAAAAGATGGCGGGGATGGAGTCAAAGGCAAAAATCACATCGGAAAATTCAATGATGAGCAGGACAATGAAAAGCGGAGTCATCAGCCAGCGGCTGTCTATTTTGGCAAAGAAGTCGTGACCGTGGAACTCCGAAGTGGAAAGTTTGTGCTTGGCGGTGAATTTCACCACTGGATGGTTCGCCACATCCATCGTCTCCTTCTTTTTTCGTTCAAGATACATCTTGAAACCAGTGTAAATCAATATAATACCAAAAATAAGAAGAATCCAATGGAACTTCTGGATGAGTGCCGAGGCCGTGAAGATAAAGACGAAACGTAGGACAATGGCGCCGATAATGCCGAAGAAAAGCACCCTGTGGTAATACATTTTCTCCACCCCGAAGGCCATAAAAATCATGATCATCACGAAGATGTTGTCCAACGAAAGCATTTTCTCAATCAGGTAGCCGGTGATGTATTCGAGCGAAAGCGCCTTCCGGTACATTTTCACCCCTTGCTCAAAGGCCTGCTGTTCGTCCAGATCCTGCAATGCAGAGAAATTTATGCCGTGGCCGTGGCGCAGATTCAGCTCCTGCAACTGCTCCATGTTTTCAGGACCGTGAATCAGTTCACCCTTTAGGGAAATAAAACCGTAAAAAAGGAGCGCGACACCGATCCAGACGCAAGTCCAGATGGTGGCCTCCTTGAAGGTGACCACATGGTCCTTTTTATGGAAAACGCCCAAATCGAGCGACAAAAGCAGGGTCACCAAAAGCAGGAAACCTATCAGGAATAAGAGTTCGTGCATACGTGCAAGGCCTAAAATTTGAGGGTGCAAAGGTACATTTTATTTTCCAATGCGGGGGGCAGGCTTGAAATAATTTTCAAATTCAGGATAGGACTTTTTAACACACTCAATATCTGACAGTTGCACATTATACTTAAAGGAAAGGAGGGCGAATGCCATCACCATCCGATGGTCGCCGTGCGTGTTGACTTCCAACGGGGCTCCAGAACCATTCGGGGGCGTTTTCCGACCGTCAATCCGGAGGGTTCCGTCCTCCACTGAAACGTGGGCGAAGGGAGCCAGTTCCTGCGCTAGCACCTCTAATCGACGTGACTCCTTGAGGTTCAGATTTTCCAGTCCCGTGAGGGTGCATGGCACACCCAGCATCGCCGCGGTGACAGCCAGAACCGGCGCGAGGTCGGGGGTACTTTTGAGGTTAAGGTTGAGGTTAAAGTTGTGATTGAAGTCTGGCATTTTTTCTACCAGCACCCCTTCATCTTTTTGTTCAGAAGACACTCCTAATTTACTGAATATTTGATATATAATAACATCACCTTGGGTAGTGTCGAGGTGCAGGTCGCGGAGGAGGAGCGTGTCCACATCGGGGGAAAGGAGAACGACGGCATACCAGAAGGCGGCGGTGCTCCAGTCGGCCTCGCGCCGCAGCGGCGTGCCGGACAAGACACCGTCGAGGACCCGTCGGGTCATGGCGATATAGGGGGCGGACGGCGGTACGTCAGGGAGGATGCTCAGCTCCTTCAGCCCAATTTTAGGGCCGATGAGCAGCAGGGCGCTGGCGAATTGGCTGCTGAGGGTGCAGTCCACGGTAAGTGTTTCTGCGTGGAGCGGACGGCCCGTGATATGCCAGCCGTTGGGGGCGGGCGTAATGGCAGCGCCGGCAGTGCGCAGGGCGGTGACGAGCGGGGTGACGGGACGCTGGAGGAGACGGGGCGTGCCGGTGAGCAGCCACTCCCCTTCCGTCACCACAAGCAGCGCCATCAGGAAACGGAAGGCCGCCCCGCAGTCGCCCGCATCCACGAGGACGGGGGCGGACAATTCCTTCGCATTCTGCACAACCGAAAGGCAGCGGTGCGTCACACGGACATCCTCCGAATCCTCTGGGACAATATCCAAAAGTTCACCCCTGTATAAAAAACGGGCTACCAGTTCCCTGATTATCAAGCTCTTCGAACTGTTCAAACGGATAGCGTCATTGTCGTGCACAAGAAATGTATGCATCTTTTCCATTTCATCAAAAGGGCGGCAAAAATACGTCATTAAATTATTGTTTTGAAAAATTTTTAAATATATACAATATAAAAGGCAAGGGAAAAAGAAAATTTTGTATCTTTGCACGCAAATTTATAGCTTATGGCGAAAAAGAAGATTCTGTATATCGCACCAGAGATATACCCCTATTTACCAGAAAGTTACATTTCAAACATCTGTCGTTTCCTCCCTCAGGGAATCCAAGAGAGGGAGAATGAAATCCGCACTTTCATGCCAAAATTCGGGTGCATCAACGAGCGGAAGAACCAGCTGCACGAAGTCATCCGCCTGTCGGGGCAGAACATCATCGTTGACAATATCGACCGCACCCTCATCATCAAGGTGGCCTCGTTGCAGGTAGTGCGCATGCAGGTCTATTTCATTGACAGTGAGGACTATTTCAAGCGGAAACAGATTTTCTATGATACTGAGGGCAATTTCTTCAGCGACAATGACGAACGGATGATCTTCTTTGCCAAAGGCGTGATTGAAACGGTGAAAAAGTTAGGCTGGGAGCCGGACATCATCCACTGCCACGGCTTTATCAGCGCCCTCGTCCCCATCTTCATCAAGACTTATTACAAGGACAGCCCGCTGTTCCAAGGCACCCGCCTTGTCTATTCCGTCTATAACGACAAGTTCCCCGACCTTCTCAACCCGACCATCGGCAAGAAACTTGTGGGTACCGGCATCGACGAGAACTTCATCCGCCATATTGACAACCCCACCTACGCCTCCCTCATCAAGCTGGCCGCTGACTACTCCGACGCTGTCGTCATCGGGCATCCCGAGGTGGACACCGAAGTCACCGACTACCTTAAGAGCTACCCGCGTCCCGTATTCACCCATCCCGATGCGGAGAATTACGCCGACGCCTACAACGATTTCTACAACGAACTCATCACAAAAGAACCCATAACCTTCTGACCTATAATGAAAAAATACTGTTCCATAGTCGTCATCATAGCAGCAGTACTCCTTTGCAGTTGTAAAAAAGACATTGACACTATCGGGCTGAACCTCCAAGACGGGACCTTGGGCAACGCCTACACGGAAATACCCCTAACCGCCTACTCTACCGTTGAGGACTCCCTGTTCACCAAAAACCTTTTATACACCCTTCTCGGCGAGATTCACGATCCCGTCTTCGGGACAACCAATGCCGGATTCTGCGCACAGTTCGCCCTGCAAGGCACGAACACACAGCTGGGCAGCGACCTTGTCCTCGACTCCTGCGTGCTCACCCTGCAATACGGCGGCTACTACGGCGACACGCTCTCCCCGCTCCGTCTGGAGGTTTACGAGCTCAACGAACAGCTCACCAAAGCGCAGTACTACAGTAGCGACAACAATCCCTCCCATCTCGGCGTGAACCTCGTCCGTTCCACCGCACCTGTTTACCCCTCCCCCACCACCCGGGTGAAAATCGACACGGCCGCCTACACGGCGCACCTGCGCATCCGCCTGACCGACGACTTCGGGAACCGTATGCTCAACATCTCCGAAAGCGACCTCGCCAACAACAGCGCCTTCCAGTCGGCATTCTACGGACTTGTCGTCAAGGCCACCTCCACCGGTTCGGGCAATCTGTGCTACTTCAGCCCGACCGCCGCACAAAGCGGCCTCACCCTCTACTACCATGCCGGCGATGTCACCAAGAAGTACACATTCCCCATCTCCACCGACTGCGCACGCTACAACTTCTTCAGCCACGACTACACCACCGCCAATATTGATTTCCAACGTCAGGTGGTGAACGGCGACACAGCGCTCGGAAAAGACCTGCTCTACCTTCAGCCCACCGGCGGTGTGAAGACCCATGTCGATCTCAGTGCCTTCGGTGAATGGGTGAAGGACAAAAACATCATCATCAACAAGGCGGAACTCATCATTACTAATACAAACGTTTCGGAGAATGTCTTCACATCGCCCGCCAACATCGGCCTGCAGCTGGTCAAGTCCGACGGCACCACCACCTACACTCCTGACGATGCCGTCTATACCTCCACCAGCTACTTCGGCGGCATCTACGACAGCGACAAAAAAGAATATCGCTTCCGGCTCACCTATTACGCCCAAGAAATCCTGCGCAATCAGGGGATTAACGACAAAGGAATCAACATTGTAGCCACCGGTTCCGGAATCCGCGGCAACCGCCTCGTCTTCCGCGGCACCGACGAATCCTACACCGACCGTCTGAAACTGGCGATTTATTATACGGAATACTGAACAAATTGAGAATTGAGAATTGAAAATTGAAAATTGAAAATTGAGAATTGAGAACTAAAAAGTTACGGAACTGGGAATTGAAGAATGCGGTTTGCGATGAAAGGATGAAAGGATGAAAAGATGAAAGGATGAAAATTCCCCTTCTATGTAGAAGGGGTGCCCGAAGGGCGGGGTAGTAGATAATTGGAAATTGAAACCCCTTAACTCTAAACCTTAACCTTGATAAAAACATAGAACGGAGATGTGCGGAATTGTAGCATACACGGGGTGCAAAGAGGCGTACCCCATTTTGATAAAAGGCCTCAAACGATTGGAATACAGAGGGTACGATAGTGCCGGTGTCTCCATCATCCAGGATGGCGGGCTGGCGACGTACAAGCAACGAGGCAGCGTGGACCAGCTGGACGAGTTCTGCATGACGCAGAATGTGACGGGCCACACGGGCATCGGGCACACGCGCTGGGCCACCCACGGCGAGCCGAGCAGCACCAACGCCCACCCGCACCTTTCTGCCGACGGACGCATCGCCATCATCCACAACGGCATCATCGAGAACTACCTGCCGCTGCGGAAGGAGCTGACCCAGCGTGGCTACGTCTTCCAGAGCGAAACCGACACCGAGGTGCTGGTACACCTGATTGACGACATCCACAAGAACGAGCAGTGCGACCTCGCCGAGGCCGTCCGCATCGCCCTCACCAACGTGGTGGGTGCCTACGCCCTCGCCATCATCTCTTCCGACGAACCAGACCAAATCATCCTTGCCAAGAAAGGCAGTCCCCTTCTCATCGGTGTCGGCAAGGACGAGTACTTCATCGGCTCCGACGGCTCCCCCATCGTGGAGTACACCCGCAAGGTGGTCTATCTCGAAGATGGCGACGTGGCCGTGGTCAATCCTCATAAGAAGTTAGAAATCAAGAATATCAACGATAACGTCAAGAAGCGTCCGTACCTCCAGAAACTGGAGTTGAACCTTGAACAGCTGGAAAAGGGCGGTTTCGAGCATTTCATGCTGAAGGAGATCTTCGAGCAGCCCCGCGCCATCAAGGACAGCATGCGCGGCCGTCTGAACGTGAAGAAGGACATCGTGGCACTCGGCGGCATCATTGAGTACGAACAGAAGATGCTGAATGCCAGACGTTTCATCATCGTGGCGTGCGGCACCTCGTGGCACGCGGGCATCGTCGGCGAATACCTGTTCGAGAACTTGGTACGCATTCCCGTCGAGGTGGAGTACGCCTCCGAATTCCGCTACCGCAACCCGCTGATCTACGAGGACGATGTCGTCATCGCCATCTCGCAGTCGGGTGAGACCGCCGACACCATCGCCGCCATCGAGCTCGCCAAGAGCAAGGGCGCGACCGTCATCGGCATCTGCAACGTGGTGAGCTCGACGATTTCCCGCATCACCCAAGCCGGCTCGTACACGCACGCGGGTCCGGAAATCGGCGTGGCTTCGACCAAAGCCTTCACCGCCCAAGTGACTGTCCTCGCCCTGATGGCCCTCAGCCTCGCCCGCAAGAAAGGCACCCTTCCGCTCTCCGAATACCATCGCATCATCAGCTGTCTGGAACTGATTCCCAAGCAGGTGGAGGAAACTCTCAAGCTGAACGACCAGATCAAGGAAATCGCCAAGTTCTTCGTCAACAAACGGAACGCCATCTACCTCGGACGCGGCGTCAACTATCCCGTGGCTCTCGAAGGGGCATTGAAGCTCAAGGAGATATCGTACATCCATGCGGAAGGCTATCCGGCGGCCGAGATGAAGCACGGTCCCATCGCCCTCATCGACGAGGAGATGCCCGTGGTGGTATTAGCCACAGAACAAGACACTTACGAAAAGACAGTGAGCAACATCCAGGAGGTCATTTCCCGCAAGGGAAAAATCATCTCCATCGTCACCAAAGGCGACACGCTGGTCAAGGGAATGTCCGACTTCTGCATCGAGATTCCCGAAACCATCGAGCTGCTCACTCCCCTGCTTTCGAGCATCCCGCTGCAACTGCTGGCCTACCACGTGGCCGTCCTGCGCGGATGCAACGTCGATAAGCCCCGCAATCTCGCCAAATCCGTCTCCGTCGAATAGTCCTGCAACATTTTCCCGACTTTAGCGTCATTGAACATTATGCAAAGAAATTCACTGAACGGCCATTTCCGCAAAATCATCCTTATATTAATAATATGTATGGGGACGGTGACATGTTTTGCACAGAAAAAAGGATATGACATAAAGGCACTGATTCCTGACAAGGAAGGTGAAACGTTCTATCTGAAAGGATTTTACGGAGATGAAAGCAGCTACATCGACAGCTGCCGCGTCAAAAAAGGCATGGTGCGTTTCAAAAGCGGAGCACTGCTGCTGCCTGACGGATTCTACACAATCACCCAGGGTACAGAATCCGCTCTCTTCGGCATCGTGGTGGAACAGAGTCGCAGCTTCACGATTTCGTCCGAAATGGTCAGCAATTCCATGGAGAACCAAACCTACCAGAACTTCTTAAAACATGCCGCTGGTTCCACATGGGAAGATCGTGTTCTTACAGAGGCACTTTGCGCCACAAGTCCAAACACGTTAGTTTCCAAGTATATGAAACTGGAAACTTACGGTCTGGACTCATGCGACCAGATGGAGAGCCGTCTGCTGCGCCATCCTGATTTCAACCGGCTCATTTCCGAAAAACTGCTGTCCGCCGACATCGCCACCATCGACCAAGTGTTAGACACCTACGGTGCGACCAGCGAAATCGGAAAGTACTACCTTGCCAAGATGCTGAAGTACTACAATATGGACAACAACGCGCCCTTCGACGACATCTTGGTCCATCTGTACGACAAGTACTACGTTCCCAATAACTTGCAGCTCTATTCCGACACCTACGAGCGGACGCTGAAGCGTGCGGTGATGCGCAAGCGGCACACGCTCATCGGAGCCGAGATTCCCCACTTGGTGGCGACCAACGCCGACGGCAAACGCGAAACCACGGAAAACCCGCAGCACGCCTACACCGTCATCTGGTTCTGGGACCCCGACTGCGAGGACTGCCAGGAAGAGACCCCCATCTTGAGCAAGATGTATCAGGAACATAGCGAAGACTATGATTTTGAAGTATTTGCACACAGCCTCACCGCGGACATTGAGCGCTGGAAGAAGATTTCCAAGGAATGGGGGCTGACATGGCCCAACACCTGCTCCGAGGTGGGTGAAAGCAACTACGACTTCATCGACTATTTCAGCATCGTCACCACACCATGCTGTCTGCTCATTGACAAAGACCACAAAATAATTATGCGGCAATTTTCGTTAGAGCAGCTTGAAGAATTTTTTCAGAACAATAAACAAAACAACGAATAATGAAAAAGCTGGTACTGATTCTTTTATCTGCAATCGTATTGATTCCCTGTAGTTTGCAAGCGCAGAAAAAAGGCACGGGGAACACAAAGGGACACAACATTGTCTTCAACATCAAAGGTGCGAAGGACGAGAAGGTTTACCTCGCAGTCTATTTCCGTGAGAAACTGATACTGAAGGACTCAGCCGCTGTCACGATGGGCAAAAGCGGCCCGCAGTTCATCTTCAAGGGCGACGAACCCTATCAGGGAGGGTTGTACAAACTGGTCAGCCAGAAGCACTACCCCTACCTTGACTTTGTCATCGACGGCTCACAGAGCTTCACCGTCAACTGCGACACGACGGGCACCGTAGAGAATGTGGTTTACAACGGCTCGCCCCAGAACGACGAGGTGCTGGCCTTCCAGCGCAAAACAGTCTCCGCCCAGAAACAGATGACCGAACTGCACAAGTCGCTGGACGAGGCAAAGAAAGCGGACAAGAAAGACGATGTTGACAAATACACCGAAGACATCAAATCCTTGAACAAGGAGATGAAGGATTACATTTGGGAACTCATCAACCGCCACCCCGACTATCTTTTCTCCAAGATGCAGCGCGGCTATCAGGAGATTGAAATTCCTGAAGCGCCCGTGGACGAAAACGGGAAAATAGACTCCACATTCAAGTTTCGCTACTATCTGCACCACTACTGGGATAACATTGATCTCGGCGACAGCCGCCTCCTTTTCACCCCGATGATTGAGCCGAAAATCAAGGAGTACTTCAACAACCTCCTCAAATATCAGGATCCCGACACCATCAATGTCCTTGTGGATGAAGTACTTGCCCGAACCGAAAAAGATACCCTGATGTTCCATTTCTTTGTGGACTGGATCGCCTACCACTACGAAACCAGCAAGATTCTGGGCCACGACGGCGTGTTCGTTCACCTTGTGAAGAATAACCATTTGAAAGGCAAATGCACTTGGTTAGATGAGGACATCGTGCGGAAATATGAGAAACGTGCGAAACACCTTGAGCCCATCCTCATCGGAAAGCAGTCGCAGGAGCTGATCATCCCCGACACCTCCATGACCGACGATTTCAGCAAGTGGCACTCCTCCTACCGTCTGCCCAAACCCTACGTCATCCTCTGGTTTTACGATCCCGACTGCCCCACATGCAAGAAGGAGTCGAAAAAGCTCCGCGCCTTGTACGATTCTTTGGAAAACATCGGGAAACGCAATTTCGACGTCTATGCCGTGGCCAACGATGCCGACATCGACCGCTGGAAAAAATACGTGAGGGAGAACAACTACCCGTGGATCAACGTCGGTGGCAACAAGGCCAACGTCGATTACCTTGACGCCTACAACATCTACGAGAGCGGCAACCCCGCCATGTTCATCCTCAACGAAAAACGGGAAATCATCCTCAACCGCCGTATCGAGATGAGCACCATCCCCGAATTCCTCGAACAGTACGAAAAACGACAAGCAAGTAAAAAGTGAAAAGTATAAAGTATAAAGTATAAAGTAAAAAGTAAAAGGTCGCTTACGCACAAACCCCTCTTCATACCTATTACCTATTACCTTTTACCTTTTACGAACCCTACGACAGCCGCCATACTACAACAGAGCTACTATAGAGAACCTTCACATTTTCACATCTTCACTTCTTCACTTCTTCACTTCTTCACTTCTTAACTTCTTAACTTCTTAACTTCTTAACTTCTTAACTTCTTAACTTCTTCACTCTCAACTATAGACTTTTAACTTGACAAACCTTACAAACTTTATAAACTTTCCGACTTAAATGATCAAACCAAGCATTCCGAAAGGCACCCGCGATTTCTCCCCGGTGGAGATGATGCGCAGAAACTATATTTTTCAGACTATCCGTAGCGTGTTCGAACGCCACGCCTACCTCCCAATTGAGACACCATCGATGGAGAACTTGTCCACGCTGATGGGCAAGTACGGTGAGGAGGGCGACCGCCTTCTGTTCAAGATTCTCAACTCCGGTGACTTCACACAGGGCGTGGACATGACCGAGCCGTCGGCCGTGCGCCTCGCCACCAAGATTTGCGAGAAAGGGCTCCGTTACGACCTGACGGTGCCGTTCGCCCGCTACGTGGTCCAGCACCAGAGCGAAATCACCTTCCCGTTCAAACGGTACCAGATGCAGCCCGTATGGCGCGCCGACCGTCCGCAGAAGGGACGCTACCGCGAGTTCTACCAGTGCGACGCCGATGTCGTCGGAACCAACTCCCTGCTCAACGAGGCCGAACTGATGCAGATCACTTCCGAAATCTTCGAGAAATTCGGCATCAACGTCGTCATCAAGGTCAACAACCGGAAGATCCTCTCCGGCATCGCCGACGTGCTGGGCGAGGCCGACAAGATCACCGACATCTGCACCGCCATCGACAAGCTCGACAAGATTGGCAAAGAGAACGTCTGC
>Ga0310696_10007643_pt1 | contig 12674 bp, 27 predicted proteins | sample AusTroGonzalo_MG_4_FD_203885 | JGI IMG/M metagenome (GOLD analysis project Ga0310696, IMG submission 203885) | Bovine rumen microbial communities from tropical cattle in Woodstock, Queensland, Australia - Gonzalo_02 (v2) (version 2) | ecosystem: Host-associated > Mammals > Digestive system >... | reverse complement strand
GGAGGATGTTAAATATGGCTAGATATATTATTGGAATTTACACAGACTATGCAGTAGAAGCTGACAATGTAGACGATGCTATCGATATCGCATTTTGCAATTTCAAAAACGATACAGGCATTAACGGAGTCGATGCTATCGTACTTGATTCTCCAGATCCTGATGAGATTGATGCGTAAGGTGATAACCATGTCAAAGCTAGAATTCAAATGGATAACAGAACAAGATGAAGTTGGGATATATCAATGTGAATTACGTGAGATTGATGAGTCTGGAAACATTTGTGTTCTCAGGCGTATCGAATTTAATTACATTTTTATAGAAATTCCTATACATTTATATACAGAAAGGAGGTGTTTAGAAAATGACTTTAGTTGAACAACATCAATATTCAAGAGATTCTGAACATTTTAAAGAATTAGATCATCTTTGTTTTCTTGCTAAAAATCTTTATAACTCTGCTTTATATCAAATACGTAAATACTTTTTTGAAACTAATAAGTATTTAAGTTATAAAAAGCTGAATAAACTTTCTTATGAACTATTTCCTAAAGATTACTCAGCTTTACCTATTAAGGTATCACAACAAGTAGAGAAATTAGTAGATCAAAACTTTCGTTCTTTCTTTGCTTTACTTAGAAAGAAAAAACAACATCCTGAATCAGATATAAAAGTAAATATTCCGGGTTATTTAGATAAAATAACAGGTAGACAAGAATTAACTTTTACAAATCAAGCGGTATCATACAATAATAGAAATACTCCTAAAGGTTATGTAAGATTATCTGGATTATCTTTTCTTGTAAAAACTAATGTAGAAAATATTCAATTTGCTAGAATAGTACCTCATAAATCTTATATAACTATAGAAATAGGTTATGAAGTAGAAGAACCCAAAATCATTAGTAATGATAGATATGCTAGCATCGATATAGGAGTAAATAACTTAGCTACAGTTACTTCTAATGTTTTTAAACCTATTATAATTAATGGTAAACCTTTAAAATCCATAAATCAGAATTACAATAAGCGAATTTCTAAATTAGCTTCTAAAAACAGTACTACTTTAGATGATTGGTTTGAATGGTCTAAACTAATGAATCTGATTACAAGAAAAAGAACGAATAAAATCAAAGATTATATGCATAAAGCTTCTAAATTTATAGTGAATCATTTAGTTGAAAATCATATTAGTCTCTTAGTTATAGGACATAATGATGAATGGAAACAAGACACTAAATTTAAGAAGAAAAATGTTACTCAGAATTTTATTCAAATCCCATTTAATCAATTTATTTTTATGTTAAAATACAAATGTAGATTAGCTGGAATTCAAGTAGTTATGCAAGAAGAGTCTTATACATCTAAATGTAGTTTCATAAATCAAGATTTTATTCCTACATATGGAATTAATGATGATTTATTTAAACCTACAGGATATAGACGTAAAAGAGGTTTATATAAGAATCATAATACATCTAAAGATAAAACATTTATAAATTCAGATGTAAATGGATCTTTAAACATTCTCAGAAAATTTCTTACAGAGAATGTAGCATGGAATGAAAAAATATTTTCAGACTGTGTAGAGGTGTGTAGTACACCTACAGTTTATACTGTTAAAGTTTAATCTATAGATATTTTTCTATAGAATAAGCAACTATCTATCTCAATGGCAGACCATAACTGTCTTACTTTTAAGATTTATCTTAAAGGTGCTGGATTCATGTGTGGTATCGGTAATTATAGAATCGGTATCGGCATGGAAGGTGCTGATTATTGGGAAGGAAACGGATCAGCGCTTGTAGCTATGATGAAAATCATGGATACTGTAGGTGTAAGCACCTGGGAGGGATTAGAGCGGATGTACTGTCGTATCAGCTATGCTGAGGACGGTAAAACAGTTCAGAAGATAGGGCATCTTTTAGAGGATAAATGGTTTGATGTTCGTAGCTTTTTTGAGCACGATGATGGACATGCTATTTATGTATTAGATGAACGTAAGTCCACAGAAGATAGTGATGACGACGATATGGACGATGAATGGCATGATGTCTACGGCACTAATGACGATTATTTTAGGTGAAGTACGAGATTATGAGAATGGAGTGATTAAGTAATGAATATAACAGATAATTTTAAAAATATGCTGTATGAAATTTTAGACGACACGTCTGTCGGAGACGTACAGTTTGGAGTACTAAAGACATTTTATGAGGAAGACGTACACAAATTATATGACGAGCTGTTCTGCATGCTTCCTGATGATAAGATGCAAAAGCTTGAAACTGTATTACAGCGGGTAGGAACAAGACTGTTTTTAGCCGATCTCTATAGGTATCGTCATGTTGTTAAGCCGTTTTTCAAGGACACAGACGATAGGGAGTGTATAGAGTGGGCAATTTGGTTTGATACAAATATTCACCTTAATATATATAACAAGCTACAGGAATATTCAGTAATGGAAATGAAATTTGATGTAACTTTCCAGGGTATAGCACAAAAGAATATGGATTACGAGGAATTTCTTACGGAATTGTACTCATTTGGTGAACGCTACGGCTTTAAAGTGGCAGAACGAGGTGGACCTCCGCTGCGGTTTCTGAACAAGTATGAACTTGAGGAGATAAATAATGGCTAGAGAAAAACGTCTTACATTTGATAATGTTCGGGAAACTTTATTAGAATTATATTCAATTGGCAAAGATGTTAATGATCGACATAATTATTGGTATGATGCAAGACATACTCAGGAAACCCATGAAGGTTTTGAACAAATGATATTCACAAACTATTATGGAGATCACTTAAGAATGGATGAATTAGAAACTGTCGAAACATCTTTAATAACATTAGGACATCAGATGATTGATAGTCCCGATAGATGTAAAGAATGCATTGACTTTGAATTGTTCTCACACAGAGGAGATTATCATATTAACATCTGGGTTCAGTTAACAGGTAATGGAATAATTTTAAGAATTCCTTTAATGGCTAAACGGAAAACGGATGTTATGACTCCTAGTATTTGTTTTACACCAGATTCGGCTAATCAATTATATGATTACATTAAAGACATTCGTCATCCTAAAGTAAGAGAATTTGTAAACCATCTGTTTTTCAGAGTCATTAGTCCCTCAGTATGTAACTAAAAATTATCTTCGAAGTCTCGGAATCAGTATGTTATAATATGACCCGTATGACAGAGATGATGACGATTAAAACACTTTACTCAGCACTATAAGCTTTGTAATGCTAAGAAAGGATCATGAATTATGAAGATTGAAATACTCAGAGATCATGTAAAATCAATGCTCAGTGATACAACCCTTACTGAGAATGATTTACTTAAAATCAGAGAAACTATCGTAAAACGGTGTGTTGAACATCTTGAAAAGCAGTTTCCGGGAGCTGAAATACTAACTTTAGACGAATTTAGTGAAGGCTGTACAGATGGTATTTATTCTCCGTATGATGGTAACGGTTATTTCTGGGACGGTGCTGAAAAAACACACTTATCTGTGTGGGACGAGAGTTGGGCTCCAGCTGACATGAAAACGTTCGACTTCGTGATTTGGTACGACGAAATAAAGGGTGATAGCTTATGAGATTTCTACATTACCGTCGGCTACTAGAGGATACAAATATGTCAAAGTAAATGACGAATGTGCTTCTTATAAACATTTAGCATATAAATGCAGAATCAATGCTTATTGTCTTGACAGTAAGCATTGTATTGTTCTAAGCTATAAAGCTGAATGTGAACCAGTAGATACTATGGATACAGAATCAGATGAGTATAAGAAAATTGTTAACTTATGTGAAGTGAGAGATTACGAGAACGGAGTGATCAAGTGATGGAACCTAATACTGAATTACTAGATGAATTAAGGATAGGCGTGTTAAATCAGCTAGCTGAAAATATACCCGATTATTGTATAAGTCCAGCTGATATGATCGATTGGTCACATCTTAATACTAAAGAAGAACAAATACCTGTAGTATATTTTGTAATTCTTAACGAAAGTTTGACTACCGTAAGATCTAGTCGCATAAAAGCTGAAATTAAAAAGGCTATTCCGGATTATACGAAAATGTTTTTAACAGATTACCTAGATGACTGTGTTAAACTGACAAGAGCTGATGCAGTTATGTTGTACTATAAGTATATACGAGAACGAATTCATACAGATTTTGGAGATGAGGTTGTTAATGGATAATATAACGGATATCAAAGACACCTTAATATCATTCTCTTGGGATGAGGTTATACACTTCATAAGGTGGAATCTAATAAAATTTTAAACGGTGATGAGCTAAATTAATTCAGTTATTCTCGAATTTTTAGTACCATATCTGTTATACTATAATTGTAAGGAAAGCTAGTCAGCTATATACAGTAGAAAGGTGGATTATAGTATGCTCAAATTAGAAGATATGGTAACTGTATACTGCTATGTATGTGGTAAGAAATCAGAGTACGCTGCGGAACACTTTGATTGTGTAATTAGCACAGATGTTGATGGTACTACACGGTATACTTATACCCTGAACAACGACTGCTTCTGTGGAGTAGATCATTCAGTAAGGTTCATCGTATTAGTGGATACAACTGGAACAATACAGAACATATTTGATGAAAGCAGAGACTGTTGCATTAAGCTGTCATCTTTAAAGTTCACAATTCATGATTAATTATATTCGAATTTCTACAATAGAGTGTGTTATATTATAATTATCAAATAACACACTCATTTATTTTACAGGAGTTTTTATATGAAAGCTAATAAAGAACGCTACAAGCCTAAAATACAAATAACAACAGCCCAATATGAAGCTATCAAGCGTGAAGTTGAAATAGAATGCTTAGTTGACGGTTGTAAACAAGGGATTGCTTCTGTGCTGTATGTTTTAGCTACACGAGATAAGGATCAGTTCAGTGCAGAACAACTAAAAACGCTGTTAGCTGACATTAATACGTTATATACTATGCCCGGCATTATGGGTAAATCGTTTTATGGCGTTGACATTATAGATCATCTTAAAAAACATTATGATCTCAATGTCGATGCGCTGCCAGTAAAAGCTGATGTTGAGTGAGGTGAGTACAGCCATGTTTGAGAATGAAATTCTAAATAACTATGAATTCGTGGAACACGTTCAACAAGCACTAACTGAAAAATGGAAAGATATTATTCCGACAGATAGTTTACAAGTAGTACTTGATTTTGTACATTTCGATCCAACTGTCTACCCAAAAGGTGTAGTTTTAATAAAACAACCTGATTTTTCTGTTTTAGAAATACCGTTTTGGTTTAAGGATTCTAAATTGTCAACTGCGAATTCTTTGATATATTCACTAAATATTGAACTCGAAGAGTTGCATAGAAATAATTGGAAAAGGTAGGTGTAATTATGTCGTTATCAAGTGAATACGGTAAAAGCCTGACTGCATGGATTTATTTTAAAGATAACACACATGTAGAGTTACATATTGAGATACCTTTAGAGTACATTGCGATACCTTTAGAGTACATTGTGAAGGAAAGTACAGATGAACAGCATAATGAAGCTGTCTATGTAAAACTCTCTAAATCAAAACAGCTAGAATTACAAATACCGTATATCAGGAAGTATATTGAAGATTAGTGTTGCTGTAATTTACAAACAGAGCAAATTGAACTTATTGAAGCTGACTGGTATGAGTACAGTTTTGAATTAGACACCACAGCTGGATTTCATGTAACAGTGAAAAACAGGTGATAATGGCAAAGGAGCAGCGTAGATGAATACATTAACTATCAAACAATTCACTCAGTATATACAAGCTGGAGTGACTAAGGAATGGAAAAATAAACTCAGATACGAGGGTATCTGGTTTGATATTTCATGGATAAATGAAGATTCTGTGCACCCGACAGGTATCATTTACATTAAACCAGAGCTTGCGTTAGATTATATAAAATTCAAATATTCGTTTGCTGATACTACGATAGAAACAGCAGAATTAGCTGTTGCTTGTGTATGCGACTTAGTACAAAGACTTCATAGTAACCAGTGGACTACAACTACAGATATTATGGAGTTTAGGTTATCATGACACTCATTCAATTAAAGAAAACGAGACAATATAACATAGCTAATAGTAAGCGAGCTAAAAGATTATCCATAATAGCGAAGAGAACCTTAATGTATAGTACTAATAAGCCAAAACAGCCTGAAGAAAAGGTAACTCGTATAATCCTGTATGAACGATAAGGAGCTATTATGAATTTCAGCAAAAAGCACATCAAATTAATAATGTTACGTGAAACATGGCAAGACAGCTTAAAGATACATAATTATAGGTTTGTTTACTTCATGATAGCTCGTAATTATTGCAATATAAAAGAATACTATCGTTTTAGCGAGGAGGATGTTTGATGAAATTAACTGATGTAGTGATAGGCAATCAGCCAGAGATCTTGATAAAATTTGAGCAGATAATAGCTGAATTTGCATCTACAAAAGATTTAGTTAAATTTGAGCCAACATCTACTGATACAGCTAATGCTGTAAGAGAATTAAGACTCGGACATTGTGAAGGAGCTCTTGAAATATTAAAGCTAATTTTGTCAAAGGATGAATATCACTTATGTTGGCATAAATATGTAGATGCTAAACATGATGTTAGTTCAGTTATTAATACTTACGATTATAAACTTAAATGTTTTAAATATTTCACAGATCAATATTTAGCAACAGGGTCTGTAGATAATGAAACTTGGTATAATTTCGAATCCCTTCGTAAAAATAATATTTCGGATTTAGATATGTATCATATTCAAAGCTTTTACAACGAGTGGCGAAATGGCTTAGAAAACGACAATCCATTTCTCGTTTCGTTGTCAAGCGAATTACTTAAAAGTATGGAGCCGACAGCTAGCTATTGGCATGTGAAAGAAGAAAATAATTTTACAGAAGACTATGCTTATGAATGTGACGCTTGTAAGTTTGTACTACAGTTACCTAAAAAGCCAAATGGATCGCTACAAGCTACTGGCTATCATTACTGCCCGCACTGTGGTAAAAGAATGTACCTACTAAAAGAGGATAAGTCATGAATGTCTGGTCATATTGGCGCTGTGAAGCTTGTGGAAATATAATTCGTGGTGATAGCAGAACCTGTCCATGCTGTGGTCGTCCGATTCCGAATGATGTGCGATATTTAATGCCTGACAACCCAGATGTAATAGAAGCACGAAATCAAGATAGAATCATGATCGGTAACTCAAACACTCGGCTAGCAGCTACATACACAGATGACGGTGGTATAGAATCTGATGTTGTTGCTGAAGAATTAGAATCTGATGATCCGAACTGGAACTGTGATTATTGCGGTTATCAAAATTACTACACAGATTTAACATGTCAGGGATGTGGTGCCCCAAGAGCGGAAGCTACTTCTGATTATTTCTGTACAGAGTTTAACAATCGTTCAGAAACAGTACAACAGAGTATAAATACAGAGCCGAAGTCTGTTGTAAATAAACTCACCGACCTTAGCAATCCTAAAATAAAGCTACTGCATAAGGGCATCATACTTAGCATCATTGTCTGCTTAATTTGGCTTTTCATGCCGATTACAAGAACAGCTACGATTACAGGCTTTGAATGGGAAAGAGTTATTAATGTTGAAACCTTCATAGAATGTCATGAAAGTGGCTGGTCAGTACCGAACGGTGCTCACATCACGAATAAGAAGTCTGAGATTCATCATTATGATAAAGTTTTAGATCATTATGAAACTAAGACTAAACCAGTGGCGCATAAGGAACTTGATGGCTATACAACGACATATAAGGATTTAGGAAATGGACAGTCAAAGGTTGTCAAGACACCTAAATATAAAACAGTCTACAAGACCGAAACATATAAGGAGCCGGTATATAGGCAAGAGCCTGTTTATAAGACTAAATATTATTATGACATAGGACGCTGGAAAGAAACAAGTACACTGTGTACAGCTGGTATTGATCAGCAACCGTACTGGCATGATACAGATTTGCCGTCTTATGTTGATAATCCTGAATACGACGATCGGAAGCTCGGTGACCGACATGAAACATATTCAGCTAGAATTATAGACGATAAGGGAAAGACTCAGCTAATCAACTACAGCTTTGAGAACTGGAAACAGCTCGAAGTCGGAGCTGAAATTAATTATAAGACGTTCCGATTCAGCCAGAAGCCGTTGTACGGCAAGCGGCTGTCATGAATGTAATATAAATCTATATTTTCACACAAAATCAGAAAGGATTAATTAATCATGGAAAAGCATTATCTTTTAACATTCACAGACAATTGGGCAGATGAATTTGACGCATACGGTTCAGTTATTATTGACGAGGACCAGTATAAATACTTCTACTCAGAAGTAGCACAAGCGGTTAAAACGGGAGATTATTCAAAGCTAGATGAAGACTTCACATCTGATGTATATGTAGGTCTTGGCACTAATGAAGATATTCAGTATGATACCATCGCAGACCTTATGAATCAGGTTAAATGCACGGAGCTCACTGAGGAAGAATATAATGTCCTTATGAAGTTCAAGTTCAATTATTTTGGCTTCACAAGCTTCTGGGACATAATAGCAGACGCAGTAATCGATGACGAAGGCAGTGACGATTGACATAATGGAGTGATTATATGAGATTGCCGAATGATCCTTTTGCAAAACCAGAAAATGCACCGAAACCGCTCTATATAGTGCCGTTCTATACACTAAGAGAGGCTAAAATAGCTGCACTTGAGATAGCTCAGACGTGTTATCTTAGCTTCGACAACCGTAGGTTCACAATCAGCTTTCCGGCTTTCGACTTGAAATTTACAAATTACATAGACAATGCACTACATGGATGCAGAAATGTAGTTGATGTAGCTGAGTTAGACAAATTGCTACTAAAGTGTAAAGAGAGGATAAGTCATGAACATAGAGTCCAATAGTGCTTGCTGGTGCGTACGCAGAGAAGAACCAGCACAGCATCTATATATTTATGAATGTAGCAATTGCGGCTTTTTAGTGGAATTTCCTGCTAAACCTCGTCATAGCTTGACAGGAGAAGGCTATAGGTATTGTCCGTACTGCGGCAGCACAATGAGTTCAATTATGATGCGAAAGATAAGAAGGGATGATGAGGAATGAATATTGAATACACAGAAAATACAAAATATGTAGAAGATATAGTGCGTAAGTATATAACAGATCCAGAAGATTGCGACACTGTTATATGGTGCTTGCAGAAGATGCATATAGACATTGATAGTTTAGTAGCTATGTTGAAACGTAAATATGAGCATATAGCTGATATACAAAAACAATTTACAGAGCTACATAAGAAATACTGGTTTTTACAGCAAGACAAAGCTATAGCAGCAGCTCAAGGTATTATCTTAATTAGTGAAAAGGAACAAACGACTTACAAATTACCGTATCGTTTACGTATAAATTATCAAGTACTCACATGGTGTGATTCTAGTTTTGAAAGAACTTATCACTGTCATAGTGAAATTGCTATTACTATACATCCTACAAATGCAGTTGCTATTAGATTCACCGATGAAGCTGATTATTTACAAGTCAAAGCTATTTGCGAGGAAGTACTAGAGATAGCTAAACAGAAAGAAGTAGCTAATAATGAATAACTTAGCACGAATACTTGAGTCTGAGTATTTATATGATTTATTTAAGATGAGTGCAAAAGAAGCTGCTAAAATAAATACATTCCGCAGTATGTATAAATTACGGTATATTTGTAGCTACGAACATAGAATTGATTTTTGGTACAGCTTATGTGATATGTCTACAGGACGATGTAAGTTAGTAGATAAACTGGTTGTGAGATATTCGTATAAGATATCATTAACTAGATTGGAGTGGTTTAACCTGAGTAGGATATACAGAGTTAAAGAAGAATTTGATCTGCGTAAAACTTGGTACAGTCAAGATCTAGGTAGTGGCGGTATAGCTAAAGTAGGAGATCTCTTTGTACTAGATAAAGAGCCAGATGCTAGGAAGAAACTCTACAGACTTACTAAAATTAATACGAAATTTCCGTACACTTTACAGATACGACCGAACAGTTTCAAGAGGTACTTTGAGCTAGTAGAAAGCAGTGATACACAATGAACTTATATTTCATAAATGACTATTCTGCTCATGACATAAATACAGACACTATTGTACAATTTGAGAATAAAGTAGCTACTGTGTATTCTAATAATATTCAGCGAAGCTATACTTGTAAAGCTAAGGTGATTATCACATTTGAACAGACAGGGCCTATGTTATATTTTGAAGATGCCGATGATTGCTTGTCTGTTATAGATTTGATGCATAAGGTTGAAAATGAGGTAAACAAATGATTGAACACAGATACAGAGTTTCGTACGAATTCACTATACTTTTGAAAACCAATGCTAAAGGTTATGAGCTAAAACGATTAGTTCTAAAGCATATAAAAGCTACATATCCAAATCTCATTGATATTTGTAAAGGAAAAGCTATAATGGATGCCGAATATCATGCCTATTGCATTCCGTCGTTCACGACAGATGTAGATAGGTATGAATTTTCTTTTGATTCAGTCAATGAGCAGAATTATTTACCATATTCTTGTAATAGATCTGTAGATTGTATTGTAGCACTTGACATTAAACGATATGACGGAGCTGCGTTTACAGAATTACCAGTGCTTACAGGTTTTGAAAAAGTTAAACTGTTTAAAAAGGTGTTTACTCCTTATTTTGACAAGCTGTCTGAAGATTATTTTAAAATAGATATTTTAGCAGATCGTTATTTATAATTTCTGCTATTCTCGAATTTCTAGTCCAATATCTGTTATACTATAATTACAGTAAAAACAACATCTTATAATTATGAGGGTATTAATATATGAATGAAACTTGTAAAACCTGTATGTATGGGAATATCGTAGCTGACGGTATCGGATACTACTGTAGTCATCCTAAGAAATTAGCTATCCAGTGCGTGCGACATAATAATAAATACTATATAGCCAGAATTGAAGATGCTGCATTTGAACAGCTATTAGCTACTAAACAGCCGAGGATGATATGTGATGTTTGTGAAACAGAAGAGCCTATACCTGAAGGTAAGACACATCCGGAAGGTTGGCTTGATATTAAATTCAAAGATGTAAATTATAGTAAGATACATCTATGTAAACAATGTACTAGATTGGTAGTGCTCAACTATACAGCTAATGCAGCATCTACTAGCGGAATTAGGCCAGTTCACCTAACGCTAATGCAGAAGTACTTTCCTAATTTTCATGAGCTAGATGACGAAAATGTAAAATAATACTGGAGTATTATACATGAAAGATAAATTCATTAGATATTTAATCATATACATTATCATATTCACCGCCATGTGGAGTGGCTGGTATATTGCTACTAAAAATTCCAACAAGACAACTGAATACTATACATTCACAAATTTCGCAGATTCCTCTCCTCTCTACATCAGAAAAGACTGTATTTGTACAGTTACATCAGTCTGCGGAGATGTTTACATAGTACCGATAAACGGTAACTCTATTAGAGTTCGTGAATCTATGAATGAAGTGCGTGAAATTGTTAAAATTGATTGAGCACTGGAGGTGATGTTGATGCAGACTAAAACGAGAATAGCACATAAGAAGAGCGGAATCAAAATGTCGGATGTTATGATAATTAAAAATAAGCCAAAGAAGCAGACTACAGCTAAGGAGAAGAAATCATGAAAATACGTATATATGAATTCCCTAATTCTAAAACCCCTCCATATTTAAAAGATGAAAATCCCGTAGAGCGTGGATATATCGAAATACCAGACGATAAGGTTATGGAGTATGACGCTAACAAGTGTTGGGATATCTGTAACTGGAGCCACTGGGGTGTAAGTGAGAAGCCAGAGTGCTTACATTCTGACATTGATCATTGTGATCACGGTATTGTTTTTGTGTATCCTGGAGTTGAACATGAGATTCATTGCTTAGCTTTATCTGTTGGCTGGTTCGTAGGTCGTGCTGGTGAAGTTCTTAGCTATGTTAATAAGCACAAGAACGATGTACTCTGGTACAATAAGATAGACGAGTGTATACACACCTTCAGTAGCGAGTTTCAGCCAGACATTAAAGTAGGTAGAGTCTATAAACATTTCAAAGGTAATAAATACTTAGTGCTCGATATAGCTAAGCATTCGGAAACCATGGAAGACTATGTTGTATATAAAGCATTATACGGTGATTGTGAAACATATGTAAGACCTTACTGGATGTTTGCGGAACAGGTAGATATTATTAAATATCCAAATGCTACACAGAAGTATAGATTCGAACTCGTGGAGGATAATAAAGATGATAATAACTAAGCATGGAGATCCCGACATCATTGAAGCTAATATCATACCGTTTATTTGTACTAAGTGCGGATGTGAATTCAAAGCCACTAAAGCTGAGACTCAAGTAACTACGGAGAGTACCGAAATAGGTGAGCTGTTCGCAGCTATATTTACTCAAGAACCTGTGGATCTCATCTATAAGATTAATTGTCCTGAATGTGGTGAGGAAATCAAAAAAGACACACCTAAAGCTAAAGAGGATTAAAATCTATGGGTGATACGAATT
>Ga0310696_10007641_pt1 | contig 12674 bp, 7 predicted proteins | sample AusTroGonzalo_MG_4_FD_203885 | JGI IMG/M metagenome (GOLD analysis project Ga0310696, IMG submission 203885) | Bovine rumen microbial communities from tropical cattle in Woodstock, Queensland, Australia - Gonzalo_02 (v2) (version 2) | ecosystem: Host-associated > Mammals > Digestive system >... | reverse complement strand
ACCTGCCGTTACTATAGCACAAGAGTTCCCTCTTTGCTTGAAGCTAAAGCTTTTCAGCTACATACCGGCTCCGCCGGTAGTTTTTTTACGCTAAAGCGATATAAAAAAACGGCGGCACCGAATCAACGATGCCGCCGCGTCCCGAAAGGAAGGTTATCTCAAAAGTTCTTTTTTCTGCGTTTCCCAATCCATCGAGAAACTGCGCCGCATGGTCTGCATGGTGAGGTCCGCCTCGCCGAGAATGAGTTTGTGGACGATCTCCGGCGAAAGCAGCGTCAGCCGGATCGCCTTCGCCACCACGCCGGAATCGATGCCGATGGCCGCCGCCAGCGACTTGATGTTGGCATAAGCCCCGCTGTCGATCAGGGACTGCCAGTGAAATCCTCGGGCAAGATTCAGCAACAGCGGCGAGTCGCACCCGCTCAGGAATGCGACATCTTTCGCCACGATACGTCTGCGCCCGCCCTGCATCCTGAATGTTATCGGAATGCAGACCTTGATGTTGCCGTTCTGTAGAAACTCAGCCTTCATTTTCTACAAACTCCTTCATGATGCTTTTTAAGCCGCCGCTCCTGAGCTCCAGTTCGATGTGATCGTCAAAAAGCGTGACCTTATCCAATATCAGCTGCGCCAACTTCGAAACACCGACCAGCAACACCGGACGGATGCTGTCAGCGATCACCCCGAAGCTCCGGGGCATCTTCATCCCCGGCAGGAGGTACAAGAAGTCGGGTGTGCTGTTCTTCGGTCTTGAATCCGAGGAAAACCGGCAGATCGACCTCTTCGCCGACACCAAGAGCGAGGAGAAGGACGACCGGCTGTCGAAGGCACTGGACGCGATCAACTCCAAGTATGGACGGGGAACGATCTTCCATCTGTCCGAGGGGATCAAGAAGCCGTGGCAGATGCGCCGCGACATGCCGACCCCGAACTACACCACCAGTTGGAGCCAGATCCCGGTGGTGAAGTAAAGGAGGGCGCAGCGCTAAAGGCTGAGGAAAGATGTCAAGTTTTTCCCCGGTGTTGCGCCGGTGAGGTCGGCACGATGTTGTCGGCGCTGATTACGCTGGCGGCATCGAACTCCTGAAAAAATCCGTTTCGGCGCTTGCATTTCGGAATTGACGCGTTATTTTTTTCTGCGGAGGAAATCGGGAGTCGCGGATCATGAACTCAAGACAACTTGAATACTTTCTCGCGGTAGCGCAGAGCGGCAGCTTCACCACGGCGGCGCAGCGGCTTCACATTTCCCAGCCTGCGCTGAGCAAACAACTTCATCTGCTTGAAGATGAGCTGAACGCGCCGCTGCTGATCCGACGTCCCCACGGCGTGATCCTGACACCGGAGGGGCGCAAGCTCGCGGGAAAGGCCCTAGAGGTAACGCGGATCATCCGCGACATCCCCGCTGCGGTCACGGACATCCGGCACAACGTCTCCGGCGATCTCAACATCGCGTGCAGCTCCTATTTCTCCGGCTACTTCATGCCGGACCTCATGAAACGGCTGCTGACGCGTTATCCGGGTATCCGTCCCCGCATCCGGGAGACCGACAACAACATACGCGACGCGATATCCAAAGACGGGATCGCCGACATCAGCTTCGGCGTGGCTCCCCAATCCCCCGGCCGCGACTTCCATCTGATCTTCACTTCGGGTATCGTGCTGATCCGCTCGGTGCATTCCGATCTGGCCGGTAAAAAACATGTGAGCAAAAAGGAGATCGCCGAACGGCATCTCATCTGCTATTCGCAGGAAACGCCGATGTACGACGTGATCTGCCGCATCCTCTCTCCTTATCGCCCCAATATCTTCATGGATTCGCGCAAATCTGTCACGATCATCGGTCTGGTGCGGGAAGACTTCGGGCTGGCGCTGGTCCCGGACTACCTGATCGATCAGGATCAGCGCAGAGGTCTAATCGTCGGCGGATTCGAGTCCGGCGAACGGATCTCCATCGGCTATTACTGCGCGCCCGGGCGTTCCCTTACGCCCCAGACCCGGGCTTTCATCGACGTGATCCGGGAAAAGTTCGCTCTCGACTCCCTGTGATATAACTTCACGTTATGGATTTCATAAAAAAATACTATTTGCTTTTTTAGCACTCACCAAGTATTTTTTACCTAAAAGCCGTTCCTGTCCGCGCGAAAAAATGGTGCCTTTGTATTGTCCGCGCCTGGCGGTGGGAGTGGATAGGGACGGCGGCAAGCAATGCGTTTTTTGAAAAAACGTGTGCAAGTGCTTGAAAAAAATACGTTATACTTGGCGTTCATAAGTAGTGTTCTGTCACAGAGGTAGGTTCATGAAAAAAATCGCTTCAGGTATTCTCTGCATTGGGGCATTGTTGTTGTCGGCTGCGTCTGAAGAAGTCAATGGCCCCGGCCACGAGTGTACGAGCTGGATGATTTTTTCCGACCTCACGGGAAACAATACCAACATTCTTCACAAGAACCGCGACGCTTTATCTCGGGACATCGTGGTCGTGGCGGGTGGAAATTCGTCGCGCAGGTGGATCGGACTGGGAAACTGCCGCGAATTGCCCGGTTGCCCGTGTATGGGCATGAACACCTCCGGTCTGGCCGCGGTGGTAAACGGCGGGGAACTCACCCCCGAAAACAGCGCCGACCAAAATTGGAATGGTCGTACTACCCCTCAACTGCTTAAGGATATCCTCGACAACTGCGACACGGCAGCGCAAGCGGTCGAAAGACTGCGCGGATTCATAGCCGCCAAGGATTACAGCCACAGAAAAGAAGGCTCCATCTTCTTGTTCACCGACGTCAATGAAGGGTACATTGTCGAACTCACTGCCGGATTCGTTTCTGCCCAGCGCGTCGACCGGGGATATGCCCTTCGGGCCAATACTTGGCATAATCCCGGCATGGCGCAGCGTTCATGCAACATATGGCTGGAGTTCAGCGGCAGCTTCGTCCGCGAGCACGCAGTAATAAGCAACTTTCACAAGGCGATCTACCAAAACGGGCGCCTCGGTCTCGTTGACAGTCTTGCGATGTCGCGGAATTGCGAAGACCCGAAAGAGGCGCAGATCGAGCGCCGGGTCTGCTATACATACACCAATTCGGGTTCGACGCTGGTCATCGACCGCGAATATCCGGATGTGCTTTCGGTCGGGTATGTCACCATCGGTCATCCGCGCCACACCATCTGCGTCCCGATCCCGATCTGTGTGGAGAAATTGGATAAGCGCATGGAGGATACCGCTTGGTCCAAGGCAGCTTGGGCGCGTTTTGAAAAACTCGGCTTGCGAGCCCCCATCCCGAAAGAATGGTTGGACTTCGAGGAAAAATCCCGCGTAGAGTACGACGCTTGTTTGGTTGAGGCGAGGAAACTTTTGAGGGCAGGCAGGAAGACCGAGGCCATAGCGCTTTTGAATGCCGCCGCCGCCAAGATTTGGCAGGGGGCGGCGGAATTGCTCGAATTGTAATATGTCGGCAAGTGCGGACAAGTTCAGGAGGTAAGTATCATGAAGAAAATCGTTTTGGGGCTTCTTTGCTTTGCGGCATTGTCGCTGTCGGCGAAAGTGATGGACTTTCAGAATTTCGAGCGCGACGGGCGTCCGGTGCTGATTCCCGAGGTGCAGAAGTACGCGGATTCCGACGGGATCTATAAACTTCCGGCGAGGCTTACGGTCGCCGTTCCCGTCGGGGAAGAGCTGATATTGGAACAGCTCGCCAAGGAACTGAAGGCTTTCGACATCGCCGTCGAAGCCGCCGCGGATAAAGATGCCTGCATCCGCTTTGTTCTTACCGAGTCGGATGTGCCCGAAAGCAAGCAGGGCTACACCCTTGCCGTTACTCCGCAGGGCATTACGATATGCTCCCGCACTAAGCAGGGGGCCTTCTACGGGGCGCAGACGTTGCGCAATTTGATCCGCAACGCGGCTGAGCCCGAGCTCAAGTGCTGCCGTATTGTCGACTGGCCGGATTTCGAGTACCGCAGTTACACGGTGGCAATATCGACCGACGTCGAAAGTTTCAAGCGCACGATCGACGTCATCTCCGCGCTGAAATTGAACATGATCAATTTGAGCTTGGCGGAAAAGTTCCCATACAAGAACAATCCGCTCACCCGCCGCAAGAAGGCATTCGATGCCGCGACCCTCAGGGAGCTCGTCGCCTATTGCCACCGGCGCCACATCGAGATCATTCCGGCGGTGAAGTTGCTCTCCCACACCAAGTGGATGACCTTCCACCCGAATTGGGATCGAATGAAAGAGGGTACGCCGGGAAGGCTCTGGGACAGTGCGAGCTGCCCTCTGAACGAAGAGAACCGGGAACTCGTGCGCATGACCTTGGAAGAGCACATCGAACTCTTCAAGCCGTCGATCCTCTACGTCGGCATGGATGAGATCTACTACTGCCCGTTCCGCCAGTGCCCGCGCTGCAAGGCGATGTCCACCGAAGCGCTCCTCACCGATTATTTGAACTTCGTGAAGGGAATTTTGGACAAGCACGGCGTCCGCATGTCGGTCAGTCAGGATTCGTTTTTGAACAACCCCATGTGGGGCTACGGCGACTTCATGCGGTCGCTGCTCCCCAAGAACGCGTTCGTCAGCTGGTGGAATTACGACAACAATCCTCCCGAAGACAAGCTGGTACCTTTCAAGGGCTTCCAGATCATAGGCACCGCGCTCAGCGGCAGACCGCTGAACATCTACAATATGGCGCGCCTCGTCAAAAAGTATGGCGGCAGCGGCTGCGGCCTGACCTATTGGGTATACACCGTGAACGGCATGCTCGGCAAGCCGGAGTACAATACGCCCGAGAGCTATGGCGGCGTTGTCAACGGCGCCGATTATCTGTGGAAGCTCCGCGATACGCCGTACCCGTATCTCGGCTACGACGGGACCTTCGAGATGATGCGGATCATATTCCCCGAGCGTGTCACCAGGCCGCGGCGCGGAGGAACAGCACAGCCGATCCACCTCGGCAAGCTGGTCAACGCTGAGCTTTCCGGCACTGGAGTGTTCCCGCGCTTCGTCTCCGACGCGGCTACGGACGAACTCAAAGCAGCGCTCGCAAAACTGCCGGAAAAATTCGAGCTTCTGACCTCTCCGGGGGGCAAATACTACGCGCTTCGTGTCAATGGGAGCGCGAAAAGAGGACGCCGGGCGATACAAATCCCATGCGGCGGTCGCAAAGTGGAGCGGTTCTCATTTCTGCTGACCGCCTCGCGCCCCCGCAACGGCGGCGACTACAGCAGCGTAAAAATTTTCAAATACGAGCAGGCGGCAAGGCTGATAATCAACTACACCGACGGCAAACAGCTGGTGCAAAAATTGCGTTACCGGCGCGAGATCACCGATTGGAATCGTCCATTCGGCGGTTTTGACATGCGTTTCGCGGTTCGGGGCGTGGATGCGGACGACAATTACTATTCATTCGGCATTTACGAACTCAGGAACCCGCACCCGGAAAAGGAGGTCAAGAGCATCACTTTCGTCAGTGCGATGCTGGACGGCATCTCGCCCGCATTGCTCGCGGTCTCTGCGTGGGGAGCCGACAAGCCCTTCCCGAAGGTCAATTTCGATCCCGCCGCGGTCGCGGGCCGCCCCAGCGTCAAGAATGATCCGCCGCCCAAAATCCGCGTCGTTCAGGATTTCAGCAACGGCATGGGCGAGACGGTTATCCTGACTTCGAAAAAACTTGAAGGTCTGGTAAAGAGCGAGATCGTGGACGATCCCACATCGCCGGGCAAGGGAAAAGTGCTGAAGATCACGGTTCAGCCTTGCAGCGCCGAGGGCGACAAAAAGGATCACTCCATGTTGCGGGTCGACGTCTATATGCCCTATACCGTACCCAAGGGGACCAAGTCGCTGGGTTTGGATCACCGGATCGTCGGCAACCCCGGCGATTACAACCGCAGCTGGGAGTATCTCTTCGACGGGCCTCCGGGGAAGCGCGGTTCGCAGATGTACCGTTTCCGTTCGACAGCCGAGTGGAAGCGCGATCTTCGCCGCAGGATGTCCAGCGTCAACGGAGTCAAAAAAGTCATGAAAAAAATCGAGAACACCCGATTCCGGATGATCAGTTATTTCTTTAACAGCATTACAGTTCCGACCGAGATCTACATAGGCAACATCTGCGACACCGATCAGAACGTCTCGTTCGTCCGGCCGTGGAAGGCTGCAACGGAGAAGAAGGAGTAGGGTTGCCATACGAGGGTGTATTCGATTTTTGATTCCGATATTTTCAGGGAGGGCTTGGCTGATGAAAAGACGTGCATTTACTTTGATCGAGCTTCTGGTCGTGATCGCGATCATCGCCATTTTGGCGGCGATCCTGCTTCCCGCGCTGCAGTCGGCGCGGGCGCGGGCACAAGGCACCCAATGCATCAGCAACCTGAAGCAATTGTATCACGTTGCCCAACTCTATATTGACGACAGCCGAGGGATCTATCCCGGAATAAACAACACCGGGTCGAGGACCTCTTGGTTGGGGTGTTTCGTCACGGGCAAATACCTTCCTGGACCGTTCACCGATTACTACGACTACAAGGGGCTCGGCAAGTTCACCGTTTGCCCGACCGCAACCGTGCCGGGGAAGTACGATACCGCGGTGTTTACCAAGGGCTGGCCGTATGTGTACGCATCTATTTACAACAACACTTACGCCGATGGCAGATGGGGCATCAAGATAACCAGCCCGGAATACAACCCCAGCTACATTCGGCGCACTTCCAGCGGCGCTCCGATCAAGCTCGAAGGTGACACCTCGCCAAATGAGCGGATATTGTATTCCGACGGCATTTCCCCGTGGGGCGCGTGGCTGAACCGGTTGACGGGAGGGTCGTTTCAGACCGCGTCCACGAGCGATGGGTTATCCATGCCTTACCCCTGCCACAATGGCCGAGTGAATATCGGCACGGTTGGCGGTTCAGTTACAACTGTCGATCCCGAGGAACTTAAAAAATTCTATACTGTATATACCTACGGAAGTACGACGGCGGCGAAGCACTACTCGGTGAAGATGGGGCAGTATCGAGTCCCCGATGGAGAAAAATATACGGGCATTGTTCTAACTGAATAATTTTTACTTTGCCAGAGTAAAGAAACAGTTAGTTGTGGATGAAACATCAGTGAGGACGGCATGGTGAATGTTCGCGACTTAGGTGCGGTCGGCGACGGCACGACCAAGGATACGGCGGCTCTGCAGAGGGCGCTCGACAAAGGCGGCACGGTAATCGTACCGCCGGGGACCTACCTCTCGGGCACGCTCTACATGCGCGACAATACCGAGCTTCATCTGGAACCGGGGGCGACGCTGCTGGCGAGTCCCGACCCCGGCGACTACAACGCCGACGATTTCTGCGTGCAGAACCGGGTCCACAAGAGCGAATGGGCGAGCGGGGCGCACTTCATCGTCGCCGTCGAGGCGCACAATGTGGCGATCACGGGCACGGGCAAAATCGACGGCAACCGCTCCGCCTTCTTCGAGCTTCCCGAGAACATGCACCGCATTTGGAACACTCCCTACGAGTACCGGCCGGGGCAGATGCTCTTTTTCTGCGAGTGCCGCGACGTGACCTTGACCGACGTGGAGATGACGAACTACCCCTACTGGTGCTGCTTTCTCCACGGGTGCGAATATGTGACCATCCGGGGGTTGCACATCCGCAACCACAAGTTCGTGTGCAACTCCGACGGCATCGACATCGACTGCTGCCGCTTCGTGACGGTGAGCGACTGCCTGATCGAAACCGGCGACGACTGCATCACGATCCGCGGGAACGTCTCTCCGCTCAAGCGGCCGCTTGCCTGCGAGCATGTCGTGGTCAGCAACTGCGTTTTGTCCAGTCTCTGCAACGGCATCCGCATCGGAGTCGGAATGGGGACGATCAGCGACATCGCCTTCAGCAACCTCACGATTTGGAATACCGTCAAGGCGATCTGCATCATTTCGAGCTACGGTTCCAGAAACGGCGTCGGCATCGACCGCGTGAGCTTCGACCATCTGAATCTGGAGTGCGCCCGCGCGTTTACGGTGGCTATCAATTCCGTGGGATGCCGCATGGGATCCAGTGGACGCGAGATAAGTAACGTAAGTTTCAGCCACGTCCGGGGGACTTTCTGTGTCGGATCGCTCTTTCAGGGCTTCGGATCGGGCGACATTCGTGCGCTGCGCTTCGACGACGTGGAACTCGACTGCGTACCCATCGATCGCGATCCGGTGTTTCTCGATTACGTCGGCGAGTGTCCGAACCATGTGCCGGATCCCGAGTACGGCTTCTTCGATTCGATACGCCGTCTGCCGGAATCGGAGTTGGTTCCGTGCCCGAAGGAGCGCGAAGAAGCGGAGTTGAAGCGTCTGCGCTTCCGCCGGGCGGTTGTGGTGCCTTCCGAGGCGCTGCGCTTCGAGAACGTCCGCGATGCGATGCTTGACCGTGTGCGCATCAATTGGCGGGGTGGCGATCCCGGGATCGTTTCCGACGTCGGCATGTCGAACTGCCGGGATATGGAGTTTTACAACTGCCGTTTCGAGAAGGGCAAAGTCGAGTTGTGAACCGACGGCGAAACGGCGGCGCAGCTTGAAAAACATAAAAAAACTGAAAAGGCGAGTTTCTCGAAAAAACAAAAAGGAGAATTTTTATGGGTTACAGCAATCCTACAACCAGCGCGGAATATACGCTTCCCGCTTCCACCGAACTGATCGGCAGCACCATCGCGAACGCGGCGTACTACACCTCTGACGTTTACGCCCAAAGTCTGACGGTAGCGTCGAAGTGCAAGGTAACCGACGTCACCGTCGAAAGCGGCGGCAAGATGACCAAGGCGACCATGGCCGCCGCCAGCTCGGGGACATTCACCGGCATCACCGTCGGCAATGCCGGCGAGGTCCGCCTCGGCAACTATAACAACGCGTCGAATTTCACCGTGCTTTCCGGCGGTAAGCTCTATACCGGCAGCAGTGTCTATCTCCATAACGCCGACATCAGGGCCGGCGCGACGTATTCCAGATTGGATTCGACGCGGATCGGCGGTCGGCAGACCAATATCGAGCAGGGCGTGACCTACGCTCTCGGCAAGGTGATGGGCGCCGATTTTTACATCTCGGGCGGTGTGGTGCGAAATCTCGATGTGACGGCCAAAACGGTCTTAGGATCCACCTATAAGGAGCTCAATATTTACGAATTGGTCGTGAGCGGCGGCTTCGTCAACAGCGGCGCGCGGATGGTGGTTTCGCGCACCAACAACACCGATGATGACGCCGAGGTCTACGACCTGACCGTCCGCACCGGCGGCAGCGCGTCCTTCCAGTCCGGACTGCTGGTCTCGAACCTCAAGGTCGAGACTGGCGCTTCGGTCGGGCTGGGTGGAGCCGTCTGCATCGACATCGACATCGCCGCCGGAGTGACCATGAATTACGGCGCCTCCAACACCCTGTATTTGGGCGGGGGCAAGACGACGATCGCATCCGGCGTCGTGACCAGCGACCGGCTCGGAGCGGATTTTGCCGCGACGTTGGGTATCGGCACCGATCTCGAAGTATCGGACACTTACAATATCAATATCCTCAGCGGCTTCACCGTTTCGAGCGGGAACGTGCTGGCGGGCGGCACGCTGACTCTGCAAGGCGGCGGAGCCGCAAGGGAGTTCACCGTCTCCGGAGCCAACGCCTGGCTCGTCGCCAGCCAAAATGCCGCGGTCACCGACATTACCGTTACAGACGGCGGCACGATGAAGACCAGCGGCACCGGGTCGATCGTTACCGGTCTCGAAATCGACAACGGCGGAGCGGCCAGCTTCGGCCAGGGCAATACCGTGACCGATCTCACCGTGCTTTCCGGCGGTACGCTTTACACCGGCAACAATTTCAGATTATACAACGCCGTTTTGTCAGGCGGCGCAACATGGTCCAAGACCAACACGGCGCTGGTCGGCGGCCGGTCGACCGACATCGAGCGGGGTGTCAATTTCGGCCTCGTAAAATTGGGCGACGATTTTTACGTCTCGGGCGGTGTGGTATGCAATCTCGACCTGACTTCCAGAACTGTCGGCGGTGCCGCTTACAATCAACTCCACCTTTTGGAAGTAACGGTGAGCGGAGGCTTCGTCAACGAAAAAACCCGGTTGGTCGTTTCGAGCACCGACAGCGCCGACGACGCCGAGGTCTACAACCTGACCGTCCGCACCGGCGGCAGCGCATCCTTCCAGGCCGGACTGCTGGTCTCGAACCTCAAGGCCGAGACTGGCACTTCGATCGGACTGGGGGGTGACGGTGTCAAGTGCATCGACCTCGATATCGCAGCCGGTGCGACCGTCAATTTCGGCTCCAACAAGAACATAAATCTGGGCGGAGCCCAAACGACGATCGCATCCGGCGTCGTGACCAACAGCATCCTCGGCGCGGATTTCGCGGCGGATGCGGGCGTCGGTACCGATCTCGAAGTGGCGAACACCTACAACGTGAATATCCTCGACGGCTTCACCGTTTCGAACGGAAACGTGCTGGCGGGCGGCACGCTCAACGTGTCGGGCGGCGGCTGCGCATCCGCCGCGACGATCCAGACCGACGGCGCGCTGAACGTCTTGGCCGGCGCAACGGTGAGCGACCTCGTCGCCGCGACCGGCGCGCGGGTGGATTTCGTCAGGGACGCTCTGTTCACGGGGGCCGACACCAATGTTGCCGCAAGCACGTTCTATTACGACGGTGCGGCGGACGCACTCGGTTTCTCGATCCAAGACGGTGTGGTGAAAGATCTCGGCTCCGACGGCAACGCGTATCGCATCCGCCTCGGCGACGGTCTGGTCGTGAGCGACGCGGTGGTGCGTGACGATTGGCGCATCAGCGCTTTCGGCGATGCGACCATCTCCGGAGCCGAAGTCATCGTGGGCGGTACGACTTCTGCGGCCGTATTGCTCAAGGGCAGCAACACGGCCTACGACGTCACTCTCACCGGCGGCGGCATTTATCAGGCCGTGCTGAATTTGGACGGTACCGGAGCATCGGCCTCGGGTACGGTCGTGAATTCCGGAGGGAAACTCGGGATCGGCGCCGCCGCAGGCGGCATCGAGGATACGGTCATAAAGGCGGGCGGCAAACTGCTGTTCTCCGCTGGAACTGCGGCCTCCACGGGCGAACACCTCACGCTCGACTTCACCGGCGGCAGCAGTCTTGAGATCAACAAGCTCGATCTCATCGACTCGACCACCCGCGTCGAGGCCAAAGGACTTGCGGTCGGCGGCACTTACACGCTTACGACCGGGACGGCGACGACGACCTTGAGCGTCTGCTGCGACTCGACGGCGGTGTACGACAATGCGGTTCGAGGCGGCACGAGCTACACCAACGCCTTTGTCGGGAAGACCTGGAATTTCTCGACCGGGAAATCCATCGCGGTCACGGAGTTCAGCATCGGAGAAGCCAAGTCCACGGCGGGAGCAATCACGACCGCCGATACGGCTCTCAACACCGACGACCGCGCGGCGAAGTGGGATGCCGACACCGTCTACACGGCGAGCGTAACGCTGGCCGACAATTCTCTTGCCGGTGACGCATGGCTGGTGATCGACGGCACCAACATTTCGACCGCTCTATACGGGGCGTCGGGCAACTACGCTCACACCGTCAACATCAATGCCAAATCGGGCACTATCCGCAATCTCGCCGCCGGGGCTCAGACGGGAGATACGGTCGGCGCGGTCAATTTGATCTTCGCCGGAGCGGAACTCGACGGAACCGGTTATGCCGGCGGCTTCGGCAATGTGACCGGCGAAGTCAAAACGCAGATCGCGGCCGGCACGTTCGCCAAGGACTTCTACGCGGGCGCTCTCGCCAACAAGCTCACGACCGCCACCGGCGTCGGTAACGTCTCCATGACGATCGACGGCGGCACGTTTGACGGCAACATCTACGGCGCGTCGGCGGTCAAGACCAACACGACCAAAGGCAACGGAACTCGTCACACGGCGGGCAACGTCACGCTGACCATCACGGGCGGCGAGACCACCAAGGGCGACGAGGCGTGCATCTTCGCGGGCGGCTACGCCACCGGCGATGCGACCGGAACCGTCTACACGGTCGACAGCGTCACTGCGACGATCTCGGGCGGTGACTGGGGCGAAGCTGCCGGCGGTCGCGGAGTCTTCGGCGGCATCATGGCGTCGGGCGTCACTGCGCAGGTCACCGGCGATGTGAATATCACGATCTCCGGCGATGCGACGATGGGCAACGTCTACGGCGGCGGCTGGGCGCAGAAGTCTGGCGCCAAGAGCATCGTCGGCGACGTGAGCATCAACATCGCGGGCGGCACGATCGCGAACGTCTTCGGCGGCGGCACCCATTCGACCTCCGGCGGCACGACTGAAGCGGGCGAGGTCACCATCACCGTTTCCGGCGGCGACATTTCGGGCGCGATCTATGCGCGTGGTCAGCTTGAAGGCGATACGACCGGAGCTGCCCAGGTTATCTTCACCGGAAACGACGGTTTCGATTGCGACGTTTACGGTTACTGCTATGTCGGCGGCGCGGCGAGCGATGCGGCGTTGAGTTTCTCCAGCTACACCGGAGAATTTTCCGGCAATATCGGCGGCTTCGACAGCATCACCTTCGACAAGGCTACCGAGATGGACCTCACCACCGCGGCTGGCGACGTATCCAACGGCGCGTGGATCTTCGACCTCACCGAGCGCGGCGCGGGACTCGCAGATTCGTCGCTCC
>Ga0310696_10007640_pt1 | contig 12675 bp, 9 predicted proteins | sample AusTroGonzalo_MG_4_FD_203885 | JGI IMG/M metagenome (GOLD analysis project Ga0310696, IMG submission 203885) | Bovine rumen microbial communities from tropical cattle in Woodstock, Queensland, Australia - Gonzalo_02 (v2) (version 2) | ecosystem: Host-associated > Mammals > Digestive system >... | reverse complement strand
CGACGGTTTGCAGCCGGTTGAGAGCGTCCGCAAGTATATAGAGAACGGCGTTATGTACATCGAGCGCGACGGCGTTATCTACAACGCACAGGGACAGAAGGTCAATTAGTTGAGTGTTGAGAGTTGACAATTGATAGTTAAAACTCTGAAGACTTAGATAGAAGTGAAGGGGCAGCCGCATGGTTGCTCCTTCACTTTTTGCGGACGGAGGACCGGCAATCCAGCCGCACTCCAAGTCGGGCCACTCTCTTTTTGCAGACCGACTGTCCGCTTTCCAAAAGGGTTAGAAGAGATAACCCATTTTGACATAGAAATTGGTATAGTCGCGTGAGTCGCGGCGTGAGAAGGCAGCCGCCCAATCGACGGAAAGCACGAAATTCTCATTCATAGCAATCTTAAGACCCAGGCCTGCCGACATGTGCGGGAGATAGATGTCACGACGGTCAAACGAGAAATAGTCGTCAGGGTTGTCGGATGTATGGTCCCGGATGTTGGCTTCTTCTATACGCGAGCCTATGTCCTGTTCGTCAAGAATATAAGGCTGTGTAACAAGTCCGAGGTCAAAGAAAGGGTTGATACCTATATAGAAATGCTGTTTGAACAGGTCAAAATCAACTATACGGAAGCGGAACTCAATATTGGTATAAGCATAGCCATTGGCGAGAATACGGTTGCGCAGGACACCCCGCAGCGAGTTGCCTCCGCCCAGACCTTCGTAGAGGACACGATGGATAAAGAGAGTGTTGAGGTAGGTATTGAGGTAATAGGGGCTGCGTCCGATGAGGATGTTCTGTGTGCCGATACGGTAGGCGAAGATGATACGGTTGGAGTAAACGGGTACATAGTGGCGGAAGGTGAAATTGAAGCGCAGATGGTTGAATCCGGAGGATGCCTGCTGTCCGAACACTATGGAGTTGAAGGCGGCCGTATAGGTAAAGAAAGCATCTGCATAGACACCGTGTGCGGGACACGCCTGTTGGTCGCGTGAGTCATATACAGCACCGAAGCGGATGTATGGGTGCCATCCGCCGGCTGATTCCGCCTCTTCGATAAGGTTCCAACGTACATACTTGTCGTAGAGAGACTCTATATCAGGGTTGAGGTATCGTGTGGAGTCTGTGAGTATAGCTGCGTTGAGCCGGGCGTAGTCGCATCTGCCTGTGAGGTAGCCGAGAACTCCTATACCGAGGTTGATTTTCCAATGGTCAGTAAGGCTGCGGTCAATGTCGGCACTGATGCGGAAGAAGTCGCGGCGGTACTTATAGAAAGCACGTGAGACATACTGAACAGTGTCCATACGTTCAGGATGGCGGCTCCAGTGGTGCCATTCGTATTGGTAGCGGCTCTGGTATCCGTTGAAGCCGTAGAAATCGCACATGGCATCAGGCAGGTAGGTGGCATCGATAGAGAGGTGGTGATTAGGGAGGAGGCTCCTGGTGTCGTAATTGAAGCGTACTGTACCGTAATGTCTGGTGGAATAAGTGGCTTCGAGGAAGAACATCTGCCGGTAGTCAGGATAACGCGTACCGTCACCGTAGTCATAGATATTGGCCAGTACGCCACCTTGGAAGCCGAGGTCGGCATCATAAGCAACGTCAGGCAGGATACCGAAGTTCCAGCCTTTTTTTGTTTTTTTGTTGTCTGCGTAAGCGGAAAGACTTATATTTGCAAGCAGAACAAGTAGGAGTATGAGATGTTTAGACCGCATGCAGGAGTAGTGCCACCCCGACACCGAGGTAGGTGCCGACAGCGTAGCCGATAAGTCCGATGACTATACCCGAAACAAGAACCTTCTTATTACCCATAGCACCAATGACAGGCGGGACGAAAGGCGGCGAGCAGAGCAGTGCGATAAGGCTGACCGAATAGAGGTCACCACTGACGCGGAAGAGCCTGCAGAACAACAGATGGAAGAGCATAGCCCCGACAACAACCATCAGCACCAACAGACCAATCAAGAGTGTGCTACCTTGAACGGCGCGCCAATCGAAGAGAGAGGCGAGAATGACGCTGAAAAGGAGGATGAAGAGCATACCCAACTCAAAGGTCTTTGGGAGGTTGCGAATACGGTCGGAGAAGGAGGCGATGACAGAGAGTGTGGTGACAGTAAGGATGATGACCATCTCATTGAGGACGGGCTGATCAGGCTCATCGGGGTCGGGGGCTATCCATCCAATACGCCATAGGAGGTATGACAAAGCACATCCGACAGCAAGAAAAGATAGGCTGAGCAGCAGCCCGACAAGCATACCCGGGAGGTTATCGCGTGAGGTCATGCCGTGGTAGTTCTCGACATCGGTGACGGGTGGGGGCATTTGACGCAGTTGGTGACGAAAAGCGGGCGTGGTCTCGTCAGTGAAAGGCAGAAGTTTGCGAAACAGTCTGTACCCGCCGCCAAGCAGGAAGAAATAGAGTATGACGGTAATGAGCATATCGAAGGCGAGAACCATAGCCATAAGGCTTTTGTTGACACCGAGCGATGCACCGAGCGCGTTAAAATTGAGAGTACCGCCAGTGTACATACCTGTGAGCATAGCGCATATTTTGCCGAGCTGGCTGATATCGCTACCTACAGTGTCGGTTTGCGGCATAGAGGTGAGCGCAAGGCGGTAACAGATGATGACTGTCAAGACGACCGCAACGAGTCCTGAAAGGAGTGCGAGGATGGTTTTGGGCAGAGCGCGTGTCCAGAGCCGAAAATCGCAATTGAAGAGCAGCAGCGGAATGGCTACCACCACAGAAAAAGACATAAGTGAGGACTGCCACGAAGAAAAATACATCTCCTCCATACTGTCGGCGGGGAAATGAGTGATTCCTGTGACCGCCATAAGAAGTCCTGCGGTATATGCGGCGATGACAGTACCAAAACGCTGCATCCACCGCTTGCGCTTAAATATCGTTATTATCACGATGGGAATAACGATATAAAGCGCAAGCAGCAGAACGACCCGCCAGATGCGGGGACTGGATATCAGAAGATTGCAAATCAAGCGTTAACCTGAGCCATGTGGGCGATGAGGTTGAGCACTTTGTTGGAGTAGCCAATCTCATTGTCGTACCACGAAACGACCTTCACGAAGGTGTCGGTGAGTGCGATACCCGCCTTGGCATCGAAGATAGAAGTGAGCGGGCAACCGAGGAAGTCGGATGATACAACGTCTTCGTCAGTGTAACCGAGAATACCTTTGAGTTCGCCTTCAGAAGCATTCTTCATAGCAGCGCAGATATCGGCATACTTGGCAGGCTTCTTCAGATTGACAGTGAGGTCCACTACGCTGACATCCAGAGTGGGAACGCGGAAGGACATACCGGTGAGTTTACCGTTCAGTTCGGGAATAACCTTGCCTACAGCCTTAGCAGCGCCGGTGGACGAAGGAATGATATTACCTGCAGCGGCACGTCCACCACGCCAGTCTTTAAGGCTGGGACCATCCACGGTCTTCTGTGTAGCGGTAGTGGAGTGAACGGTGGTCATCAGACCGTCAGCTATACCCCAGTTGTCGTTGAGGACCTTAGCGATAGGCGCAAGGCAGTTGGTTGTGCAAGAAGCGTTGCTGACGAACTGCGTGCCCTTGACATAGGTTTTCTCGTTGACACCGCAAACGAACATAGGAGTGTCGTCCTTGGAAGGAGCGGACATCACCACGTACTTGGCACCTGCCTGGATATGCGCCTGAGCTTTCTCCTTGGTAAGGAACAAGCCAGTGGATTCAACCACGTACTCAGCACCTACCTCGTTCCATTTGAGGTCGGCAGGGTTCTTCTCCGCAGTAACACGGATGGTCTTGCCGTTGACGATGAGTTTGCCACCATTGGCTTTGCCTTCTGCATCGAGGAAATCTTCCGCCTCGATGGTGCCTTCGAACTGTCCGTGCATAGTGTCATACTTGAGCATGTAAGCCAGATACGTGGCAGGGCAGAGGTCGTTGATACCTACGATTTCGATGTCATTACGCGTTTGTGCGGCGCGGAAAACGAAGCGCCCGATACGGCCAAAGCCGTTGATACCTACTTTTGTCATAGTTTTTGTTTTATAAGTTGGTTTGTTTGTCTTTTAACTTGCATGTGCTGTTTTCAGCATCAGCACTTGTTTTTTTATCAAAATCGCGCAAAGGTACAGCGGCAAGAGGAGATAAGCAAGAGTTTTTTCAAATTTAGGGTAATTTAGGATTTTGCACAGGTGCTTTCAGTGGTATTTTTGTTGTTTTTCCAGTGATTTTTCGGTTGCTCTTTTTTCGTCCTTTTTTCGAGTTTTTTTCGAGTTTTTGATGTTTTACACAGGGAAAACGTATCACATAGACAGGGAAGAGGTATCACGGAAATGTAAGGAGAGCTGGGCAGTGGTCCAAGTGAGAAGGCGGGCGTGAAAAAAAACTCTGATTTATTGTATAATCAGAAAGTAAGCATTACCTTTGCCGCCCTATAATAACAAATACGCGCTTTTGCAGGGTGTTGTCCTGCGTAATGTGAATTTGATGCAGACCTTGCGGTTCTGTAGTCGTACAAGAGATGAAATCGGATTACATTATTGAAGTGAACCACGTCTTCAAACAGTTTGAGGACGGTCAGTATGCCCTTCGTGACGTAAGTCTGAAAGTGAAGAAGGGTGAGTTTGTAACGATACTGGGGCCTTCGGGTTGCGGCAAGACGACACTGCTGCGATGCATAGCGGGTTTTCAGGTAGCGAGTGAGGGCGATATACTGCTTAACGGCGAGGATATGACCGATCTGCCCGCCAACAAGCGTCCTGTCAATACAGTTTTCCAGAAGTATGCACTGTTTCCCCATCTGAACGTCTTTGACAATGTGGCGTTCGGCTTGAAACTGCGCGGTGTGGAGAAGGAGGAGATGGTACGGAGGGTTAGAAAATCTCTGAAGATGGTCAGTATGTCAGACTACGAGTACCGCCATGTGGACAGTCTGTCGGGTGGTCAGCAGCAGCGCGTTGCGATAGCAAGGGCCATCATCAACGAGCCAGAGGTACTGCTGTTGGATGAGCCGTTGTCGGCTTTGGACAGGAAGATGCGCGCTGACATGCAGCTGGAACTGAGGGAGATGCACAAGAAACTGGGTATAACGTTTATCTATGTGACTCATGACCAGGAAGAGGCATTGACACTGAGCGACAGGGTGGTAATAATGCGTGAGGGAAGGATACAGCAGATCGGCAGTCCTACAGATGTGTATAACGAGCCCCAGAACTGCTTTGTAGCCAACTTCATAGGCGAGAGCAACATTTTGGACGCGATGATGGTGAGAGACGAGCTGGTGCATTTCTGCGACAGGGATTTTGCCTGTGTGGACAAGGGATTCGGCGAGCAGACGGAGGTGGATGTGGTGATACGTCCCGAAGACTGGTATATAGGCAGGGTTGAGAACGTTCCTCAAGACAAGAAAGGCGGCGAGATGACCAAGAGCACCCCATGGCAGCTGATAGGCGAGGTGCAGACGTGCATCTTCAAAGGTGTACACTACGAGATGACGGTGATGACGGATAACGGGTATGAGATGGTGGTGCAGGACTATCAGCAGTTTGTGCCGGGTACGAAGGTGGGGTTGCTGGTCAAGCCTGAAGATATACAGGTGATGAAGAAAGAGAGGCTGTGCAACGAGGAAGAGGCAACAGTCCTGCCTGGCAACCAAGTGGAGATGTTAGGTGAGAAATGGGACATAACAGAGCGTGCATCGGAGCGGTTTGAAGCCGGAGAGAAGGTAAGGGCGGAGTTCGACTTCAACAGGGTCAACCTGCAGGACGATGAGGAGGACGGAGTATTGAGCGGCGAGGTGCATTTCATTTTGTACAAGGGAAACCATTATCACCTGACAATACGGACTGATGACGGCGATGACATATACGTGGATACGAACGATATATGGGATGTGGGTGACAGAGTAGGCATAAGGGTTGCCCCGTCGTGGATACGGCTATACAAGAACATTGAGGCAGAGGCAAAGAAATGAAAAACGTACTTCATCATCGCAGGACTTGGGCCTGGCCCTACCTGTTGTTTCTGATTCTGCTGGTAGTGTTGCCATTGTGTCTGATAGGCATCTATGCTTTCACGGACATGGACGGAGAGTTTACGCTGAAGAATTTTGTAATGTTTTTCAACAAGTCGGAAGCGGTCAATACGCTTATTTACTCGATAGCGATAGCGATGATAACGACGATTATATGCTTGCTGTTAGGTTATCCGGCAGCGTATATAATGGCGATGAAGTCGTTCAGGACACCGGAGGTGATGGCATTGTTGTTCATCCTGCCGATGTGGATAAATTTCCTATTGAGGACAATAGCGACCGTCGAGTTGTTTCACATGCTTAACCTGCCGTTAGGCGAGGGTGCGTTGCTGTTCGGTATGACCTACGATTTTCTGCCTTTTATGATTTACCCCATATATAACACGCTGCAGAAGATGGACTTGAGTCTGATAGAGGCTGCGCGTGACTTGGGTGCAAACAGGTTTCAGGTGTTTACGAAAGTTATACTGCCTCTGTCCGTACCGGGCATCTATTCGGGCATAGTGATGGTATTCATGCCGACGGTATCGACTTTTGCCATATCGGAATTGCTGACTCTCAATAAGATAACATTGTTTGGTTCGCTCATCCAGCGGAGTTTTGGTGAGGGTGGCATAACGATGTGGAACTACGGCGCGGCGTTGTCGCTGCTGATGCTGATAATCATAGGTGCAACGAGCTTCTTCGGCAATCAGGACGAGGCGAGCGAAAACATGGTAAGGTAAGAAGATGGGCAAGAAACAATTACTTTCGGAGAAGCGCAGTTTTTTGGAGCGCGCTTTGGGCAGGGGTTACCTGTACCTGTTGTTATTCGTACTGTATGCGCCTATAGTGCTGATTATCATTTTCTCTTTTACACAAAGCAAAGTATTGGGCAACTGGACTGGCTTTACCTTTTCGCTGTATCAGAACTTGTTTACGGGTTATGATTTGAACGCCAATGTGAGGGTTGATCCCAACTTATACAGGGCGATAGGTTATACAGGGTTGATAGCCGTTGCGGCAGCCGCGATATCAACATTCTTGGGAACACTAGCGGCGATAGGGATATACAACATGAACGCACGCCACAGGAAAGGTATGATGTTCTTGAACTCCATACCGATGATCAATCCCGATATACTGACCGGCATATCGTTGTTCCTGCTGTTTGTGTTTTTAGGCATCAGCAGGGGTCTGGCGACGGTGCTGATAGCGCATGTCGTTTTTTGCACGCCTTACGTGGTGTTGAGCGTGATGCCGCGGCTGACACAGATGAATCCGAATATCTATGAGGCGGCGTTGGACTTGGGTGCGACCCCGATGCAGGCGTTGAGGAAAGTGCTGTTGCCGGAGTTGCGCCCCGGAATGATAAGCGGGTTCATCCTGTCACTTACGCTGTCGATAGACGATTTCGGTGTGACGTTCTTCACGAAGGGCAGCGGCGGACTGGAAACGCTGTCAACATTCATTTATGCCGATGCGCGAAAAGGCGGTCTGACACCTGAATTGCGGCCGCTGTTCTCGCTGATATTCCTGACTATACTTGTGCTATTGATAATAACCAATGTACGGGCATACAGACTGAAAAACAAACTTAATCAATAATCTATAAAATCCTTACTAAAATGAAAAAACTAACTTCTTTACTGATGGCGTTGCTGATGGCGACAGTGTTGATGGCAGATGACCGCGAGCATACGCTGAAGATTTACAACTGGGCTGACTACATTGATATGACCAATGTACTGGACAAGTTCCCTGAATGGTATAAGGACCAGACCGGCGAGGAAGTAAAGATTATATATCAAACGTTTGACATCAATGAGTCGATGCTGACGGAGATAGAGATAGGTAAGGAGGATTATGACGTTGTATGTCCGTCGGAATACATAATCGAAAGGATGCTGCGCAATAATCTGCTGCTTAAGATAGACAAGAACTATGGTGAGCTGACAGACTACACAAAATTAGTGTCCCCGTTCGCACAGCGTATGTTCCAGCAGATGGCACCCGAAGGGTCGGGAATCAACGTGGCCGACTACGCGGTAGGCTATATGGGCGGCACTACGGGTATCATATACAACCCCGCCTATGTGAATGCTGACGACATCCGTTCGCTCGGCGGTCTGCTTGACCCGAAGTTCACAGGGAAAGTGTTTATGAAAGACGCTTTCAGGGACATCTATTCGGTGGTTGTGCTATACGTGTATAAAGACGAGATCGCCCGTGGCGAGGTGACCCGTGATGAATTAGTGGCACACGTGAACGAGGAGCGCATAGCGCGTGTTGAGAAGTTCCTGACAGATATGAAGAACAACATAGCCGGCTGGGAGGTGGATTTCGGCAAGGAAGAGATGACGAAGGGCAAGACGTGGATGAACCTTTCGTGGTCGGGCGACGCACAGTGGGCGATTGACGAAGCGGCGGAGGTAGGTGTCAAACTTGAATACCTCGTTCCGGAAGAAGGCTCGAATGTATGGTTTGACGGCTGGGTGATACCCAAGTACGCGAAGAACACTAAGGCAGCGAGTTATTTCATCAACTATCTGTGTATGCCGGAGAACGCCATTCTGAATATGGAGGAGATCGGCTACATGAGTGTAATAGCTTCGCCGGAGATTCTGGAATGGGCTGACGATGAGGAGGCTAACGAAGAGACTGCCGACCTGAGTTATTTCTTCGGCGAAGGTGCGGAGGCTGTTCACGCCAACCAGGTGCTGTATGCCGACCGGTCGGTCATTGAACGCTGCGCGCTGATGCACGACTGCGGCGACCAGACAGAGGCAATGCTGGCAATGTGGAACCGCGTGAAGGGAGACAACCTGAGCAGTACGATGGTCATCATCATTGTGCTGATCGCATTGGCAGTCATATTGTTTGCAGTTGTGCAGACTATGAACCGCCGTCGCGAGAAGGCATTACATACCAAAAAACACAATAAGAGATGAAGAAACTGAGCGTTATACTTCTGTGCCTGCTCAGTTGTTTGAGCGTGGCAGGCAACGTGATGGAGGATGAGTTTTTTGCCCTCCGCTCACGTTTTGCGTCACGTGACAGCGAACTGAAAGATGACTTGCAGAAGTATTTGAAAGACTACCCGTACACGACATACTTCCATGACGTGGAGTTGATGATAGGTGTAATACAGACTGAGAACAAGCAATACAAGCAGGCATTGCGGGCGTTTAAGAGCGTGGATTGGAAGCAGTTGGGGCGGAATGACCAGCCTATGTTCTTCTTCTATCGTGGATACGCTTTTATGCAGAGCGGAGAGGCGGATGCGGCGATGAGTTGCTTTGAAGTGCTGAAAGAGAGTAATAATCCATATACGCTGCAGGGCAAGTATTACTACGCCTATTGCCAATACAAGCAAGGGCATTATGACACTGCCTTGCAGGATTTTCTCGATTTGGAGATGACGGAGCAGTACGGAAGCATCGTGCCGTACTACATCATACAGATTTACTATGCCAAGGGCGAGTATGACGAGGTATGGCAAAGGGCAAAAGAACTGCTTGAAGAGAATCCCGACAACGCCAATAATGCTGAGGTTTACCGCATTTTAGGCGAGATGTACTACAACAAGGGCAAGTATGCGAAAGCAACGGAGAACTTTGAGCAGTATGCCTCCATCTTAAGCAAGAAGAAAAAGAAGCTGATGCGCAATGACCTGTATATAATGGGTATAGCCTATTACAAACAAAAACGTTATGACGATGCTATCCGTTCGCTCAAGCAGGTCAAGCAGGAGAAGGATGCCATATCGGAGAACACGTGTTTGCATTTGGGTCATGCGTATGTCAAGACTGAACAGTGGGAAAGCGCCAAGCTGGCCTATTCGGCAGCAATGAATTTCCGCATTAACGACAAGACACGCGAGGAGGCGATGTATAATTATGCATTGACTACCCACAGGAAAAACACTGCGTTAGGTGAGAGTGTGACGGCATTCAACAATTTTCTTAAAGAGTACCCGAAGACGGAGCATGCGACAGAAGTTTATCAGTTGCTGGCTGACGTTTATATGAACACCAAGAACTACACGGCAGCATTAGAGGCTGTGAATGCCATACCCAAGCAGACGGACAAGACGGAGCAGATCAAGCAGTTCTTGCGCTATCAGATAGGTGTGGACGCCTTCTTGCAGGGCAAGATGCAGGATACGGAGAAATGGATGACGGAGGTGATAGAGAAAGACAAGTCATGGTCATCGTATAAGACTGACGCATACTATTACAGGGCTGAAGCAAGGTACAGACTGCATCAATATGAAGATTGCTACAACGACTTGAAGGTTTTTCGTTCGGCACCGGGTAACAAATCAGGCAATCTGGCTAACGTGGATTACCTGATGGGATATTCGTTGTTCAGCCTGAAACAATATTCGGAGGCTGAAGTGGCTTTCCGCAGGTATGTGAAAACGGCTGACAAGAAACAGAACACATACGCAGACGCTATGAACAGGATAGGTGACTGCTGCTTTAACCACAGGGCTTTTAAGGACGCTATTGCAGCGTATAAGACCGTGGTGGAGATGAAGGCTGCCGGTGCTGACTATGCCATGTTCCAGACCGGTTATGCGCAAGGACTGTTGCACCAATACTCAAACAAGTCAACAACGATGGAGCAGTTGGTGTCAGGCTATCCCAAGTCGGACTATGCTGACGATGCGCTGTATGAGATAGCACGTGCCAACCTGCAAGACGGCAATGAAGAGAAGGCCATCAACGCGTATAACAGGCTTATTAGCGACTATCCCAACAGCAGCTATGCCAGCAAAGCATCGTTAGAAAGAGCGATGGTTTACAGGGACGCGAAGAAGTATGACGAGGCGATAGCAGGCTTCAAATCAACAATAGAGAAGTATGCAGGAAGCGATGAGGCATACTCGGCATTGGACGGATTAGAGCAGATATACGTGGAAACGAACAATATATCTGAATACTTGGCGTATGTCAAGCAGACCGGCAAAATGAAGACAACAGCAACCGCACAAGAAGACTCGCTGACTTACGTTGCGGCTGAACTGCAATATATGTTAGGCAATTACAAGGAAGCCGCAGCGGGTATGACCACTTATCTGAGCCGTTATTGCGCCGGTGGCAGGTATTGCACAGTGGCCACATATCAGGCGGCGGACAGCTACTATCATATAGGCAAGCAAAACGAAGCGATAGAGCTTTATACAACACTGATGGACACTCCCGGTAATCCTTATATGGAGGAGACTTGCACGAGACTGGCAGAGTTGCTGTATGAGAAGAAAGAATATGAGGAGGCAAGAAAGTACTTTGCGCAACTGCACGATATGACAGCGGAGGAGGAGAAGAGAAACACGGCGGATTTGGGCGAACTTCGTTGTTCATACTTCCTGAAGGACTCGGAAAGGACTCTGAAGGTGGCAAACAGGATGTTAGAGAAGAGCGGCTTGAACGAAAACGTGAGGGACGAGGCTTTGTACAACAGGGCACAAGTATATTACAGCAGTGGCGAATATGGCAAAGCTGCGGCTGACTTTGCCGTATTGAGCCAGAACGTGAGGGTAGTGACCGGCGCGGAATCGGCTTATCTGTTGGCGGACTGCTACTACAGACTGGAATATTTAGACAAGTCGGAGAATGAGATTATGACCTTTGCCGGCAAGAAAACGCAGCATCAGTACTGGCTTGCGAAAAGCCTGATACTGCTGTCGGATATCAACGTCAAGCGCGGTGACTTGTTCCAAGCCAAACAATACTTGCTGTCGCTTCAGAGCAATTACAAGGCTTATAACGACGATATACAGCAAACTATAATTGAACGTTTGGACGCTATACAGAAGATGGAAGATGCAGACACAACGGGCGAAACGATAATAAATGACGAGAATACCGAAAACGAAGAGGAGGAGACACGATGAAAAAGATGTACATAACAGGTGTATTGACAATGGTGTTGCCTTTGTCGCTAATGGCGCAGAAAGATACGATAGAAAGGAACGTGGTGGTAGAGCGTGATTTTCAGCCTGTAATACGCAGTGCAGGCAAACTGAACACGCCATTACAGCAGGTGGAGACGACCATTGAGCCGGTGGAGCTTCAGTTCAGCGACTATTCCAATCCTCTTGATGCTTCGTTTAACGTCAAGCCGTTAGGTGTATCGACTATCCGTTTCACTCACAGGAAGCCGCAGAACGGTTATGTGAAGGTAGGCGGCGGCTATCCGTTGACAACGGCAGAGTTTGGCTATCAAATGAACCATAAGAAGACGCTGCAACTTAACATTTTCGGCAAACATAACGGTCAATGGGGAGTCAAAACGTGGTCTGAAAGCCAGTTAGGACTCAATTTGACAACTAATCTCGAAAAAGGCAAGATATTTTTCCAAGTGGACGGCAATAACTTGTTTTATTCGCTGTACGGAAGATATTTTGAAGGCGATAAAAAGTTAGGTGTGAGCAAGTTTAAGGATCTTAAGAAAGATGACCTTCAGAACCTGTGGACTATCAATACGGATTTAGGATTCAGTTCTAAGTTTGAGAGTTCGTTTCAGATTAAAGCGGAGGCTGGTTATACGGCTTTCATTATGCCTGATGCGGTAACAGAAAGCATAATACGCTCACATTTGTGGATGGGATGGCAGAATGAGGAACATACGATAGCGGTTAATATAAGGGGCAGTAACGCTTTTCTG
>Ga0310696_10007639_pt1 | contig 12679 bp, 5 predicted proteins | sample AusTroGonzalo_MG_4_FD_203885 | JGI IMG/M metagenome (GOLD analysis project Ga0310696, IMG submission 203885) | Bovine rumen microbial communities from tropical cattle in Woodstock, Queensland, Australia - Gonzalo_02 (v2) (version 2) | ecosystem: Host-associated > Mammals > Digestive system >... | reverse complement strand
TGGATATGCTTCTATTATTTTGATTTCTGCTGCTGGCTTAATCTGGATTATAAGAGAAGGATTTTTTGATATTTTCTCGTATGGCTTTAGGCAGTTAGGGGCGACTTTATTTAGCAAAAAACCAAACGAATATAATGACTTTGCCAGCTACAAAGAAATGAAATACTCTAAGCGCGAAAAAAGGTCAAAATACTTCATTTCTGTCGCTATTGTTGGGGCCCTCTTTTTGCTCGCAACTATTATTTTATATCTCATTTACAAACTTTAAGTCATTAAAGTTATGTAATTAAATTTTACATTTTTTATTGACAGACATACACATATATGTATAATATACGTAATTTTTTATACGAAAGGAGGAAAAGTATGAAAAAGATGAAATTATTAGGTGCATTAGCCCTAGCTTCATGCGTGGTGCTCGGCGGATGTAACAAACCTACTGAACCTTCAGCTAATCCTAGCATTGTTGTTGAAGGCGTTCCTGTCGAAGCATTAATTGGAGATGTATTTGATTTTGATTCTTATGTTAAAGTTCAAGATTCAAGCGAATCATTCTCTATTGAATTAAGTGAAGGTGGCGATAAAGTCGCTAAAGTCGAAGGCCACAAAGTCACATTTATCGGTGAAGGTACTGTTACCATTACCGCAAAACTTGGTGAACTTTCTGGTAGTGCACAAGTTAGTGTTGTTGCTCCACTAAGAAAAGAGTTCGCTGAATGGTCAAAAGATATCGGTGACGGCTACTCTCTTTTCAGATATTCTTATGTAGAATCTGAGGAAGAAGAAGGGGCCTATGATATTCTCATTGGCGGTTTCTTAACACATGGTAGCAAATATTCATTTGATGAGGAATTCGATGTTGTCGATATCACAGAAGAAGGTGAATATGTCTATGCTCCTGGTGGATATGTCGAAGCTGGTGATGGCTTAGTCTATACTTATACAGTTGACGAAGATAGTGAATTACACTTTGAAGTAAGAGGTAATGAACCTGCAGATATTAGTGCTGTTGCTGGCCCATTCTCAGTTGATTTAAGTAAACTTAAATACGAACCAGCATCTGAAGGTTATTCAGAAGATTTATTCTACCCAGCATCAAAAGCCAGCGAAGCTGCAATGAAATCTATGTTCCAAATTAATTTCCCATATGAAGATTATGGATATTCTTATTCCGGAACATACATTGAAGATTTTGACTTAGTTAGTGTCGATGAAGAGACAGGCGCAGAAGAAGAAATTCAAGCTTTCTCATTTATTCCAATGATTAAGTATGGCAAACAAGAATATATCTTGGATATGTTTATCATGTTTAAAGATCCAGAACACGGAGTTGATATTCTTGATGAATATGTTGGATCAGAAAAAACTCCAGAAGGTTTACCATTTGATTCATTCTCATCAGCACTTGAAAGTGTCGCTGATATTGAAAGCGGATTTAAACTCTCTGTTGATTATGGTTTATGCTATGAAGATGGCACAAAATTAAGTGCAGAAGAAATTGCTGCTCTATATGAAGGCGATGATCCAATTTTAGTTGAAGGTACTTTAGGTGGCGTTTTAGGCGAAGCATCTGGCACTGTTAACGCTTATGTTAGCAGCGACTGGGTCCACGTTGAAGAAGTTGGACTTGAACACTTATCATTTGGTTATAAAGTCAATGAAAGCAAAGTTTATAAATATGCATATGATGCAGAATCAACTCACTTCAAAGCTGCCGAAATTGAAGATGCTGAAGGATTAAGCGACTTAGATCCAGAACAAAATTTCTCATTCTTTGATCACGAAACATTAATTGTTGATAGCGAAGGAAATGCCTATGGCATTTATGATAATATCTTCGTTAACCAAGCTGGTTCTTTCCCAGTTAGTGAAGACACAATCAGTTACATTTGTGAATTCTGTGGTGAATCTGGATTTGATTTATTAAGTTATTTACTCTTCTACTCTGTGCCAGAAAGTGGTGAAGACGATAGATGGGTAGTTCAAGATGTTTTCTACTATGTTCTTTACTACTATGATTTCATTTGGGATATGGAAGTTTACGTTTCCTATGATGTTAAAGGTGAGGCTGTTGTAGGTGCAGAAATCTCATCATTCCTTGATATCGGTTTAGAAGATGCAGACGGAAATGCCCTTTATTGGGAATTTGATGTAACCTTTGGTGCATATGCTGCTCCAGAAGGTGTTGTTATCGACTATCCTGTTGCTGCATAATAATCGGTCAAAAGATTAAACTATAAGAGCATACTTTGTATGCTCTTTTTTATTTGATTTTTAAACTTCTTTTAATTGCTAATATTTCTTTTACAAAAGAAAGATAAACAATTATTTATTGCTTTATATCGCGTAATAATGTATTATACTAGCAATCTTTTCGTATTATATACGACAAGAAAGGAGGAAAAAACATGCTAAAAATTGGATTACTCTGCGGTGTAATTACAGCAATGACAGTGTGTGGCAAAACATCCTTACTTGACAAAAAAGCTGAAGGAAAAGAATGTAACACAAAGTTCATCGTTGAATTAAAAGATGAGCTTGATGATTCTTCTAGAAAACAACTCAGCGTCAGTCACGATAAGGTTGTATCTAAAATTCAAAGATACGTTAATGCCAACGCTGAAAAAATTGTTAGCTATTCCGTCTTAAACAACGCCTTTGTTGTAACTGGTAATAAAGAGGATGAAGACTTAATCAAAAAGTTTGGTGAAGTCAAATCAGTTACAGAAGCCGTTGATCATGTAGTTAAGAACACAAAATCTAGTGGTATCTCAATCCCATTAAAGAGTTCTGGCACAATCGATGTAAATAAAAACGCATCAGCCCAGACAATGGAAAAACCAGATGACACTAATGAGGGCGAAGGAACCCTTATAGCTGTTCTTGATAATGAATTCTACTTTAGAGGTAAAACTAGTGAAGATCCTGCCTCACCATGGCATCACGAAGTTTATGATCCTCTTGGTGAAGAAGTTAAGACAAAAATGTCGTTTGACAGAGTCAAAGCAATCGCAAAAGTCTCATCATTCCATGCTAAATTCGTTTCTGGATCTGCAGCCGGAAGTGAGGGATCTCTATATTTCAACAATAAAGTTCCGTTCTATTACGATTATGCTGGTGATTCAACAAACGGTTCTAGAAATGGTGTAGAAACCGATTCGAATGGATGGGTAATTGGTAACCATAACGTTGTTAGCTCATATTCTCTACATGGCTCACACGTTTCATCAATTGCTGCTGCTAATGCCCCTGAATATAAAGGCATTGCCCCTAAAGCTCAACTTGCCTGTATGAAAGTCTTCACAGACATTACTCAAACAGACGCAAGTATGGAAATTGAAGGCGGAAACTACTCATCATTCTCTGAGATAGGCTTCCTTGCAGCTCTTGAAGACTGTATGCTTCTTGATGTTGACGCCATTAACGTTTCTATCGGTAGTGACCTTGATGATTTCGATTTATCCTCAATCACTATGAAAACACTTGAAAAAATTGCCGACAAGAGCATTTTAACAGCAATTTCTGCTGGTAATGGTGGTAAATCATCTTATGCATTCACTGGTGGATATGGTAACTGGACTAGAGATATGGTCGAGACCGGTATCTTAGGTTCATTTGCAAATAACTCCAAGACTATGTCTATTGCTGCTGGTCAACCAGATTGGACATATTTTGAAAACGCGTTAAGAATTGGCAGCGAAAATGTTGCATTTGAAGATCAAATTGTTAACCGTGAAGGTCAACCAAAAGATTACGACACTGAATATAAATTAAGTGATCTTATTCCAGATGCTAGCGGAAATTTTGACTGGGTCTATGTACCTGGCTTTGGTGCTGCTGGAGACTATTCTAGCGTTGATGTTGATGGCAAAATCGCTGTTGTTAACCGTGGTTCTATCGACTTTGCTACTAAATACGCGAACGCACGCGATAATGGCGCTAGAGCATTAATTATTATTAATAATGACCCAACTGCAAATGACTTTAACTTCAGATGTAGCTTTGGTGATGACTTTAGACCAACAATGCCTGCTGTATTAGTTTTGTTTAAAGATAAACCATTATTTGAAGGTAGTGGCAGCGGTAAATTCTCAATCATTCACCAAGAAGTCAGTGATAATAAACAAAAAAGAACAATTTCTGATTTCTCTAGTGATGGTTCTAGATTCGATTTAGATTTAAAACCAGAGATTACTACACCTGGATCAAATATTCGTGGTGCTGTCTATCCGCAAAAGAAAGAACAAAAAGAAGAAACTCCATTATCTTCATACGAATATTACAATGGTACTTCGATGGCCGCACCAAACTACTTAGGTGCATTAAGCTTATTAACTTCTAAGGTTTCTAAAGCTGCTGTTGAAGACGGAAGCATTTCAACTTCTGAAAAGAGTGAAATTGAAAAATTCCGTAAAACAATTGATATGAGATTCATGTCAACTGCAACCATCATGTCAGATTATGAAGCAAATGGTGAAGATGGTAAAAAATCATTTACCTCTCCACGTATGCAAGGTGCAGGTATGGCAAATATCGACCGTGCATATCACACTGAAGTTTACCTTAAAGGTAAAGATGTAGATGGAACAGTCTTAAATAAATCTAAGATTTTACTTAGAAACGGTGAAGATATCTCTAAAGGAGATCTCTGCTTATCATTTGTCGCCGTTAACGAAGGTACAAGCAATCACTCTTATGACGCAAAGATTGTTGTCATGAGACCTGCTACTATCCTTTCTAATAAGGTTGTATCAAAAGATTACAATTTAACTGGTGAAGTTTCTGAGTTAAGTTTAATTCCAGATTTAACATATGCTGTCTTACGTGCAGGTGTTTATGAAATTGAACATAACCCATCAACAGCTAAATATAAAGATGTTATTAATGTTTCAAGAGATCTTGAATATTACGTAACTGCTGCTGATGCTGAAGCCAAGACAAACGCTAAGAAGTTTGCTGCTGGTTACTACTATTGGAGTGAAAACAATAAGTGGGAACCACTTCCAGACGAACTTTATCAATCAGTTAAAGATGTTGTTATTGCTGAAGTTCCAGCAGGAACTGTTACAGTTAAACCTGGTAATAACACTATTACTCTTGATAAATATTCTCTTAGCGATGCTGCTAAAGCAGATATTGAAAAATATTATCAATATGGTACTTACATTGAAGGTTACGTTATTCTCACTTCAAAAGAAAATAACGTCAAAGCTCCAAGTTTAAATATTCCATATTTAGGATTCTACTCATTAAGTGATAAACATCCTGAAATGAGCTATGATTCTGCTCCAGTAGTTGAACCATTCTCATTTGAGAAAGATAAAACAAAGATTTACCCATCTGATTTAGTAAATGACGTTACAAAATCTCTTCTTGGTAAAGACAACGTTAATTTCGAATCAATGTGGTTAGCTGGATACGCTAAATCAACTGCATCAATTAATATTGATAGAGTTCTTAGAAATGATGATAATTTCTCAAGATTAAACGGATTCTATCCAGTTGGTACAGCTCCAACCCCATATTCTAGTGAATATACATCAAATCCTGCTAATGATATCTATGTTGGAAATGCACATTCTTCTAACACAATGATCATTCAACAATTTGTGATGAGATCAGTTAAAGATAACTACTTCACACTCACAAACAAGACAACAGGCGAAGTGGTGTATAGAAGTTCACTTCAAGATATGTTGTTCGGAGAACAAGCATATAAATATCCACTTTATAAATCACATGTTGACGCGGACTATTTAGGTGCAGGATACGTTGCTCATAGAGCATACGCTATCGTTCCTTTATATAATCCAGTCACAAAAGCTGCATTTGTAAGTGGTGAATATGAAATGACTTTCAATTATCAATTGGCTGCTACAAGTAGCTGGGTTAAAAAGTCTTATAACGTTCATATCGACCAAGAAGCTCCTGTAGTTGAATCAATTGCTGAAGTAAACGGCAAAGTCCGTATTAACTTCGCTGATACACGTGTTGCATACGCAATTGTTGGTACAACAAAATTCGATGTTTCACTTGATTCAGGTAGTGGCAAATACTACGTTGAACTCGAAAAGAGTGCAATTGAAAAAGCAATTAAAGAAGCTGGTAGAACTTCCCTTTCTAGCCAACGTCTATATATTGCTGCGGTTGACTACGCTCGTGGTCGTACAGGCGCAATAGCTCACTTTGAGAGCTCTGAGTCATATAATAAATATGAAATGCTACAAGGCTATGGCCTTTCAATTAGTAACGACTTCTCTTACGCTAATGACACTCTTAAAGTCATTGAAAAGGATAGTCGTGGTAGCGAAAGCGTTGTTAAGTTAGCAGATGGCGGAACGTTAACAACTGCATACGAACAAAAAGCTTCGAAGAAGAAATCAGGTTTCTTAAGATCATTAATCGAATTCTTTGCTCGAATCTTCTCTAACATTTTCGGAGGAAAATAATTATGAAAAAGACAAAAATTATATTCGCCTCACTTCTTACTGCATTTACTGCTATTCCTTTAACTGCATGTAAGGATAAAAAAGACCCAGGAACACATGAAACTGATAGTTTCAGCTTCTCCATTGCTATCCGCAGTGGTAGAAACCAAATTGAAATGGGCACAACTGATTCACTTATGCTTATTGGTGATGGCGTCGAAGACGCATCTCGTCATTATTCATATGAATCATCAAATGAAGCTGTTGCAACAATTGATGAAAATGGTGTAATTACTCCAGTTGCACCAGGTTCTGTTTCTTTCCAAGTCACAGAAACATCTTCAAACGCTACTGCTGAACTTTCAACATTTGTTGATGTTGTTCCAAGCGCTTCAAAAGCTACTGGTGGATTTAACTATTCTGCTGCAAATGATATTGCAACAAGAACAAAAATCCTTGGAAAACTTGAAAAATACGTCATGGACGCCCATTTAACTGGCATCACCTTATTTGATAATGGTGGTTATGTTAAATATAATCCACGTGTTCAACTTCCAACAACCAGTTATATTACTGGTTATGGCTTTGGTCTTCTTCGTGAAGGTTCATTAAGTGGACCTCTTGAAAAAGAAGAAAATGAAGCATACAAATACTTCTACCATACCGCTCAATCGCAAGATTCATTAACTATTAATGCGATGAATGCTAGCGGTTCTCAAGTTGGTGATTTATCAAGCTATATTACTTCCTCATATTACGGAACTAAGATGGCTGCTGATAAAAAGAGCTATGAATGGTATCCAATTTTAGCTAAGGAAAACGTTAGAAAACCAATCATTAATGATGCAGGTGAAATTTCTGGTTATGAAGCAAGTGCAAGTGCTCAAACACGTCCAATTCCAATGGAAAAGCACAACGAACTTGGTTTATACAAGAAATGGAGAATTTACGTCAAAACTGGTGAATCTGATGGATTAAGATATCGTAAATATACTAAAGTTTCTGGCGAAATTGTTGCAGACTCTTCATGGGATAAACGTCCAGTCTCAATTGATGACTATGAATTTGTTTACAAATTCTTATTGACCGGCAAAAACGGTATGAGCCGTGGCTCTGAAATGGCTGGCGATACATCTTATGGTTTAAAAGGTGCTCAAAAGTTCTTTAACGATACAATTAATGAAACATCCCAGGCAAATGTTGATAAAAAATGGGATGATATGAAAAAGAGCGGTGATCTTGGTATTGCCTCTGGTAAAGACGCCAATGGTAACGAATATATTGACCTCGAACTTATCAACCCAATTGATGATTTCACCGCAATGTATACATTATCTTCATCTTTAGTCTCACCTCTTCCAAGAGCTTTCTTTGAAAGCATCGGTGGTGGCTCAATCTTTGATGCTGCTGCTAAATACGGTAACTTCAACAACGGTGATCATGATGCAATTTTAGATTACACCATCTGTTTAGGTGCCTATTCTCTTTCAAGATGGACTAAGAAACAATTAATTTGTTTCAGCCAAAACGATGATTGGTACGAAGTAAAAGCCGGTTATTATAGGATTAAAGGTATTTATAGCCGTGTTATTGATACTTCTACCGATATTGAAGCTGTTTACTCACAATTTAACCAAGGTAACTTAGACGTCACTGGTATTCCAACCAGCAAAATTGCGGTTGAAAAGAACCAAGACTTAGTTTACCCAACAAAAGGTGACTCAACATTTAAATTAAATGTTAACTCCTGTACTCAAGAACAATGGGATAAGTTATTTGGTAAAGATGGTAAGATTCACAAGAATTCTTCTTGGAAAGTCAAATCATGGATGAGTAACGATAACTTCTTAAATGGTTTATTCTTTGCTATTAACCGTAAACAATTCGCTGAAAAACGAGGTGTTCAACCATCAATTAACTACTTCTCTGATGCTTACTTATCAGACCCAATTAATGGTAAATCATATAATGATACTGAAGAGCACAAAGAAGCAGTTAAGAATTATCACTCTGTCGGTGCTGATGGCGAAGACAACTACGGATTTGACTATGGTAGAGCAGTTGAATCATTTAGAGCTGCTGTTAATGAACTTCCATATGTAGATCCATCATTCGTAAAAGGAACAAAAGATAATCCACTTGAAATTTCTATTAACATCTGCTGGATGTATCCAACAGATCCAAAAGAATATGGTGAAGATATCTCAAGTTACATTGAATCAGCATTTAACGATGAAGCTGTCTGTGGTGGAACCGTTAGACTTAAGGTTGAAAACGACTACGTTACTAACTGGGAAGAAGTTTACAACGAAAAGATGATGAAAGGTCAATTTGACCTAGGATTCGGTGCTATTTCTGGTAATACATATAACCCATTAAACTTCTTAGAAGTTTTAAAGACTGATAACTCATCTGGATTTACACTTAACTGGGGTGAAGATACCGCTGAATTAAGTGAGAAAAATCCAATTTACTATGATGATGGTAAAGGTAACAAGAAATGGTCATTCGATGCTTTATGGTCTGTTGCTGACCATGGCGGAATTGCAAGAGACGGACAAAAAGTCGAACCAATTCAAAAATGTTATAAGTCAATTACCACAAATGCTGCTGGTACAGCCGAAATGGGCGATAACTTATATGTTGAAGGTGGTGGCGGATATAAGGTAGAAATTCCACTATATTTCGAAGAAACCGAAGGTGTCACATACGACTTTAATAGACTTGTTATTAATGCTGCTGGTGTTGGAAACGTTGCAATTAGTAGCGTCACTTACGATAAAGCTAACCACAAGCTTATTGCTTCAATCAGCGAAGCTGAAGCATTAGCTGTTGATAGCGGCATTTATAATGCTGTTTATAAAGATGATGGCACTGATAAGTCATTAGACGAAAATAAGTGGAAACTTCATCCATTCTTACAAAGTAAGTATAATGTCGTTTGGACATATGAACTTTACTACACAATGACAATTGAAGGTGCTCGTCCAGCCGAAAACTACTACACAGTTAAGGCTAATAAAAAAGCTGCTGAAGCTAATAATTAAGGAGGAAATTTATGAAAATTAAATATGCTCCATTATTCGCTTTAGTTTCTGCTTTAACTTTAGTAGGCTGTGGCAAAAACAAAACCGAAATTGTCACTAAAACTATCGATTTTCCAGCAATTCATGAAGTAGAAAAAGATTATTTTGCTGTTAATCCTTTCACAATGAATGTGGCAGTTGGCGCAACTTCTCAAATTGTTGTTGATTCCATTCCTGCCGAACTTGGTAGTGGACTAAAATATGTCTCCAAAGACTCATCAATTGCATCTGTTGATGCAAGTGGCAAAGTTACTGGAGTTAAAAAAGGCATTTGCGAAATTGAAGTTTCCTCTAAAAACAATGAAGCTAGCGAGACAATTCAAGTTGTCGTTAGTGAAGAAATTTCAAAAGAAAGTGCTCTTCCTATTTTAAAAAAGAAAGCTGCTGCTGTTAGTGATCCATCTTTTGCAAGAAAAACAAAATTCATTGCTCACGAATATGTTAAGCAAGTCTTAAATGTTGGAGGTAAAGATATTAATACTTCAGCATATGTTGAAGATATCATTTTCTCTCAAGAAGATGCTTACTTTGAAGTTAGCAGTGACGACATTCAAATTCTAACTGCTGATGGATCAATTGAAGTTAGTTCTGGCAAATGGGTATTCTTTGTTGATACAGAGAGTTATGACACCTATTTATGTCATGAAACTCCAACCGCAAAAACATACATGGAAGTTCACACTCAGAAATACCTTGGACGTCCTGCTTATCAAATATTATTTGATATTCTCGATATGTTCTTCGTATCTGGAAGTGAAATTGTTACTGATTCTATGGATGATGTGAATGGTGTTGGACTTTATGATAATGATGAAGGTATCATTATTGACTGTGCAGCTAAAGATTATGACAACGCTCAAGAAGTTATTCATCAAGGTAGCGGCGAAGATTTATACTGCGATCTTGTGATTACTCAAACAGGTGACACAATTTCAGCAAAAGAGGAATTCTCAATCGAGATTCCAGCTGGCACTGTTTATGATGAAGAAGATAATTATGGCTTCCTAATTGAAGGAAATTATGTTAGAGGGCAAAATATTAGCGCAAACATGACTTTCCAATTAGAAGGACAAGATTGTTCAAGAACATTCATCAAAAATACCCGCTTTATTACTGATTTTACTGTTAGCTATCCAGATTTAAATGAATATGGATTAGTCGACAGCGTTTACGATCTATAATTAGAAATCTAAACTTAAAGGCATCTCATATAATGAGGTGCTTTTTTGTTGTTGTAGAATATATTATAGTGTAATATAATATCAAAGTTATTTTGCGAAGTAACAATTTTTAAGGAAGTACATTGCGATGTTAAAATATTCCATTAAAAGAATTCTACTTGCATTTATTACTGCGTTTATTATTTTAACTTTGACATTTTTCTTAGTTAAATTACAACCATTCTCTAAACCAATTCTTCCGACTGTCGGTCAAAGATTTTCATATTATAACCAACAAAGAATTTTCGGCAACGTCATTATGACAACTGAAGAAGTAAGTGGTTATGGTGAAATCTTAGAGCAATTTACGTTCATTAATAATGGTATTAGAGAAGACTATTATTTCTATCAAGTACCTATTTTTGAACAATATATTACATGGTTAACAAGAATTGTTACTAAATGGGACTGGGGTAAATCTGCTGTTTTAGAGCCTAACTCAGACGCGATTAAAATTATCATGCAGAGATTACCAGTTTCTTTCTCTGTTAATATTATTTCTGTTGTTCTTTCAGTTCCTCTAGGAATTTTATTTGGTATTATTGCTGGTTTAAAGAAAAATACCTGGGTAGATCACACCATCTCAACACTTGTTATGGTCTTTATTTCTATCCCATCATTCGTTGTTATTATTTTCTTAGTGTATTTCTTAGGATATCAGGCCGGACTTCCGACAATGTGGCCAACTCCTGACCAATCCACTAGAGTTAAGGTATTAGCTTATATAATTCCTGTTATGTCATTATCATTTGGTTCTGTTTGTGGTTACACACGTTTCGTTAGAGCAGAACTTTGTGAAGTTATGTCTAGTGAATACTTATTGCTCGCTAGAACCAAAGGTTTAACTAAAAATCAAGCTATTACTCGTCACGCATTAAGAAATGCTTTCGTCCCAATATTGCCATCAATTTTAGCGGAATTTATTGGGGTTTTCTCTGGAAGTATGATTCTTGAATCTATTTATCAGATTCCAGGAATTGGTGATATTTACGTTAAAGCTGTTAATAGAAATAATCCAGACTATAACGTTTTACTTGTCGATATGGCAATTTTCACAATTGTTGGATTACTCGCTGGCATTGTTTTGGATCTTTCTTATGGCTTTATAGATCCACGTATTAGAATGGGGGAGAAGAATAGTTAATATGAAAAAGATAGATAACGAATTCGAAATGAAAAACACTCCTATTCAAAACGATGAATTCACAAAGGACGATTTTAAGCTTGTCCAAAGTGATAGCAAGATCCATGAACAAAAGTTCCAAACGAAACCTACAACATTCTTAAAAGACTCTTTAAAGAGATTCTCTAAGAATAAATCTAGTGTTGTGGCTTCGGTTATCTTAGGACTTCTTTTGACTATGTCAATTTTTGTTCCAATAATCGCTAAAGATAAGGTACATGATTCTAAGACAAATACTAACTTAAGCTGGCTCGCCCCACGTTTATTTGATCCAAAACTTGGTTTAGGTTTCTGGGACGGCACTAAAAAGGTCGAAAACATTCCTGTTGATACAAGTTCTGATCCAGAAGGAAAAGACCCACAAGCCAACTGGTGGCCTGCAGGTTATGAAAAAGGCGCTGTCGTTGATGGTACAAAAACTTTCACTAAAGAAGCTTATACTGCAAGTGCAACAAACTTTGGTAAAGGCGGCTTCGTCCAGATTGGTTATTATAACGACTTAGATCCTAAAGAACATGAGTATGTAAGCTATCAAACAAGTAGTTTTGTTACTGATAAATCTTTATTTGATTTATCTTATAGTCATTACTTAACTGTTTTTGATGTTTATGACGCTGAAAAACTTTCTAAGACCGACGAAGAAACAAAGACGTTCCCTGAAAACTATGTAGAAGCTGAAGCAGCCCTCTACTTTAACTATAAAGTTTATAATCCTGGTGTAGAACAAATTGATTATGATGAGGTTATGATTTTAGACTACGC
>Ga0310696_10007638_pt1 | contig 12679 bp, 12 predicted proteins | sample AusTroGonzalo_MG_4_FD_203885 | JGI IMG/M metagenome (GOLD analysis project Ga0310696, IMG submission 203885) | Bovine rumen microbial communities from tropical cattle in Woodstock, Queensland, Australia - Gonzalo_02 (v2) (version 2) | ecosystem: Host-associated > Mammals > Digestive system >... | reverse complement strand
CAATTCTTTGTAGAAGACCATGATATGTTTGCTAGACGTATGCTTCTATCTTATAGTCAGATAATGGATATGTTTGATGATTATCTCACAGAAAAAGATAGAGAATACTTGCAAAATTATTATAGTGGTGCTGAACATGGAGGTAGAACACAGCTTCTTTATAGTAAATATTTTGAAGCTTATCCTGATGTTTGTGAAAAGTTTACTGATAAAGAACGTGAACTATTTAAGAAACAGCCTATAAGCCTTCAAGCCGAAAATAATAATCTTTGGGAAGTTTGGCATGTTGTTTGGAAAGGAGAAGCTCGTAGAGGTATTCTTACTTACATTAATGAAGCAGGTTTTGAATCTAGAAGAATTGTAGAAGAGGATTATAAATTTGATACGCAAGCTGGAGATTTAGCTATTGAGTGGGCATACGAGCCTCAGGTTTATGAAGGCTATCGTATTGGTTCTAGAACTTATGGAATCTATCCTATTAAATCTAGACCTGTAGCTTATCAGCGTAATGGTAAACTACCTTATAATGGAATTATGGAAGTACTTCCTTTTATGGGGCAGTTTAGCATTGTCAAAATTATAACTCCTTATCAAATCATGCGTAATATTTTCTCTTATCATAGAGAAATGGTTATTGCTAAAAATAAAATGTTAATTCTCCTTCTTCCTGAAAGTCTTGTATCATCTGATAGTGAAGATAGAGTTTATAGAATGGCTGCTGATGGTACTCTTCTTGTTGATGACAGTGAAGATACTAATAGTCAGAAGATGGCTCAGATAAGACTTCTTAATGCTAATATGGGAGATTATATCAAACAAATTAGTGAACTGATGTTTGATACTAAACAAGAAGCCTGGGATGAAGTTGATATGAATGCTCAACGTTATGGTGATATTGCTCAATCTGCTGGTGCTGCTACTACACAAGAAGCTGTTGCTAGGAGTTCTATGGGTACTGTTATTATAACAGAGATATTTGACCAAATGCGTCGTAGAGATTATCAACGTGACTTAGATTTCTGTAAACTTGCTTTTATTGATGGACTTAATGTAGCATATTTTGATGCTGATGGAAATCGTCATTATTTAAGTTTAGATGTCAATAGTTATATTTATTCTGATTATGGAGTAGTTGTTAAGAACGATGCTAAAGAAAAAGATAAAATCGAACAACTCCGTCAATGGGCGTTTAGTGCTGCTCAGAATGGCGACCTTGACATGGCTCTTGCTGCTATTACTGGTGACAATGTATCACAAATCAAAGCTACAATTCAAAAGTTTAATCAGATTAAACAGCAGCATGAAGAAGAGATGAAACAAGTTGATGCTCAGCTTAAAGAAGAAGAAATTCAAAATAAACTTCGTGAGATTGAAGCTAAAGGTCAACAAGACAAAGAACTTGAAGAACTTAAATTCCAACATGAAATGGCTCTTAAATATGTTGATGTTGATATGTCTATGTTGGGTAGTACTGGTGGTGATGAAGCAGAACAAGCTAAGAATAGATTAGCAGCAGTTGCTGAAGATAATCGTGCTAGAATTGAACAACAAAAGATTGATTTACAACGTCAGCAAATGCAGTCTGATTTATATAATGCAGCTGCTGATAGAGCTGTTAAGATGGAAGACATTAAGTCTAAAGAAAGAATTGCTAAAACTAATAAGAATAAATACGATAAGTAATAAATAATAAATAAATAATAAATAATTATGAGTAAGCCTAAAAGAACTTTACAAAACGCTGGATTTGATGAGTATGCAGATAGCGTTAGAACAGCACAATATCTTGATAGTATAAGACAAGCACGTTTTAATGACTATAAAAATATTATTGTGCAAGAAAGAAGAGATGAAGTAAATCGTAATAAGCAAGATGCTAAAAAATATGGTCCATTTGCTATATTTCCTATTATGTATAGAGGTGCTAAAGATATTTTCTCTGGTCCATCTTATAATAGAGAACGTGCTATAAAGGAAGCTGTTAATGCAGAGGCTGAGTATAACAAATTTATAAAAGGCAAAAATAAGAAATAAATATGATAAGTAACTTAAAAGATAAGTTAAAGGCTTTTATTAAAGCTAAACATATTGATATTAGTGAAGAATCTATAAATAAAATGTTTGATAAATATGACAAAGCCTAAAAGAAAAATAAGTCTTGAAGATGTTAGAAAAATTCCTGGTGGACTTGTTATGGCTCAAGCATTAAATCCTAAGAATAGATATATAGGTGGAACTCCAGAGCAAAGTAGAAATCAGTATTGGAGACAAGACCCTGAAATGTATATTATTACAGATAGTATTGCAAACGAATATAATCTTAACGGAGATTTACTTAGAGCAAGATTAAATGCTGAAGGTTTTACAGATGCTAGAATAGATGCTATAAATAGTTATATTAAAGCTGGTTTATCTCCTCAAGAATTAAATTCTGTATTAGATAGAAATACAGGAGAAGGATACGCAAATAGAGAACAAGCTCCAATATATTCTACAAAATATTACGGACTTGATGATATGGGCGATTATCTAGATAAAGGAAGAGCTAGTCTTATAAATGAGCGCTGGGGAGACTGGTATGTTACTAATGAGCATGGAAGACAAACTCACGCTGCTGCTGGTAATACTGTAAAAGATAATATAGGTCTTATGGCTTCTGGTCTTAGAATGTTTAGAGATAAGGCTAAACAAGATTTTCCTAATACTTCCGAATCTGATTTAGATAGGTATGCAGCTGCTTATTATAATAGAGGTGCTGCTGGTGGAAAACAGTGGGTTAAGAATGGAGCTAAAGGATATAATATTAAAAGAAGTTTAAAAGAAGCTGGAGGTTCTATTCATATTAAACCTTCTAAACATGGAACTTTTACAGCTGCAGCTTCTAGACATGGTATGGGCGTTCAAGCTTTTGCAAGCAGAGTTTTAGCTAATAAAGAGAATTATTCTCCTGCAATGGTTAAGAAAGCTAACTTTGCTAGGAACGCAAGTAAATGGCATTAATACTTGGTGCATTCCCAAGTTACTCGGTGTCCTGGTGGTGATAATGATACTATCCAGGACACTTTATTTTATTCTACATTTTGAAATTCATTTTGAGAAGGTCGATTATTGTTGCTTATTAATTAATCATAAGGCATTGCTACTTATAACAAAAACGATTGTAGATAGTAAATTGAGAGTGTTTTGGTCAAAATAGCTCCCCCGTAGAGAAGATATTGATTGCTAATAATACTACTCAGCTTATTAATAAAGATTATGGACTTATTAATTTTATACTACATTTAATGATAATATAATAACTATAGATTAAATTCTTTGTTAAATAGTTATAAATTGTTTTGTAGTTTAAAGTAAAACTATTATATTTGCAGTGAATTATAACAAATTAGTTTTATTAATAAACTTAATATTAAAGTTATGGCTGAAATTGATATTGATTTTGAGGGAACTGGTGGTAATGGCAATGAAGGTCAAGCCAGTGCTGGAACTCAAGAAAGTACTACTGGAAACGGTGGTACTAAAGAAGATGTTACCGCTCTTGGTGGTGGAGGTACCGATGATATTACTGGTAAAGATGGTACTAAGACAGGTGAAGAAGGTACTAAGACAAATGAAGGAGAAGGTAACAAAGAAGGTACGAACAATGGTGATGGAGAGCAAGATACAACCTCTTCTACAGGGGAGCTTACTCCAGGTACAAAGCTAGAAGTTGATGGAGATACTTATACTGTTGCTGACAATGGTGACATTCTTGATAAGAACGGTAAAGTATTTAAAGCAGCTGCTGAAGCTAAGGATTGGCTTTCTAGTTTTGAACAAGAAGAAGAGAATACTCTTGATATTAATGCAATTCAAGAAAGTCTTGGTGTTGAAGTTACAGACGAGAATGGTAAAGCTGTTGAATTTACAAATGATGCTACAGGCGTAAAAGCATATGTTAATGCTGTTCTTGATTTGCAACGTAAAGAAATTGCTGATGGTGCAGTTAATAAACTGTATGCTGACAATCCTCTTTTAAAGCAGTTCCAAGATTATGTTCAATTAACTGGTTCTCCTGTTGGATTCGGTGAGCTTCCTGACCGTAGTGGAATTACTATTGATAAGGATAATGTGAATCAGCAAGAAGCTATTGTTCGTATGGCTGCAAAAGAGTTTGGTAATATGTCTCTTAATGATAATTACATTAAGTATCTTAAAGATACTGGTGGACTGTATGATGAGGCTGTTGCTCAACTCAAGGTACTTCAAGATAAGGACGCAACTGTTCGTAAGAATATTGAAACTCGTGCGGAAGCTGCTCGTAATCAAGAAGTAAAAGAACTTAATGAATATTGGAATAAGATTAATAATGTTATTAACAGTGGAAACATTGCTGGATATAAACTTCCTGCAAGTTTTGTAAAAGAAGTAAATGGTCAAAAGCAAACTCTTACACCAAGTGACTTCTTTAATTATCTGTCAAAGCATACTGAAGTTGACGCTGATGGTAACAGGATTACTGCTTATCAGAGAGACCTGATGAATGAAAGTGAAGAAGATTTCATGAATCGTGATTTGCTTACTGCTTGGTTAATGTATACTGGTGGTACTTATAAAGATTTAGTTGACATGGCTGTTAAAGAAGAAGAAGTCCGTGTTCTTAAACTAAAATCTAAGCAGAATAGTACTAAGAAAACAGTTAAGTTTATTAAGCCTCAGAATAGTAAAGCTGACTTCAACGACATTCTATTAGGTTAATCTAAATCTAACGTTTAACAAATAGTAATAGTTATGTACAGACTTAGAGAAGTATCTCGCGGTAATTATGATGACAGAGGTTACTCAAATGAGGAAACTATTGCCAATCTTGCAATTACCAAAGCTGCGGAAATTAACAACGTTCTGACCTATACTTATGGTTACGACGATGATAGATTCCCGCTTACATTCTTGACTGAAGGTCAAGGTTCTGTTGGTGTTGTAGACATTGATACAGTTCAGTGGACTTGGAAGACCATGGGTCGTACTAAGTTTAATGACTATGTTGTGTGGTACAATACTTCAAATACTACTCCTGGTAAGGGTGGTGCTATGTTTGATGTAGAATTTGCTACCCATTGGTTTATTGAGCAGTATGGTTTGATTGCTCCTGATGGTCATACTCAGGTTCGTATCATGAAAGACCTTGGCCCTGGTGCTCACGGTGGTTATCTGTATAGACTTAAGCTTACTAATCCCGACCCACAAGCTTTTGTTGATACTACTAACAACTTAGCTGTTGGTAAGTATTGGACACTTAGTGCTCCGACTATTCCTGAGAGCTACTCAAAGGGTAACCGTAGCAACGTTATGGGACCTGGTAAGATGACTTCTCAGCTTGAGTTCCATCGTTATTCTAAGGAAATTGCTGGTAATCTGAGTAATGTTGTTGTGACGTATGAGTTTAAGACAAAGGGTGGTGGTACTACTAATCTTTGGATTAATGAAGAGATGCGTCAGCATGACCTCCAGATTCGTGTAATGGATGAAGAGCGTCTGTGGTTTGCTGAATATAACCGTCTTGTTGATGGTACTATTCCTCTGATTGACCCTGACAATGGTAATCCTATTCCTCACACTTCTGGTATGCAGGAGATTTGTCGTGAATCTAACTATGACACTTATGGAGAGACTCTTACTCTGAACAAGATTGAGCGTACCATTGGTGACATTCTTGATAAGTCTACTGATACTGGTAATATGGAAGTTGTTCTTGCTTGTGGTAAGGGCTTTGTATCAGACTTTGACCAGGCTATCCGTAATGATGCAAAGTCTGAAGGTTTTGTTACTCCTCTTGGTGACAAGATGATTGATGAGACTAGTGGCGGTCTTTCCTATGGTAAGTACTTCCGTCAGTATAAGACTGTTGATGGTCATACAATTACTCTCAAGACTCTCTCGTTCTTAACTAAGGGTAGCCTTGCTGATAGTGACCGTGCTAATGGTAACATTCATCCTCGTACTGGTCTTCCTATGTGTTCTCACCAGGCATTTATGCTTGATATGAGTACTTATGAGGGTGTTCGTAACATTCGTAAGGTTCGTCAGAAAGGTCAGATTTATCATCAGGGCGTTCTGAAGGGTCTTACTCCTATTCCTGCTTCTTGGGGTGCTGTTCCTAACAATAGTATTTCTACTACTGTTGATAAGAGTTCCTATGAGATTAAGAACTCGTATGGTCTGCAGGTGAACAACGCTACTAAGATGATGCAGTTGAAGTGCGTACTTTAATTAAGAATAAATAAAAGGTAATAACAATGGATACTATTAAACCTACTACACAGGTAAATCCTTCAAATGTTTCTGGAGGTAAAACAGCAGCTGAGGAAGTTGCTGCTAAGGAAGCCGAACTTAATGAACCATATATTGATAAGCGTACTGTGACTATTGCTCCTGTACAACTTTTCTCAGCTTATCGTAATGCTAATAAAGCTAGTATTGGTCCTAGAAAGACTGTTATTGGAAGTTCTATTACTTCTAGTCGCATTCTTTCTTCTAATAAGGGTGAAGTTGAGGCTTATTTTCCTGAACTTATCGGTCTTGCTCCTAATCATCCTGAATTTACTTCTCATGTTAAAGCGTATCTGAATAATATTTCCTTTAATGTAAATGAGAAAGGTAGCCCTCTAAATATTTCTTTCCATTATAATCATAAGAAAGATTATATTTCTATTAAAGAACAGGAAGCTAAGATTAATGCAAAACGTGATGCTGTTGCTAGAAACAACACTGCTGCTATTAGAGAAGCTGTTAAGGTTTGGGTAACAGAGATTAACGAACTTGAAGGAACTAAGTATAAGTATGGACGTCCCGAAAGTGTTGAAGAATATCTTATGTATCGTCATTGTATTCTATATCGTGATGTTGCTAAAGACCTCTCTTTAATTAACGCAGACAATACTCTTAGATTCTATATTCGTGATGAGGATAAAGAAGCTGAACGGGCTAAGAGGCTCATTGACGAAAAGCGTAAAGCTATGCGTAACTTCCTTGCTGTTGAAGCAAGTGATGCTAAGTGTAATGCTGTTTATGTGCAAATGATTATTGCTACTAACGGTAATGTAGGTGAAGCTCTTATGAAGACTAAGGATGAAAAGACTTCTGCTCTTATGCAGTTTGTTAATGAGAATCCTGACAAGTTCAACGATATTATTGAAGATAAGAACGTTGAAATGAAGAGTTTTATTGAAGCACTTATTGCTAGAGGTGAGCTTATTCGTCCGGAATTTAATCAGCAAATTTCTACTGCTGACGGTACATTCATTGGTAGTAACATTAACGAAGCTGTTGCTTATCTTAATAATCCTAACAATGCAACTGTACTCGAAGTGTTGAAAAACAAATACAAACTATTCTAATATATAATAGTTATGAATATATCCGAAATGCACGTTTGGTTTAGACAGTATGCTCAACAAATGGGTATGCAGAACGTTCGTGCTATTCTTCCTGAACAAATCGACAATCTTATCAATACATCCATCAAGGATACTATTGATGGGATTGTTAGAAATAATGTAGGAACTACTAACGATAGAACCATAACTGACAATAGTAAACTTGCGAATATTAATGCTCTCAGAACTTTATATAAGGTTAAAACTATAGATGTTACTAGTTCTCGTACTATTTATTCTTATAGAAATGAACCTTATGAGTTTGATTCTGACCAAATTGGCGCGGCTTTATATTTTGTAGATTTCTCTATTAAATATAATAGCGGTACTGCTACTCGTTGGTTTCCTATTCGTATTATTGATGATTCTTATCTGTCAGATGTTCTTAATGACTGGGTACTTGCACCTAGAATGAGAACACCTGTCATGGTTATATATAAAGCAGAAGATGCTGGTACATCAACTTTAGAAGGACAAGTTGCTACAGCCAGAGAAACTTATAATCAAGCTGCTGCTGATTATGCTGAAGACCCGTCTGCTGCTAATGCTACTGCTATGGAAGAAGCTAGGGAAGCCTTAGCCGCTTTAACCAAGGCTTTAGACCAAGCTGTTACAGCCAATGTAGAACTTACTAAATTTGAAATTTATTTTGGAGAGAATGACCCGATAGATGATATTGCTACTAATGCTACTATTGACCAAATTAGATGTTCTTATATTAAGAAGCCTAATAAGGTTAGATATGTATCTGATATTGGTGGTGATAATATTGATTCTGACCTCCCAGAGCAACTTCAAATTCCTATGCTAAAGCACGCTGTTGACCTTTACAGAGCATCTGTTAGTGGAAATCTCTTTGCTAATCAAGAAAATGCTAGAGAGAATCAGCGTGAAATGGTAAGAAATCAAGCTAGACCCGAAAATGAAGGTTATCAATCTTAATTTAAAATTATAAACAATGAAACAACTTTTAATCGTAAATAGTGGAAAGGCTCTTAATGCTGGTAGTTCTGTAACAGCTTATGATTTTAGTGGCCTTGACGCAGGTGCTATTTCGTTCTTTGAATGTGGTGTAGACCAAGCAGCCTCTACTTTGCTTTCAGGTCCTGCTACAAAGAACTTTGGTATTGCCCTTGGTAGAGGTGCTAATATGCCTGCTTTTGTTATTCCTGAGGTAGATATTTCTACTCTTGAAGTTACGCAGACTCTTCCTTATGCTGGTGCAACGTTTGCTGCTACTTTCACAATGCCTACTACTGTAGTTGGTAAGGAATATACTGTTATTCTTGTAAAGAAGGGTACTGTTCCTCATGAGCGTAATATTTTCAGCACTGGTATTGTAGCTAAGACTACTACAGCTAATACAGAAGCTACTGCGTTCCGTAAGGCTATTAATGATAAGACAAGCGATATGTTCCCGTTTGTTGCTACTGGTTCTGGTGCAAGTGTTATTCTTACTTGTCAGGTTCCTGGTGAAGATTGGGAAATTAAATTTGCTGACGAACTTTATGGAACTTCTACTTCTGCTCTTACTCATGGTAAGAAAGCTATTGGTGACAAGGCATATATTGCTGATTTAGCTCAGCGTTGTGCTGCTGACAAGGGCTTTGTTTATCTTGATGGTGAGAGTAAGGATATTTATCCTGGTTATCCTGAGGCTGTTGAAGGTGATTGGACTATGAATACTAGTGGTAGTGGTAGTTCTAGTACTACTGGTTATAAGATTTACAATCTCCATTTCGCAACTGGCCGTGTTGCAGGTAAGCAGGTCGATGAAAGAGTTTGGCAGTATGTTCACATTGCAATTCCTCTGACTAAGGCTGATGGTACTACTGCTGCTTCTGCTTTAAGTAGTCTGGATGCCATTCTTCCTGCTGGTGTGTTTACTGCATCTACAGCTCCTAAGGCAGCTACTACTGACGCTCCTGGAACTGGTTATCTGACTAAGACTGTTGCTGATACTCTGTACGACCCGATTTAATTGAGTAATTAATATCCATCATCTCCTCTACGGGGGAGGTGATGGACTTAATACTTAACTTATGAATGACTTTCAAACAATAAATGATATTGTTAATGAAAGTATTAAAAATTCTTCTTATTATACAGTAGCTATATCTAGTTGTGTTTTTATTCTTTATACTTTAATCATTCAACTTATTGGATATTTTAAAAGTAAAAGTAAAGATAAACCTATGCTTGAGATGTCTAAAGCACTTAAAGAAATGGCATCCAACATAGTTAAACTAAACACAATTCTTGATAAAACTTTAAAAGAAGCTGATAGAAAGAAACTTCGTCAATGTGAGATTACAATAGACATAGGATTTAAGACTTTTGCTTATAAAATAGGTCAAGAGATTACATCAATCATAGCTCACAATAATATTGATAGAAATAAAGAACTTATTGTAGGAAACATAACTAAATTAGTTAGTACAGAATATTACAAACTTTATTCTAATCTATCAGCTTACGAAATAGATGAAGTAAATGTAGCAAGTAGACTAAAAGATGAGTGGATAAAAGAGGTTGCTGATAATATTATAGCTATTGTTTATAACGAACAAGATGCTATAACTAGAATAACTCAAGTTAATAATAGACTAAACGTCTGTATTAGTGAGTATTCTACTTACATTAACAATAAAACATTCAACACATAACGTTTATGTTGTATGAACCGAGTTTAAAAGAGGCAATGCTTGATGTTCTTAATGATAGAATGTCAGGCATTGCTGATTGCATACAAGTTCTTTTAGATAATGGTTTCATTCCTAATAAGAATAAAACTATTATTGTCCAATGGTCATCTATACTTATAGCTGCTTATGAGAATATAGATGTTCTAAGTAAAGAACAACAAGACAAGTTAGACGTTATTTATAATAAAATACTCAAATTATGAATAACTTAATTCCTATAGAACCTGAATATATTTATACAACTATTCCAGCAGAATATGTTTGTGTATATCATCGTATTTTAGCTATGATGGCTGACTTCGGTGAAGAGATGCTTAAAGATTGTAAAGCTACTTGCACAGATAAGAATACTGGAGTTATAGAATGTTTTAATACATTTAATGCAGCGGTTGCTGCTAGAAAGCTAGGTAAGACTAAACTTGCTGAAACTTTAATTAAGTATATTAAAGCTAAGATAAATCAAATATATAAAGGTGCAGACAATTCTACATCATTTGTATTTCCTGTTGATGAGAATGGAGTTCTTAAGGCATTTGTTAGTTGTAATGATAGACCCAGATTTTATGTTTATGAAGAAGACCTTTATATGCAAGGTCAGGGTCATGGAATAGAGGATAATTATTCTCTTGAAGATGAAAATAATCCTACTTACAACAATCCTTTTGATTTCATATGTTATGCAGGAATAGAAGATAATAAGATTCTAATACATAAGATAGACTATTTCTTTAATAAGCTCCCCTTTAAAGAAGGAGAAGATGAGATTACTGTCGAGTACTATGTTAACGGTAAATATGTCAAACATCTTGAAGAATATACTATTACAGATACTATGACAGTTGCTTTAAAAGTTGTAGCCTATTATAAAGGTTATACTAATAATCACGATTATGCTTTAAGACTTGTTTAATATGAAGAATCAAATAGATGATTTAGGTGTAGTTGGTGTAGTTGTAGAAGACTGGGATATATCTAGAGAATATAAAGCCAAGACTATAACTACAGATTATTCTACATGGATTGCTTATATAAGTAGAAAGAACGTTCCTGCTTATACTCCAATTACTGATATTGAATATTGGAAACCTCTTACTAGACTTCAGACTGAACTTGCTTTAGATTATAATAATTTTAAAGAATATATTCTTGCTCAGTTTGGAACTTTAGATAAAGAAGTTAAGAGTTTCTTACATACTACTGAACCTGGTACTGCTCTTAGTGATAGCTTTGGAATGGACGAAATGATAGGTATTAATCAGAAGGCTATTACTGATGCTATCAATAAGATTTGGCAAAAGCTTGAACTTCTTTCTGGTGAAACATATCAGGGAATAGTTATGACTGTTACTCCTACCTATTTTATTGGAGAAGATGGTTGTAGAGTTCATATTACTGCAAGGACTACAGAGGCTAACGGTATATTTGAAGAGATTGCCTTGTATGCTAATGGTATGCTTCTTGTAAAGGATTCAAACAAGGACTATCTTGAGTTTGATACTTTTATAGACGAGACTACTGTGATTAAGTGTGATGCTCAAATCATGGGTGTTCCTTATACAAGACAAGAGACTATTGTTCATTATAATAGCTTCTGGCTTGGTGTCGGCAGTACTTATGAAGATGTTATGACAGTTGAACATGTTATTCCTATTACCAATGGAATGAGAGGTGCTTACGATGTTACTGTAGAAAAGGATGGTGACTACATCATCATAATTGTCGGTGACAATCTGAAAGAAGGATTTATAAGAGCTGACATGAATGGTATGGAGATTCCTATGACAGAGAGTACTGTTATGGTAGAGGATAATTCCTATACAGTATTCAGAAGTGTCAATGGGTTTATGGCTGGTACATATAATATTGATATTAACGGATAAATAATAATATTATGGGACGACCTATAGTAAATGTTGAAATAAATGGTACTGCTAATACAGTAGTTCCTTTTGATAATCTGACTGAAGTTAGTCAAGCTATCAAGGATATAAACCATGAACTTGATGGTATTGCCGTACCTGATGATGAAGATATTACTGCTAAAGAAGGATTCTTAAAACTTTCTGATAAAGAGTATAGTCCTGAGACTTATAGTGGTCTTGGCAGGATATATCTTCGCAAGAATATTATTGAAGTCTATGAAGATAATATCTGGGCTGTAAAGGAAGATGGCGATATAGCCTATCTTTTCTATTCTTATCATGGAACATTATATAACTTCTATGACAGATATGAAGGAGGTCTTGTACTTAAGAATCACCTTGTAGTCAAAGACAGTGCTGATTATGACCAGACTACTGCAAGGAAGTATAGTACTGACACTCTTGGATTTACTGATGAAGGTGGAGTTATTACTATTGAGCTTCCAAACGGTGAAACTATCACTTCTACAGAACTTAACCAGACAAGTATTCCAAGACTTGATACTCTTAGTAAAGTTGAGAAGAATGCTTTCACTCAGCAGATGTTTCAAAAGCAAATAGATGAAGAAACTTGGGAAGATATTGAAAATACTATTTATATCATTCAGTATGACTATGATTTGAATGGTAAGACTAT
>Ga0310696_10007636_pt1 | contig 12681 bp, 13 predicted proteins | sample AusTroGonzalo_MG_4_FD_203885 | JGI IMG/M metagenome (GOLD analysis project Ga0310696, IMG submission 203885) | Bovine rumen microbial communities from tropical cattle in Woodstock, Queensland, Australia - Gonzalo_02 (v2) (version 2) | ecosystem: Host-associated > Mammals > Digestive system >... | reverse complement strand
ACCATACCGGTTTCTTTAGCTTCGTCATAACTATTTACATTGGCATCTTTCTTGTGTTCTTCATATTGATAATTTTGCGCCTGCTTCATTATTTGAGGAACGTATTGACAGGCGATTTGTTCAAGTAACACCTGCCTTCGATCTTCATTTGACTTTTGGTAAACCGTGGATTTAACAGCTTCGAGTTCAGCTTGCTTTAAAGCATTGTCCCAGATGTTCTCCTTCCACGCTCTATTGTTTTCCCAAAAGTATCGGCGCATTTCATCCTTTGAACGGATTTTAGCTATACACTGTTTGCACCACGCGTCCTTATTGTTGTTGTCGTGCCAGTCTCTGTTGGCATAAAAATTAGACACGGGTTTTGTTTGACCGCAGTGTATGCACATACGTGTTTGAGCAGGTGGTTTACCTTTCTTCGGTTTAGAAAGTACATAAGCCACTTAGATCACTCCGTATCATCATCTAATACATTTAAAACTTCAGTTTCATTAATTTGAAAATCAACAGTCTTTTCTTCGGCTTCTGTCAGGTCGGCTTTGTTTATATTGATACAGCCTTCTTCGATTGGAAGCTTAACTTCCTTATTAGCCTTTTCAATGTCACTAAAAACCTTTTCATTGCGAACCTGATTGTAAAACTCAGCCAGAGCTAAGAACAGTTCAGGAGTCTTCGTATACTTATACCGGATAATAGGGTACTTATAGTGTTTCTTTGCATAAGTATAGTTAATCCCCTTGTCTTCAAGGAACTTAACCTCACGTCTCCATTGGGTAGAGTATTCCTTATCAAACACAGTCTTTGGAATTTGAATCTTATTTTCCATAATCATTTCTCCTTAAAAATCGTTTAGGGGATACTACTTCTCCCCTTATGGTAGTTTTCGAATGACACGTTACGAAATGTTTAAAAAGTGAACGTTTTTGTTGTGAAACGTTTTTGGATTATTGATGTTTTGTTGCGAGTGGTGGGAAGAGATTTAAAAATGGGAGAGAGGGATAGTTTGGAAGAGAACTGTAGTAGTGAGAAAACTTGTTACGAAAGTTTTCCAGCGTAAATTAAACGAAAAAATAAAGGAGGGTTTAACATGAATACTAATTTACATCCCGTCACAAAGGTCGAACACGAAGAAGAATCTGAAGTTATTTGGATCGACAGACTTGATGCAAAAAAAGAATGCGTATATATCCCTGCTTGGGGAGACGCAAATGCACTTGTTCGTGCCGCGAAGGTTCTGGCTCGTATCAGCTGGAACTAAAAGAAGAAGAAGCGTGCTTGTCACGCTTCTTTTTTTTATTTAAGTGCCGTTCGAACACGGAACCTAAAAAAATATAAAGAATTGGAGGAACTGGCAATGTTCGATATTTCTCGTCTTCCAAACAGGATCCTGAATTGCAAGGCGCTGGTTGCCTTCATGGTGGATAACGGCTTCTTCACCGCCCCCGCGAGCACCAAATGGCATGGTGCCTACGCTGGTGGACTGTGGGCGCACTCACTGTGTGTCGCCGAGCAGCTGCGCAAGTTGACGGACGAGCATCTTGTTGAGTGGGGTCGTGAAGATTCTCCCGAGATTATCGGGCTCCTGCATGACCTGTGCAAATTTGCCCAGTATGTCTTCACTGAAGACGGGCAAATCGTATCCAACAAGGAAGAAAAAGCCAAAGGACACGGCTTCTATTCCGTGGCTCTGCTGGATGAGCTCGGATTTGAACTTACCGCCGAGGAGCGCGAATGCATCCTCTGGCATATGGGAAAATGGACGATTGAGCCTTACTACGATCTGGCTCATGTTCAGGCTGGAGAGTCTGCGTACTCCAGCTTCAAAGAGGCACTCCACGGAGTTTACAATCTCCGTTGGGTCTGTGGCGCAGACATGATCGCTTCCCATAAGCTGGGAACTTGAGAAAGGAGGTGTAAGTATATGTCCATTGAATACAAATGTCCTATACAATACTCAACAAAAGTTGAGCGCATAGCTCAACATTTTGTTACCGAAATTCGGGAGCAGGACGGAGGAATATGGTTTGCAACAATAAATGCAACCATATTTGCCAATGGGATGTCCGAAAGAACTGATGTTCTTGAGATCCAGTTCCCAACAATTAATTTCAATAGAGCTCGTTACTGAGCTCTATTTTTTTTTTTTTATGGCAACGAGATGGACGCCGTTGCCAAAAACACGCTTTAGAAAGGAGCGAAGAAACATGTCTATTCTCTTTGGTGTTCTCTATTCCATAATTACCATGGTTGTTGCACTGGTTCTGACCTTTGGTGTAGTTGTCGCCCACAACTACATCGTCGCCAACAAGGAAAAGGTTGTAAAGGCTGTCAAGTTTGTCCTTGTTGCTGTAGCAATGGTTGCAGTGCTACTTCTTGCAATGGCGATCATTCCGCCGATTGCCCGTGCAGAGTGGTGCAAAGCTACTATCGTTAATAGCGTTCCTGCGGTTTACGAAGACGAGAAATGCTATCTCGTTACTGTAAACATCAACGGAGAGAAGAAAAGTTACTATGATTCCGAGAACCTCTCCGAAGGAACAATCATTGAAGTTGATTACATTAACGGCAAGATAGAAAACAGCAGGGAGCCAGAACCCATCTGGTTCCCTCCGATCTTTCTTCTCGGCTCTGTTGCTCCAATCGTATACCCTAAAAAGCAGAGCAAAACAAGGAAAAAGACTTATCCTCCATGCTTCTGGGGAACTCACAGCAAAAGTGATAAACATGCGTACATTTATCACTTTGGGAAAATGGGTGTCGAAGAAATAACCTCGAACACTATGCCTCTTGGATATGTTAAATACGACGAATCCGAAGAAGCAAAGAAAACTGTTTGTCAAGAAGTTGCCAGAGGACACAAACTCGGCAAACCGTGCATTGCGTGGGTGTATAATCCTGTTACTCAACAGAGCGAGGTAATAACCTTCGCTGAAATTGGTGTCTTTGAAAGATTCGCTAAATTCAGCGAAAAGGTTAAAACAAATATTGCCACCACACGCGAAGAAGTGTTTCCTGAAGGCTTCTCTAGGGTGTTCGAAGAAGAAACCTGCAAAGAGCCTGAAGTCAACATTATAAGAGTCATCTACAACAAAAATGGGAAAGAATACAAATTCTATCCAATTGCGGAGCACAAGGTTGGCGATTTCTGTTGCGTAGAAAAGGTTAACGAGTATGGCGATATAACCTACAAAAATGTAAAAGTAGTATTTGTAGGTAAAGAGACTAAAAGCAGTATCAAAACTTTCTGCAAAAGCAAGCATATCGAAGACCTTTCGAAAGAATATTGCCGCTACGCAGTTGATCGCCCGGAGTGCTGGGCAGATTGGGGCGGTTCAGATCCCAGACAAGTTGGTATTCTCGTGAGAAAACCTGCCAATGGTGTCCTTACGGATGCTGAAATGGCGGAAGCGCAACATCGCATTAATGCTATGATCTATTGCGATCAAGACACAATTAACGAGTCTGAGGAGCCGGAACAGGCAGAGTAACAATCAATATTAAAAAGGGGGCTGACTTCGGTCAGTCTCTTTTTTTTATTTTGTGGACTTCAAGTCCTGAGACTACGAAACACACGTAGCCGTTAGGTGGATGTCGGACAACATCCGTAATCGTGCATCTGCACGAGCCGCTTACCGCTGTGTAGGTTCGTTAGTACAGCGGCTGCGTCTCCCAGCGCAGTAGCCCATCCATCGTAAGTTCTCTTCATGCTTACGATGAGAACATTTGTCTTGAGAGGAGGCAAACGATTATGAAGAAAGGTAAACTGTTCCCCCACAAACACGCCACCGTCAACGCTCCCGCTAAGAAGGTTGGAGAGATCATTTCTCGTCCGATCTCCGAGGAGGAGAAGGCTGAAGTGGCTCTCGAAGCGAAAATTCGTCGCTTTGAGGATTTTAACCGTAACATCGTTTACGGTCCGCTCTCCGTAGAGCAGATGCTCAACGGCATCATCGCCTGCGAGCAGAAGGCTTCCTGGAAGAAGGACAAAGAGACTCAGAAGGAAATCCGCAAGATCAAGCGGAAAGCCAAGAAAGCCGTTGAAGAGGAAACCCGTAAGATCAAGGCTATCCTCGCCGATGCGGCTAAAGTTGCTGAAAAAGCCGAAGAGATGGCTAAAGCTGCTGAAAAAGCCGAAGCCGAAAAGAGTGTTGCTCTGGCGGTAACACCCGTTGAAGCAATTGAGCTGATCAAGGAACTTGAGCTATACAAGAGCTTAATCACCGCTATCATCGACAACGTTCACGAAGTGGAACGCAAACGGGATGAGTTCAGGGCTAAAGCTCGTGAGCTCAAAGCCAACATCTCCGAACTGGAAGAAACTCTGAAGGAGCCGATGAAGAGTTCCAAGTATCGTGCTCTCCTGCTGGAAAAGAAAGAAACTGAGGAGAGGATTTCTGCAAATATGAAGGAGCGTGGTGCTCTGATGCGCAAGGGCTCTGCCATGTTGAACGAAAAGCGTGCTCTCGATCATCGCATCACAGTGATCAAGAAGCATGGCAATAGCGCAACTCGTCCAACGATTCGGTCGTACATGAATGAGTTGCATGAGCATCGCACGCTCGTCGAAGGCGTTCGCGAACTGGAAACCGTTGTCGAACGTGTCAAGAAGGACAGCTTCCAGGTTCCCGGCTGGGACGCAGAATCCGTCCTCATCAGCGCTGGTTTAAAAGATCTGTTCGATGCAGCGAACGAATACAAAACCGGCATGAAGAACACGAAAGAATCTCAGATGAAGTTTGAGCGCAGTATGAATGCTGTTACCAAACTTATGGAGATCGTAGAGAAGAAAGAGCCCATCCGTCTCCACGCGAAAGATTCCCGTGCTCTTCGGATTCAGGAAAACATGTTCAGCAAGTGCATGAAAATCGATACAGAAGATCCTGCAATCAGACATGAGTGGATCAATGTCGAGCATAAGTTTAACTCTAGCCTGAATCCTTCTTGGAAGTTGTTCTCTACGAAGAAGGCAGACGGAGAAAAGAAAGTTCGTGAGTTCAAAGAAATGATTCACGAGCTGCTGGCAAACGTTGAAGTGACATGGTGGGATGGAACAACAACCACCTATGATGCACTTTATTCTTCTGCGTCGCACCAAAAGAAAGAAAAGATCGTTCTGTGCGATATCGAGCTGATGGACGCTCACGAGCTGTTAGTCTACTTCGGTATGACTAAAGCTGAGTTCTACAAGAAAGACGTCACAGGCGCAGAACTGTGGAAGATGAGGGCGAACTTCGCTCGTCCCATCGCGTTCGCAATCACGACGAAAGACGGTGAACCCGTATATCTGCACCACATCTACATGGCTCCCGACCAGAAGAAAACGTATCATCATAAGAACGCCCTCTTCATCGGTGGAGATCACGATGGTAAGCTGTTTAAGCTTGGCGAAGGTAACAACGAAGTCACCGTTGGTGATGGCGGATCTACCTCTAAAGAAGAAATGTGTGTAAAGGCATTCCAGGGCGGAGGAGCTGGAGTGAAGTTCATGTATGTCAACGGTAAAGATGCGTTTGACTATGTTGAACAGAAAGACGGTCAGAAGCCTGAAATGCCCGTTGGCAAGCTGATCGTCTGTGGCGACGGCTGCTTCAAGCTTGACAAGCTGTATGACAGCTTTGACGAGTATGCAGCTCGCATGGACGAACTTGCCAAAATGTATCCCGGTATCAACTGCGTGTATGCCCTTCGTCAGTCCGAAGAGGTCGAAGGCGAAGACAAGATCCGCAGGGTCTCTCGGAGTCTGCTCCAGCAGCTGTTCATCGCCGGTGACGACGAAATGTACAAGCTTGCAGAACAGACTGTGAACAACCTTCTGTACAAGAAGACGTTCGAAGGACTATTCGCAAGTCTGGCAGAACTTGGCATCTCCATCGACAAGCGTAGCGAGTTCGCAAAGCTGATCCTGGAATGCCCTGAACTGCTGACGAACATCAACGTTCAGCTGATTGGCAAAAATGCATGGGAATGCAAGCAGGCTGACGCCATCGGCAATAAGCTGCGCACGAAAGGTCAGTATCCCTACATCATGCAGGATCTGGTCGCTCTGATCGAGATCTGGCTTCTGCACAAAGATGTGAATGACCCGAACCTCGGCGTGCTGAAAGAAGGAGAAGTCAGCGTCGTAGGCGTGAAGGAAGGCGTAGAGATGGTCATGATCCGGTATCCTGCGAACTTCCTCACTGCAAAGACTGTTATCTGCAAGCCTCTGAAGGAAATCTTCGGTAATTGCGGTAACGTCGCAATCATCAGTATCCATGACGATGTCCTGATCGTTCAGGACGGTGACGTGGACGGTGACGAAGCTGGATTCTTCTACGACAAGATTCTGGTCAAACTCGTCGACAAGATGAGAAGGATCATCAATCCTCCGGTCGTAGTCTTCGAACATGGCAGCAAAGCCAAGCGTGAAGTTATCGAAGAAGAAGCTGCACGGCTTACAGCTGAAGCTGAAATGAAAGCGAAGCGCGAAGGAAAGAGCGTCTGGAAGGTGTACAAACCCGAAGACGTCCTTCGTCGCAGGATGTTCTCTTCGCTCAACAGTGCAAAGGAATTTGACAGCGTTGGCAAGTATGCAAACCTCGCCAGAGACTGTGCATATCTCCTGAGCATTGACATTCGATCTAAAGCAAAGGCTAATCGTGAAGGCGATGCAGTAAAAGCTGCGAAGTTCGAGAGAGACTATCAGGATCATCTCCTGTGGATGGCTGCGGCGTCTACCGGCGCTATTCTGGCGATTGATCAGGTAAAGGGCAATGCTATTGACCCGAAACTGATCGAGTGGCTGGACACCATCGAGAAGAACGTCAAAGAGCTTCTGGTGAAGCCTGTCGAGATCGAGCGCGATGGCAAGAAGATCATGGTGAACAAGTACTTCGCTCCGTTCACTCAGCCCTATGTGAAGGGTGACTTCAGCATCGAGACTCTCGATCCCAACCCGCAGGTTGGTACAGACAATCTGGGCTACAACGTTCTCATGGCGACAGGTAAGTGGGAACACAACGCTCAGGAGTTCATCGAGAACAAGCAGATGCTGGCACAGGCAATTCTGGATCATAGCCATCCGTATACTCCTGTCCACTCTGGATATGTGACGTCTGGTCTGCTGACTGAACTGCGTCCGAACTACTTCAACAGAAGCTTTAAAGGACGCAATGGACAGATGGTTAATCCTGATGAAAAGATCTTGAACCTGATCAACAACAATATGCCTGTTGGTCAGAAAGATCTGCTCCTGCTATTCTATCGGAACATGCACACGCTGGAGTTCCGTATGCAGGAAAAGACAGTTCCCGGAAAGCGCAAGGCTTACTACGCGATGGTCCGTCGTTGCGTCATCGATCATGCTCTGTCTACGAAGTGGTTCGCGACAGAGTACACAAAGAACTATCCGTGTGGACATGAGTTCACAGACGAAGAGAAGAAGACTGCTGTCGTCAACACGGCGATCATCGACGCTCTTGAGCTCGGTTCCAAAGGAAATGGACTTCCGCAGGAAGACAAGGGATCTTACGCAAAGTTCATCCTGTCTGTTTTCGCAGAAGACATCAGAAACAACGTCCGTTGCAACAATGTCGATATTCGGCACTTCATGACGGAAAACTATAACAACGACTTCGTTGCCGATGCAGAGTACGAAGAAACCAACTTCGACGCTCTGGATGAGCTGAACGGGTATGTGCCTGATGACAGCTGCAACATCGACATCGAACAGGATGCATATGTTCCTTCTGCCGAAGAAGAAGAAGAAGCATTCCGTCTGCTGATTGAACAGTATGCTTGCTAATCCTAAATGAAAAGACTGGCTTTATGCCAGTCTTTTTTTTTTTTTTTATGAGCACGGGGAGGCGCTCACTTTTTCGGGGCGGGGATTTTTTCCGCTTCGCTCCTGCTTGATTCGTCAAGCAAGGAGGAAGGGCGTCGCTCAGGATTACTTCGTAATCCTTCGCTCCTTCATAGTTCTCTCGTAGGTTGAGGAAACGAGAAGCTGAGGAATGGCTCACTCCGTGAGCCAGACCACAGCGATGGAGTAGTCCATCTGGTATGGGAGCCAGATGGATATTCCAGAAGGAATGGCTTGCTCCGCAAGCCAGACCATCGCGAAGAGGTTAAGCTTCCTCTCAAGCCTGACCTTTTCCGAGTATCTTTGGAATCAGCACTTCGTGCTGAGACCATTGCGAGGAGACAGTAGTGGGTCTCCTAACGAAGTCCGGGGTTGAGAACCGGATGGGGTACGGCGCTCCGTCTCTTGGACGTTAAACGGTTGGTAACACCTGCCAACCCTGATTGGGCTAACCTGCTAAGTGCCCGACCCTTTGAGGAGCAGGCGTGGAGAGAACACGGGGTCAAACTGCTGCTACTTGCGCAACAGTCTTCTTGCGCGAGAAGACTGGCTGTGGACTCGCCATCGCAGGTAGGATGCTACCGCCGGGGAATTTTCCAAGCCTCGATAATGTTGGCAGAACGCTGGCTAAAGATTGGCGGAGCTACACCCAGACACAGATATGGGTAGTCGTCGAAAGAGGTCCATCTGTAACGCAAGGAGTTATTAATGAGTTCAAACTGGAACCAGTGACGCGTCGGTTCCAGCCTTTGCAGAGGACACCTGTTGGGAACTGCAATTCCCGCAGGCGTAATGCGGCAGACCCCGTTCCAAGCCCGGGGTCAAGCATAAGAATGCCCACTTCGTGGGCAGACCAACGTGATGGGCAATCCGGCTCACCAAACAATCCAAAAACGTAGAAAGGAAGAGGTACATGAAGAACAGGAAGTTATCACTCAGCCAGCAGATGGAGTCTGCGAAAATCCGTCTTATGGATGAAATCAAGACGGAGAACATCTTTCTCGACGCCGCCGAGCGCAAAGTCGACGCCCTGATCGCAAAGATCAAGGAAGGCGATGCGAGCCCCGAAGTCCAGAAAGAGCTTGAAACCCAGACTGAAAATGTCCAGCACATTAAGGAGAAGCTGGAAAAGTATCAGTCCCAGCTGAAACAGCTGAAATCGGCATGATGGAACTCCCCGGCTACTGCTTCGCGCTGGTCGGGACAGATTCCTCTGTATCCTCTGCCCATCCTCCGGGGTGGGCGGCGATGTACAGAGGGACTGCTAAGGGTTGCGGGTGGCATGAGAAACCGCAAACCTCAGACTAGTCCTACAAACAGCTGTGCGTTTCGAGAGGATGCCAGCCTCAACTGACGCAGACTGATTGGGTCCCGGGGGATTAAGGGTCCCCTGGGATTTGTTGTGACAATAAGGGTTTTCTTCATATAGGTTCCTCCTCCTTTCCTCCGCCGGTCTGGGCAACTGGCGGAGTGGCTCCGATGTTCGCTACCTTCGCGTGGTGGAGCTGATTTTGACTGAATGCGAACAAATATTACGAAAGGAGAATGTGGTATGCATACGTACACTGCCTATCGCGAAATTTATGGAACTATGTGGCACGAAATGCATGAAGCCACATGTCTCCCCAGAGCCCCGAAGGTTCTCCATCGTCCGTGTAAATGTTTTGTTCCGGCTAATTATTCGTTGGACTTCCGATTATGATCAGTATCTCTCTTCGACTGTAGAGAGGATCAAAATGGTCCACTGGATGTTGGTCGCGACAACGCCAGTCCGTCTCGACGAGCGGGGCAAGAAGTGTTGCGGAATCTTAACGTAGCATGACTTGCTAGAAGTCGCTGGCTGGAAACCGCAAGCCCAGCCGACGGAAAAAGTAGAAAGGAGAAAAGTATGAAACCGATAGTTAAAGCACATACCGATGGCTCCTGCCTCGGTAATCCGGGAGTTGGTGGATTTGCATCCATCATCGACCTCGACGGAGTCCAGACAATTGTGAAGGGTTACAGCAAGAACCCCCACGAAACGAACAACAGCATGGAACTGAAGCCTGTAAAGCACACGCTAGTGTGGTGTGCAGAGCATAAGATTGGACCGTGCATTGTTGAGATTTACACGGACTCCCAGTATCTCTGCTCCTGCTGGAAGCACGACAAGCACTGGCTGATGACTTCCGAGCGTCCGAACTCCAAAGATTGGATTCAGGTCGTAACACTGTGCGAAAAGTACAACATCGAACTGAAGTTCATCAAGGTTAGCGGACACTCCGGCGTTGCTGGCAATGAACGTGCCGACAAGATTGCCCGTGAACAGGCGATCAAAGCAAGACACATCGTCTTCGGAGGCTACAATGGGATTCACTGATGTTAATCCTGAATATGAGAATCTCGAAGACTACTTTCGTGACCACCCAGAAGAAGAGGATGAGTTTGTCGATGAACTGGCTCGCCTCGAAGAAGAACGATTCGTAGAGTTACCGGAGGATTATCGCTATGCTTAACATCATCACTCCGCTCCTCCTGTTGTTCTTAATGATGGTCATTATTATCAAAGCTACAGGGAGGCGACTGTAATGCAGATTGTCGACAACATCATCATCCTGCTTCTTCCTGTGATTGCTTTCTTTGCCGGGAAGAAAATATCCGACAACTACCATGAATCCATTATCGACGAGCTTCATTATCTGCTTCGTGTCAACGCCGCAGAGAAAGGTGTCGGATATGTAGCGTATCCGCAGAAAACGAAGCGTGTCCCGATTGGTCAGGATTTCATGGATAGACTGCAACAAAACGGGCGTGCTACCCAAGCAATCCGCACGCCACGCTCATAACATTTTCGGCACTCCGTGCCGAGACCGAGGCGATACGCGGTTCCCGCAAACCATGCGGGTTCCCGTTTTGCATACTGGAAACCGGCGCTCCGCGCCGAGACCCAGACGCTGGTTGTGAACTCCCATCCGTTCGCATTTCGGCAAGTTACCAATGCGCCGAATGTCGCGCAACAAAAAGCAAAAATTAAAAGTACTGGAGGTACGAAAAATGACTTATTTCCTGGGTAACATCTCTATTCCTGCCACGACCAAGTACGTGGAAAAGATCAGCGACACCGTGACCAGCTTCTCCGTGGCTGAGAATCGTCCTACTCGCAACGGCGAGACCAAGACGGTTTTCCATCGCATTTCCATCTTCGGAAAGCGCGGTAAGAACCTGCAGAAGTGGCTCGTGAAGGGTCGCCCGATGCTGGTTACCGGTTACGAAGATCCCGGTGCCTACATCAACAAGGATGGCAAGGCTGTCGCATATCTGCAGATGGTCAATGCTCGGATTCAGTTCGCCACCGGCATGAGCGCCGATGATCCGACTGAAGAAATCCCTGCCGAAGCCATCGAAGTCGACGAGGTTGTCGAAGAGGAGGATGGCGGTCTGTTCTAATAGACCGTCTCCCTGAATATAAATAATTGAATATCGGAAGACTATGCGACGACCCGTGCATACGGCGAGCGTAGCGGAATGGAGCCTGACTTGATGGGGTCAGGCTCCTTTTTTATCCGTATCTGACTTGTCGCTCCTTTATAATAGTTCTCGGAACGTTAGCTACCGAACGAATGAAGCATTTCGAGAATTACCATAAGGGAGAGACTGGAACTGCGGAGAGGTTGAGGGGGACGCCCCGGTGAGACCGAACGTGGAAAAGGTTCGACTCTTCCGACCTGGAAGTCACTACCGTCTGGCGCACACTTCCTTGTAAGAAGGTCAGACAGCTCACGGCGGGCTAAACAAGCCGAAGAAAAGACTACCGGCAGGAATCTACCCCTTGACGCAAAGGCGCCAAGGTTCTGTCCTGCCGCTTCGCCGCCCACCGCTGGCGGGATATCAAATAGCCGGTACCTTAAAAACTTCTGATGACAAGCGAGAGCAGGAAGGTTTTGTCTGGAATCGGAGTTTGCTACCTTCCATCCTTGGGTTAATAAACCGAGTGTCTGTGGGTGAACAGACTTACACAACCCCAGTCGAAATGCACTAAAGACCTGTGCCTAGTGTAAGGGGTAGGTGAGCGGAATCCCTCAGGGAAGCCGACACGAAGAAGCGGGTTGCCAGATTTACATCCCTGCGGTTTGCTGGCATTTTTTTTTTATTTTCGCTCCACCTACATTGCAGACTGGAGCGTATTTTTTTAGGAGGCGCTTTTATGGCACAGCCAAACATTGAAACATGCTTCAACTATTGTAGCCGCGAAGCGGCTTACTTCTCATCAAATGAACTAAAGTGGATTAATCGAATCCGCAAATTCGCTAACGACTATCCTGATCAGGTGACCATCCTCGCACAGCCAGAAGACAACGACGGCACCGTCTACGCAAGACTGCCGATCTCATTCTTCCGGTTGCAGGCTCCGCAAAGGCAGAACCTGACAGACGAGCAGAAGGATGCTCTCAGCGAACGCTTAAGAAAATGGAGAGAAAAACGCGCCGAAGGCGCAGAATGAATCTTTACTCATCTATCACTCTGGAAGAGAAATTTGAGCTTAAAAGTGACTACTGTCTGTACGTCATAGACATATTCTGATAATAATCTCTCTGTAAGATTAGATAATAGTCTGATATGAGTATCAAATACCCTTATTAGAGACTGATCTGAAAATGAGTTCTTTCTATATATATAATTATTATATATATAATAGAATACTTATCATTTAGTTCAGAATATTCTAAAAAGAATAACTTATCATTGAATTATTAATACCTTCTGGAAGAAGTGACTTATCATTAGAAGATTATGTCTTCTGTTAGAAGAGACTTAATAGGGGTATTATTGTTGTATTAGAAAAGATTATACTATGGAAAAGAACT
>Ga0310696_10007635_pt1 | contig 12682 bp, 15 predicted proteins | sample AusTroGonzalo_MG_4_FD_203885 | JGI IMG/M metagenome (GOLD analysis project Ga0310696, IMG submission 203885) | Bovine rumen microbial communities from tropical cattle in Woodstock, Queensland, Australia - Gonzalo_02 (v2) (version 2) | ecosystem: Host-associated > Mammals > Digestive system >... | reverse complement strand
CAACAACGATGAAAGATTCTTGTTACGCATCTATGTTTTATGGTTGCACACATTTAACTCAAGCCCCTGCGCTTAATTCCACATCTTTAAATACGAATTGTTATTCATATATGTTTCGTGGTTGCACGGCTCTTACAGCTGCGCCAACGCTTCCTGCAACAACGATGAAAAGCTATTGCTATGAGTCTATGTTTGAGGGTTGCACGGCTCTTACAGCCGCTCCAACACTTCCTGCAACAAATTTAGCAGAGCATTGTTATTCTAGTATGTTTGAAGATTGCACGGCTCTTGTGGCTGCTCCACATCTTCCTGCGACTACACTTAAAACATCGTGTTATTGGGGTATGTTTAGAGGTTGCTCAAATCTTTCAGTTATTCCTGCCCTTCCTGCTACAACATTGACTACTGGTTGTTACATAGTTATGTTTACTCATTGCTCAAAGGTAAAAATGTCATTAACTCAAACTGGAGAGTATCAAACAGCATATCCTCTGCCTACAACTTGGGATGGAACAAATGGTCCAATGGTTGATATGTTTGAAGATACAGGAGGAACGTTCGCTGGGACGGTTACAAACCAAGGGACATTATATACAAGTAATACCGTTGTTTAGTTATATATTTTTTATAAATTTTAATACAAGAGGGAGATAGAAATGTCAAAAACAACACTAATAAAAATAGAAGATACAGGGAAACCTTATTACACTCTTTCGGTGAGTGATTTTATCCTTGGCAGGCGCTATGATAATAATGCCGATATGATTGAAGTGGTTATCCCTGATGCCGAGAGAGATAATACTTGCGTGATGATGATTTCGGACATCAATGGGAAGTTGATTGACCACATCATTATGGATACGAATATTAAACCAATAAGAGACAATGTTTCACAATATGAAAGTGTGAGATTGTCTTTCTATTTTATGAATTTTGACAACTACATCAAAAATTCGCAAATTAAAACTTTCTCGTTCTTGGAAGGGCAGATGCCTGCTGACTTTACACCAAGCACACCTATTCAAAATGAGAATGTCGATTACTTGATTCAATATGGCTTTACCAACAGCCAATTAAATGGCAATACACTCGAGTTCTACAATATGAATGGGGAACTCGTAAAATCATTTGACTTCAGCCCATTTATGCAAGAGCAAAGTGATTTGGCACAGACAGACAGTTCACACGAAACTTTTGTTAAAAATAAATCTACTAAATACCTTGCGAATGAAGGCTCTGACGGAACTGACACTTATGCCGAGATGGGAGATGTTTCTTCTGCTGTTGGTGATTTAAAAGATGATTTATTAGATGGAACAGTTGAAGTTGCAGTGGCTACAAATGTTAGCACGAAAATCAATGGTCATAATATCACTGACATCTTTGAGAATGATGGCACAACTGCTAAAAGTGCGACCAAAGCGAGTCAAGATGGGAATGGAGATGTCATCTCTGACACCTATGTGCCAAAGACAAGAACTATAAATAGCAAGGCTTTGTCTGCTGACATAACTTTGACACCTGCTGATATTGGTGCGCATCCAGAAATTACATCATCTAATAAGTTAAGTTCGGATTTGGTGGACGATACGAATAATACTCATAAATTCGTTTCATCATCCGAAAAAGAAACTTGGAACGGAAAACAGGATTTAATTGATAGTTCTCATAAACTCGATGCTGATTTAGTGGACGACACTTCAACTACAAACAAATTTGTAACAACTGAAGATAAGTCGAATTGGAACAACAAGGTTGCTAGTGTTTCGATAGATGGAACAATAATCGCACAAGACGCAAATCACAATGTTGAAATTCCAACAACCGAAGTTCAAACAATTTCAGTTGACGACACTGTTACTCAAAATAGCACAAATTTAATTGAGAGTGGAGCAGTTTATTCTGGCTTGAGTGTAAAATTAGACAAGCAACCAGATGGCTCGAATGACTTAATTAGCAACAACAAAATCACAACAAGGTATTTGCCTGACTTCTTATTAGGACAAGTGCTTTATGGTGGTAATGTAACGACTGGGGCTGTTGCAACTCTTACAGTAAATGCAAAGTCAAAACTAGGGACTGCAAGTAATACAATTACTTTGACCAATGACACAACTGCAATCACTGGTTATGAAGCAAATGATGGCATATACTATATTGCAACTACAGATTTCGCTTTCGCTGGCTTGACAATCCTTACTGGGGACTGGTTGATTTCAAGGGGCAATGCTTGGGATAAAATCGACAACACTGATGCTGTTACTGGAATCAAAGGCAATGCCGAAAATTCTTACAGGGTTGGTAATGTTGAAGTTGACCCTGATGATTTAGATGACACAAACACAACTAATAAATTTGTTACGGCAAACGAAAAATCAACTTGGAGTGGGAAACAAGATGCGTTGCCAACAACTTCTACTGTGGGAAGAGTCCTTAAATCCACAAGCACTTTAGGGGCAACTGAATGGGGAACTTTAAGTGCTAGTGATGTCGGAGCATTACCAAGCAATACAACTTATGTTTCGAGTGTAAATGGCTCAAGTGGTGCAATAACAAATGTTGAAACAACAACCAATAAGGTTACATCTATTACAAATTTAAGCACAGACACACAATATCCATCAGCGAAATGTGTTTATGACTTATTATTGGCAAATGGTGTAATACGATTAACAGGAACACAAGCAGAGCCAATTAACGTTGCGACAGATATGAGCGTTGGGAAACTTTATCTTTGCATTGGATATATACAATACGCCCAATCGTCTTCTATGAATACAAGTGGAAATCTTATATTTAAAATAAAAGATGGTGCGATAATTGTATTTGACACATATATCAATCCAAACAATTTTGGCTCTTGGGCTATAAGTAGCGGGTGTTCGGCGTATGTATATATAAATAGTTCGACAGGATATTTTTCTGGCGTTGAAAACCCAAATGTGGCTATAAAAAAAGTAAATAGTGGTTATAGTGCGAGTGTAGAGGATATTTATGTTCCAACATCTTATGGGACAAGTGGATATTTGCTAGAAAGTAAGGGTTTCGGGAATGCGCCAACATTCTCGGTAGGCACAACAACTTTAAACACAAAAAATATTGATGCAACTCCAATCCAAAATAGCACTGCGTTAGTGGAAAGTGGTGGGGTATATAGTGCTTTATTGAACAAAGAGAACAGTTCAAACAAAGTTACAAGTTTATCTTCGTCATCTACGAATACCCAATACCCATCTGCAAAAGCCGTTTATGATGCTATTGTTTCAAGTGGCATAATACAACTCACAGGAACATCAACTAATCCTATCAACCTTGCTACAGATTTAGTTGTTGGACAAATGTATGCTTTAAATGGTTATATAACATTAAGTTCTACACTCAATTATAATGCAGGAACAACTAATAAATATATATTCTATAAATATTCATCGACGACAATTGTAGGTATAAATGCGTATGCCACAACAACAACAATTGGGGCAACGGGTGGTAGTGTTAATAATGTTAGTATAAATTCATCAACAGGGTATGTAACAGCAACTAGTAGATACAATTCTATATCAGCACTTAACGGTAATTCACCAACATCAGCAGTAAACATTTACGCCCCTACATCTTACGGAACAAGTGGGTATTTACTCGAATCAAAAGGTTCTGGCAATGCTCCAACATTTACTATTGGGAAAGTGACAAGTGTTTCAAATGCTTCAACTGACGCACAAGTTCCAACTGCAAAATGCTTATATGATTATGGTCAAGAAGTTTCTTATTTAACAACTGCGCCAAGTTCTGCGAATACAAGTGGAAGACTTAAAATTGTTGTTTTAACGAGTGAGCCAGCAACAAAATATGATGGATATATTTATTTTATAACGGAGGCTTAATTTGAGTTTCATAGGAACAAAAGAACTGAATAATATTTTTGTCGGGAATAAAGAGGTCCAAAGTGTTTTTGTTGGGAATAATAAGATTTATAGCAAAGAAGTTACTCCAACAAGTGACCCATTTTTAACATTTAGTTCGCCTAATTCATTTACATTAAGCGTAAGTAATTCTACAAAAAATTGGGATGGGACATTAGAATATTCTATAGACAAAAGCACTTGGGATATATGGACTGGAACGACTGTTTTGTCAAGTTCTTTAGATGGGCAAAATAATGTTATATATTTAAGAGGCTCTAATAATACAAAAATAACAGGAGGAGATGGGGTTCAATATGTTGATTATGCTCAAAGATGGGTTCTCAATGGGTCAGATATATCGTGTATTGGAAATATAGAAAACTTATTAGATTATCAGCAAGTTCAACAAGGGATACATCCATCGATGGGTAAAGTATGCTTTGGGGGGTTATTCAAGGATTGTGTTTCTTTAATATCTCCACCGATGTTGCCTGCAGTAACTCTTAATACCTGTTGTTATGGAGGGATGTTTAGGGGGTGTATAAACTTATTAACAGCACCTGAACTTCCTGCAACAACTTTGACCGCAAGTTGTTACGCTGGTATGTTTGCTGATTGCTATAGTTTAACAGTCGCTCCTTCTTTGCCTGCTATAAATCCTGATATACCACTTTATTATTGCTATTCTAGTATGTTTGAAAATTGCTCTTCACTTTCAACTATCCCGTCTTTAACATCTATTTATACTGCAGGCTGGGGGTATTATAAAATGTTTAAGGGGTGTTCTTTGGTTAAAATATCAAGCGAAGAAACTGCAGAATATAAAAATAAAATATTTATACCATACCACAGGACTGGCACTGGTCAAGCAGCAATAGTTGAAGATATGTTCGCTGGAACAGGTGGGGTGTTCACTGGGACACCAGCAGAAGGAAGGTATTATTATACAAGCAATGACTTGGTTTAAATTTTTATATAAAAGGAGAATAAAATGGCTAATGTCTACATAGATGGAAATGGTAATGTTGTTTTGTTAAATAACAGTGCAATAACTCCTGAAAGTGCTGGTGTAAACCAATGTGATGTCACTGCATCTATTGATGGAGATTTTCAAGACATATCAATCAATGATATAGGTTATACACCAGTAACTCCTGCTGTGACAGCAAGTGCAACAGCAACAAGTGGAGTGACTTATACGCATATTTTAAGCAAACTAACATTTGCAGAGATAAATAAATACGCAAAAGCAATTTCAAATGCTAGTGATATAGATAACACAACAGCAGATGTTTATATTGACGATGGCAACAATCATTATATTTTGTCAGTTGGAGATACGATTTGTTATACACTTTCAACGGATGAATTGATGATAGACCAAATTATTGGTTTTAACCACGATGATTTGACATCTGCAACTGCGTATGGTGAAGCAACAACAACAGGAAAAGCGGGAATAACTTTTCAAATGGAAAATTGTTTAGCAACACTTTATCCAATGAATGATACAGACTCAAACGCAGGGGGTTGGGGTGCGAGCAAAATGAGAACTACGACACTTCCAGCGATAAAACTAACAATGCCTAGTGGATTACAATCAGTTATCAAATATATAAACAAAAAAGCAGCGAATGGTGGTTCAACAAATTATTCAGCAACAGAAACATTAAGTGATGATTTATTTTTATTATCAAATATAGAATTAGCAGGGTCTGCAGGTAGTGCGCAAGATGGAGCAAATGAGGGAACCCAATATAAATATTGGAGCGTAAACAATAAGTATGATGATAGGATTAAATACTATGACAACGCTGGAACACCAACTGGCGCTACTTGGTGGGAGCGTTCTTCGTTTTACAATGATACTAACTACTTCTGCGGCGTGAGCCCATCTGGAAGCAACACATATATTGGTGTTTCTAGGTGCGTGGCTTTTAGTTATTGTATTTAAAAGGAGTAAATATGGCAATAAATACAAGTAAAAAAATAAAAAAAATAAGTCATAACCAAGTTAATATCCCAAGTGGGGCAGATGTTTCTAACGTAACCGCAACGAGAAATGATGTTTTGCCAAGCAAGAAATTTGTTGATAGTAATGGGAATATTCACTCTGGACAGATGCCAATATATACAGGTGTATCATCAAGAACAAGCAATGGAACATTCAGCACCGCAAATAAATATGTAACGAGTGATTTGACTATAAGGGTTGACGCTTCACACTATATTTATAGACACCTTAATCCGACTATTATTAGAATTGATTTGAGAAATGTAACAATGCCATATACTATGAAATTATATATATATCAACCAAGTAGTGGCAGTCGTGCGTGTTATATAAATTGGGGCGATGGAGCAGATAATTCACCAACTTCTGTATCAAGTAGTTTTAGAGATTATAAAAGTCATACATACACGACTCAAGGCATACACACTATAATAATAACTCCTCAAGACCAAGGAGATAATAGATTTTTATTAGATAGTAGTCGTGAAGAAATTGATATGATGACATTTGGAACTTCAGGTTCAACTGGAATATTTGGTCAAACTTCTTCCAGCCATTTTACTATCCCTGTATCTATTTATTGTGGTGATAGTGCGTGGTTCAAACCTTATTCTTTAAGTTATTGTGATAATATTGAGGTATTAGATTTTACAAATATGAATAGTTTGATGGAACAACAAGTTACATCAAACACAAAATATTTTACACAAGACTTTCTTGCTGATAACCTGTGTCGCAATTCTATTGTTTGGTCGTTAATTATTGGTAGTGGAATAAATGAGTTTAAGTCAAACTGTTTCCGAGATACGAATGTTTGGAATATGGTTGTTATAGATGCTAGAGGAACTGGCATTTCTACTACTCCAATTACTGTAGGTAGTCAATATACATTGCCAACCGTTGTCGGAAAAATTTTAATAAGTCATCTGCGATTAGATAGATATAAATCGGCTTCTTATTGGTCGGCAAAATCTTCACAAATGTTCGGATATTAGGAGGGTGTTATGGAATATATAATCAAACAAGAATACAACAATGGTGACCAAGACATCTTGGAAATCTACCACCCAACAAACAAAATAAAAGAAGTTTGGACTAACACTTATACAGAAGAAATTGTTAAAATCAATGAAGAAACAGGCGAAGAATATATCGAAGAAGAAACAAAAACAAACACAGAAATAATGTTTTGGAATGCGACAGAAGAAAATCCACTTGTGATAGCGAAAATCAGAAAAGATGATTATTCAGTGAGTGATGAAATTTTGGAGGTGATAAATGGCTGAAGTATATAGTGATAGCAATGGAAATATCTTATTGTTTAACAGTGGAGCAATAAAAAGCAATGGGAGTGGAGGTGGAAGTATGAGTTTTTCTCAAACCGAAAGAATATCTTTTGCATATAACCTTGTTATAAATTCGAATGGCTCACAGTTCGGTGGGACACAAAGTTCTTATAATTGGGTAGATAAACAAAATTTACCATATCCTTTTAATCAATCATACGAAGGCTATGATTTTAAAGTTTTTGCAGGTTATGGTGGAACTTTTATCCAAGACACAGACATTTTTAAAAGTTATATGAAATTTATGACTGGGTCTGATTATTTACCAACATATAATGCTAATGAACCACACGATACCTATATTTATGTGTCGAGCAATTCGTATGATAGCAATTCAAGAGTTTGGAAATTGCAACATACTCAAATAAATGTTGGTGGAACAGATTACAATTTGTTGCTAGCATTTAAGGTTTCGCAATTTCCATTTGCATTAAAGGAAGATATACCAGAAAGTTCTGCATTGCCAAAAACAATTCAGGTTACTGGGGTTGCAGATGCTGAATACCATAGGATTTATTTTGACATACAAGATTCGGACCTCCAAAATGCAAAAGCATTGTCTACAAGGGTTTTTGTAAAAGACTCACAAAAAAATGAAGGAAGTCTGTTCGCCGAGAGCATAACTGGATTGATTGTATTCCGCAGTGGTGAAGATTCATTTGCAAATGTTGTTTGTCGATATGGTTCATACGATAGTTCGTTTGCAAGATTTGAGGTGATTCTTGATGACCAAAACCCACAAGTAGATTTAAGTAGTATTGAAACTGCACAAGCAGTAATAACTCTTTATTGATTTGGAAAAAATATTTGTTATTTTTGCTTGACAAGTTTTAAAAATTTTAGTATATTGAAAAAAAGAGGGCAGTATGGGCGATTTTAATGAAGAAGAAGAATTAGCACGTATTCAACAAAGAAAAGTTGAACAGGCAGTCGCTTTGAGTCACCAAAATGAAAAAGCACTGACTGATGTGAAACTTGAAGACATCAAGTTTAAACTAGACACAAACCAATCAGTTGAGAGCCAAGCGGAAGATGTCGCTGGGGCTTTGTCGATTGCTGGGGCTTTAAAAAATGAAAACACGGCAGACGAACTTATAAAAAATAAGTCCGAAGAACTTGTAAATAAAGCAAAAGCAAAGGCTAGCGATGCTCAAAAGAAAGCCATTGAAGCCGAAACCGAAGTTCAAAAAGCAGAAAGAGATTTATATGAGGCTGTTTTAAATACATTTGGTATTTACAAACATCTTCCAAGATGGCTAATGAAATTTATGGTCATAATATTATCGCCACTATACACATTTATAGGTTTGCTAATTGGTGTCCCTTGTGGGTTTGTTAAGATTTTAATTGACAACCTTGATGGAATTGTTTGCAGATATGAGAAAACAGCAAATGGCACAAAGCCAAAACTAAAAGCAATTTTCTGGATTTTACTCGTATTAGCATTGGCAACAATTATATGTCTAACCGTAATGAAATGCCTAGGCAAAATTTGATAATTACACAGCGATGTGTTTTTATACTGAAATCCAACAGTTCAAATTGGAAATCTAATAGGAGGTTGAGTTATGACTGAAATTAGACCTATTGCTGGTTTTGAAGAAGACTATGCAAGATATGTTGACAGGAAAGCAAGGGTTGAAGAAGAGATTAGAGTTGAAAGAGAAGCAGAACTTAACATCGTAAATGAAAAATACGATAACATTCTCGCTGAAAGAACCTCAAAACTCGACAAACTTATTGCTGAAACTTCAGAAATAATTGAAGTTGCTGACCCAGTAGAGCCAATCGAAGAGCCAGTAGAAGAAGAACAACACGAAGAAAATATCGATGAAGAAAACATTGGAGAATAGCAATGCAAGAAGATAGTAACGAACTTTTGAATAGCACTTATGTAATTGTGAAGAAACTCGAGAAGAAAGCCCAAATGTTTGGGAATGGTATGTTAGTTTTATCACTTTTAGATTGTATATTTGGGATTGTTGCTATTTTTTGTTCTTCTCTAACATTGGTGGCATTTTTTGCCAGTGCGACATCGTTGACTGCGATAACTATTTGTGGGCGAATTATCCAGATAACGAAGATTCAGCAGTTGGAGAAGGCATTAAAACCAGTGAACTTATTGGCTATATCGTGGTTTGTTACTAGGTATAAGAAATATCTAAAATCTAAAAAAGGAGGGGTCAGAGAAGTGAAAAAGACTAAATTAAGTGGCATTCAAATTGCTTCCATTTGTGGTGCGATTGCTGGTATTGCTTTTGCCATTGTTTCTGCTTTTGTTCCACAGATTTCAATAGCAGGAAATAGTATGTATAACATTTTAGTTGCTTCTGGGGTTGAAGGACTTTGCGCTTTCGCTGGGACATTCAAAGGTTATGCAACTAGGACTGAAGAAGAAATCCAAAAAATAAAAGATAAACAAATCGCCAAAGAGCAAAAGGCTATCGAGAAAGAAGCCCTTAAAGAACTTAAGGCGGCTGAAAAAGAGGCTAACCAAACATTAGCACAGCAAGAGAAAGCAAAAGAGAAGGCAGAGCAAGAAGCAAAAGAAAAAGCCGAACAAGAAAAAATCGAGGCTGAACATCGTGCTAAAGTTGAAGAAGCAAAAGCAAGATTACTATCAGATAAAAATATCGAAATAAAATAAAAGGGCTTTTTATATGGAAAATAAAAACAATAGAGATAATAGTAGAGTTCCAGTTGCAGTGTTATGCTGTTTCTTGGTGGCATTCATAATTCAAGGTGTTTTAAAACTTTGTGGGGTTTTCGTTTTTGAGAAAACTTTATCTTGGGGAATCTTTGAAATAATTGATAATACGAAATGGCTATATATAACTTACTATTCACTTATTGTTTTCTTGACCATATATTGCTTGTCATTTATGCTAACAAGTGAGCCATTTAGTCGTAAATGGTATCACTATGTGATTATGTTGATTGTATCATTTGGAATCACTACGCTAAAGACGTTTATCGTCTTGGATTATAAAATCCACGTTCTTCTTGATATAATGATTTATATAATCGTTCCTTTAGTGATTAACTTTACTACTGCGACAAAGTATAAATTATTGGCTAACAACATATTCGATGCCATCATTACAATTTCATTACAGATTGGTATGTATTTCTGTTATTTGGGTTTAGGTTATTGGAGTGGGGTTTTAAATTCGCTCTTACCTATGAGCCTTTTATACATCCCAGCATCTGCAAATTTCTTAATTCGATTAGAAATGTATATCGGTTTAGTGAGCATAATGTTGAGTATGAATATGTTAGTTAAAAAATTAAAAAGGAGGTAGGCGTATGTATTTTCCTATTGATATTGCTAGTGATTTAGCAAAAAAAGAATGAGTTGAAAAAAATAAACAGCAAAAAGAAAGGCAAATAATGGAAACAAAATTTACCTTTAAAGAAAACTGGTATTTTTTAAGGCAAGACATTTTAAGTTACCTTATGTCAACTGCATTGTATCTCTCCCTATGTTTTATTAGGGAGAGTTCTTTGCAAAGTGTGACTTATGGGCTATTTGAATGTCTTGTTTTTTATATACCATTTTGGATTATAAGAATGAATTTTAGTCACACTTATCATAGTGATGTATGGGCTAAATGCAAATTTCTTACAAGGCTAATGCTTTGTTGTGGAGTTTTTGTTATTTGGATTATGCCGATACGATATAGTTTGTTTAATTGTCTTTTTGTTGCTTTTATTTGTTGCCTTATATTGTATTATGCAGGTTTAGCAAAAGAAGAAAAGAACAGGCTAAAAGAAACAATCATAGAGCAAGATAAAAAGTTAAAGAGAAACATACACGATATGTCTGATGATGAGTTTGTTGACTATTGCAAGCACAAAGGCTTGAGCCAACAAGATATAATGATTGCTACCTGTATCTATAGAAAAAGGCTAAAGGGACAAGAATTATATGACACAATCGGCTATTCAAAGCCACAAACAATTCGCATACGAAAGCGAATATCCAAGTGTTTGGAAGATGATACCTAGGCGATACCTAATTTGATTTACAAATTGGGTTTTTTTATTTATAAGGAAAGTGTGAGAGCAAGGAGTGGCGTAGGCTTTGCTCTCACATTTTTTTTGCTTATACCACTCCTTGGCTCTGACCTTAATTTAATACAAGGAGGTTTAGATGTTTAAGAGTGCAGAAATATTAAAAGAATTGAAGAGCATAAATAAGAAATTAGATAAACTTATTTTGCTCGAACGAGGGGGAAAATTAAAAGACCTTTCGATAAAACGAGAGTTGAGTGAGTATCTCGATTCTTTCTTGGTGACACTAGCGATGCTTGCTAGTTCTTTTTCAAATACAGTGAGTGGAGGGGAGAAAGATGTATAACACATACACAGGGTATCAAAGTCCATATATCCCAAATTACCAACAAGCCCCACAATTATTTTCAAATCGTCAAACACAGCAACCAATACCATTTCAAGATGTGAGATTCGTTACCGAACAAGAGGCTAATGCTTATATCGTTATGGCTAACCAAAGAGTGTTGTTAATTGACCTTCAGCAGAACAAGGCTTGGGTGAAGAGTGCTGATAGTTGGGGGCAATCAATTATTGAACCATATACTTTTTCTAAACTTAATGGGCTATCAGGTGATGCAAAAATGGGGGAAGAAGAACCAAAGGTGGAATACCTAAAGAAAGAAGATTTGCCTAATTTGGCGACAAAGGACGACATAAAAAATGTCAACAATGAGATTCTTGCTATAAAAAAACAAATAGAAAATAAATCTTTGCTCGTTGTAAAACCAGAGAAAGCAACTACTGGGGAGGTTTAGATGGAAGATGAAAAAACCCAAGAATTAGAACAAGAAAAAACTTTGACTCTAAAATCGCTCGAGAAACAAATGAAAATCGAGATTCGCAAACTTCAAAAAGATATAAAAAATCTAAAAAGTGCTTTAAGGAGATAAATGTATGGCTAACCCAATGCAAATTTTGATGCAAATGATGTCTGGTGGTGGAAATCCACAAATGATTTTGCAAAACGCAATAAAACAAAATCCCCAATTCAATGCTTTGTTGAATCAGCAGAAACAAAGTGGAATGTCTATGGAGCAATTTGTTAGGCAACTAGCCCAACAGAATGGGGTAGACATCAACCCAATGGTTCAATTCTTGAACCAAAGGGGAATTAAATAGGTATCATCACAAGCAAATGTCGACTAATGCAGGTGTTTGATATAAATAAAATAAAAAAAGGAGATAAAAGAATGGCTTATATTGAAGGCGAAATTCCTGTAAACACAGGAAATAATGCAACACTAGCATACCCAGTAATGCCTTTTGGTGGTTACGGAATGGGTGGTTTCGGTGGCGGTTATGGTTTCGGTGGAGATGCAATCTGGATTATCCTATTGTTAGCACTCTTTGGCGGTTGGGGA
>Ga0310696_10007634_pt1 | contig 12682 bp, 6 predicted proteins | sample AusTroGonzalo_MG_4_FD_203885 | JGI IMG/M metagenome (GOLD analysis project Ga0310696, IMG submission 203885) | Bovine rumen microbial communities from tropical cattle in Woodstock, Queensland, Australia - Gonzalo_02 (v2) (version 2) | ecosystem: Host-associated > Mammals > Digestive system >... | reverse complement strand
CCGGCGGCTTCATTTCGCCGCGGGGGCTTGTTTGGCCCTGTCCGGCTGCGGCAGTCTCCTGATCTGTCTCTTGATCTTGTCGAAACGCTCTTTGATGGGGAAACTGATCTTGAGATCCGGGATCGCGCTGTACTGCCTGATGCGGTCGTGGTGATCGACGATGACGTACACGGGGCAGGTGTACTTCGAGCCGAACAGGGTGACGCCGGCTTTGATCTTCGCAAGTTTCCACCCCGCATATTCTTCGAGGATCTTCATGTCCTCGGCCAGTCCCGCCGGGATGAACCACTCGTTGGGCACGGGCAGCACCCCCAGGTCCACTCCGGCGTAGTCGTACTTCGGGCGGTATGGCTCCCTTTCTCCGGCCGCGATGTGCTTCAATTCGCCGAAATACATGTCCGCCGTGTGGTCGATGAATTTCAGCCCGCTGGCTGCGGCGGTCGGGGAGGCCAGGTCGTACTGCTCGAAGCGTTCGGCGGGCGGCCGGTATTTCTATTATTCTTCCCGCAGAAAGCCGCCGATCGAGCTGGCCGGCGAGGCTGTTTCCGCCGACTTCACGCAGGGAAGCGCCCATGCCGCGGTACTGGATGCGGAGAGCGGAGACCTGCGGAGCAGTTTCTCCTTCACCGACCGCGGCCGAGTCGTCAGGATCCTTCTGGAGCGTCCGGCCGGACAGCGGACTTTGATGATCGTCGGTCGGGGGGATCCTCTGCTGAAAAACGGTTATCCGGATCTGATTTCGCAAAATGTTCTTTTTGCCGTTTCCCCGGATCGCATCCGGCACGCCGTGCAGTACGGCAACCGGGATTTCCGCATTCCCCGTCCCGACGATCCGATCGATCCGGCTTGGCCGGTATCGGTCCGCAGGGCAGGGAATATTCTGGTGGTCCGGTGGGGCGACGTTTCGTATGTCCTGCCGTCCGACGGGCTGCTCCGGCAGTTGGATTCGGGGTTCGGGTGTGCCGTCAAAATTCCCGTCGAAAACCAGATCCCCGGGGCAGCTTTCATCTCCAATGATCCGGCTTGGGATCGTGATATCACCCATTCGCAGGAAAATTATTACATCTATATCGGCAGCGACAAAAGCAAATTCCCCGCGCTGCTGGGACAGCCCGTGCTGGGGCAATATTTTCTGGCGGTCCGCCGTCACGACGGCTGGAAATTTTTCTGGAACGACAAGCTGGAATTTTCCGACCGCTGATCTCCCGGGAAACGAAGGAACGTGCAGACCGCACTTACCGGTTTGTGTTCGGTCAGAGGCCCGTTTTGTGACCTCGGAAAATTCTGCCTTGACAAACGGGTGAACCGCAATTACACTAAAAAGATGCGGGGCGGATCGGGGCGGAACATGTTCACCCGCAGCCGGAATGGGGAGCTCTCCCATTTGCCGGGAAGTGACGGGCGCGCTTTACCCCGACACCGTCTACGGTCATGATTCGGGGGGCCGTCCCGGGAAGATCCCCGAACTGACCTACGGGAGATTCAGAGACTTCCACAGGCGCTTCTATCACCCGTCCAACGCGCGGATCTTTCTCGACGGCAGCGTGAACATCGCCGATGTGCTCGGGAAGCTGGATGCGTTCCTCTCGCCCTTCGAGCGGCAGGAGATCCGGGCGGAGATCGGACTGCAGGCGCCCCTGGAGACCCGCCTGCGGATCCCCTATGCTTCCGCCGCGGTGGAAGACAAGGCGATCCTGGCCTTCGGATGGTCTGCGGGAACGATGGAGGACGCATCGCACGCCCATGCCGTGGATATCCTCGCCGATTACCTTTGCGGGTCGAACGAGGCCCCGCTCAAAAAAGCTCTGCTCGGGCAGGGGGTCTGCAAAGACGCCTCGATGGGCTGTTACGACTACCGGCAGATCCCGCTTTTCCTGGTCCTGAAGGACACGTCGGAGGAAAACTTCGGCGCGATCCGCAGGATCGTCTGTGAGACGCTCGAACAGATCTGCCGCAGCGGGGTCGACCGCCCGCGGATCTTGTCCCTCATAGACCGGGACGAGTTTGCCGCGCGCGAAATGAATTCGAGCCGTCCGGCGGGGCTTGCCTACTTCTCCCGCGTTCTTCGGCAGTGGCTCTACGGCGGGGAGCCTGCCGCCGCGCTGGATACGACCGGGATATACGGGCGGCTGCGTTCCGGCGCGGAAAGGGGACTTTTTGAGGACATCATCCGCGAACGGATCCTCGGAAACGGCCATCGCGCCGAGATCGGTTTCATTCCCGATCCGGCCCTCGCCGGGCGGATGGCCGCCGAGGACAGGGCCGAAATGGAGTCCCGGCGGCGGAAGTTGTCCCCGGACGAATTGCGTGCGATCGCCGGGGAGGTTTCGGCGCTGAAGGCCTGGCAGGGCAGGGACGATCTCCCGGAGGATATCGCAAAGATCCCCGGGATCGATCCCGGGGATCTGTCCCCCGCGGGCTCGCCCGCGGAGGGGACCGTGGAGACGGCGGCCGGCGTGACGCGGATCGTATCCCGGCCGACGGCGGCCGGGATTTTCTATCTGGAGCTTTACTTCCCCGTCGACGATCTCCCGGCCGGAGATCTTGTCGAGCTGCCGCTTTTCGCGCGGCTTCCCGGCAGGCTCGGGACATCCCGCCGTTCCGCCCTGGAGCTGCAGACGCTCATCGCGGCGAATACCGGGAGACTTGTCTGTTCGACGGTTTCCACGAAGCGGGGGCGGTATTTCAAGGTCTCCGTCGCGGCGCTCGCCGGAAAGGCGGCGGCGGCTCTGGAACTGGTGAAGGAAGTGCTCTTCGAAACGCGGTTCGACGATGCCGGGGAGATCGAAAAGATTCTGCGCCAGAAGCAGATCTCCGCGGAGCGCGAAGTCTCGAACGACGGGCGGGCCCTGGCCCTGCGCGCGGCGCGGCGCGGGTTCGCCGAACGTTGGGCGGCGGCCGACATCCTGTACGGCGAACGGCAGCTGCGCTGGCTGCAGGCGCAGAAAACCGATGACGGGCTCATCGGCCGGTTCGGGGACATGCCCGGCCGCCTCTTGAAACGGGAGGGGCTGATCGTCTCCCGGACGGAGAATCTCCCGGAGGGACTCCTCGATCCGCTGCTGGCGGCGCTGGATCCCGGGAAACGGGGCGCCCCGGTGCGCATCCCGGCGGCGGCCGACTGCCCGCGGGCTTTTCTGATCGACGGGGACACGGGATTTTCCGCCCGGGTCGTCCCGCTGCCCGGCGGCATGCCGGTGACCGGGGCGATGCACGTGGCGTCGCGGATCCTTTCCCTCGGGTATCTCCACCGCGAAGTCCGTGAGATCGGGGGGGCTTACGGCGTGCACATGCGCGTGACCCCGAACGGGCTCGTCGAGTGCACGTCTTACCGGGATCCCCGTCCGTTCGGGAGTCTGGAGAAGATGGCCGGGATCGGTCCTGCGCTCCGCACGTTCGTCGGGTCGGGCGCAGACATTGACCGTTTCGTGGTGGCGACCGCGGCCTCTCTGGAACCGTATCGCCCGCCGGCTGACGCGGCCTTCCTTTTTGCCGATCTGTACATGGATGAACGGACCCCGGAGGATGAAGAACGCATCCGGCGCGAGGTCCTGGCCACGACGAAGGCGGATCTGCTGCGCTTCGCGGAACTGCTGGAGACGCTCCCGTCTTCCGCAACGGCCTGTGTCGTCGGAGGCGAAAGGCAGCTTTCGGGCTGTGACGCCGCGCAGATCCGGCCGGTCGTCCGCAAGTAGGTCCGGATGTCCGGCCGACCCCCGACGGCCGGGCGCGATCCCCGGGGAGGGCCGCTTTTCAAATCAAAAAGCCGATCGGCTGCCCGATCTTCGGATCGCTCCTGCCGGTATCGTCAGGCGACGGCCGAGACGCGGATGAACGTATCCGCAAGTTCATCGATCTTCAACGGCTTGTTGATGTGTCCGTTCATGCCGGCCTTCAGGGACTTTTCCCTGTCTTCCGCGAAGGCGTTGGCGGAAAATGCGATGATCTTGAGTTTGTCTCCGCCGGGGAGTTTTCTGAGGAGCGCCGTCGCCTCGTAACCGTTCATCACAGGCATCTGCACATCCATCAGGATGAGATCGTAAGCGCCGACTCCCTGCTCCCGGATCGTGTCGACGGCGATCTGGCCGTTCTGCGCGGTATCGACGATCATGCCCTGTTCCTGGAGCAGCAGCACGCCGATCTTGAGATTGAGTTTGCTGTCGTCGACCATCAGGACCTTTTTGCCCCTCAACGCGGAGAGCCGCTCCTCCCGGTCCGTCTGACCGGAATCCGCTTTCCCGAGGGACTGCAGGAGCACCTTTTTCAGATCCGACGGGAAGAACGTGTCCGGGATCGTTCCCGTGGCGCCCGCCTCCCGGGCCTCTTCCCTGATGTCGTCGCCGCCCTGTTCGGTCAGGATGAAAACGGACGCATCCGGGCCGGCGCATTTGCGTATGCGGCGGGCCGTTTCGATCCCGTCGATATCCTCCAGCGGCCGGTCCACGACGTAGACTGCGAAGGGGTCGCCCTGCCGCAGGGCATCCTCCGTGTAAGAGACGGCATCCTTGCACGAAACGCGCCATTCGCTGCGCAGACCGAGCTTCCGGAGCATGTCGGCGATGCGCTGACAGGCGTCGGCTTTGCCGTTCACGACCAGGGCGCGCACGCCCTTCAGTTCCGGGATCGCCGGATCGGAGGATTTTCCGGCAGGCAGCCGGAGATCCAGCGAAACGACGAATTCGCTCCCTTCACCCTTCTTCGTGACGACGGATATCCTGCCGCCCATCGTTTCCACGATGTTCTTGGTGATCGTCATTCCCAGTCCCGTGCCCTGGGTGTCGGAGACTGCGGCGTTCTCCTCCCGCGCGAAGGGATCGAAGACTCTCGCGGCAAACTCTTCGCTCATGCCGATGCCGTTGTCCTTCACCCTGAATTCGAACGCGCCGCGGCCCGGAGCTGCGGAGGGTTTCTGTTCGATCCGCACCGAGATCGTGCCGCCCTGGGGCGTGTATTTGACGGCGTTGGAGATCAAATTGAGCAGCACCCTGTTCAGGTACAGTCTGTCGCAGTAGACGAGCTCGTCCCGGACGTTTGCCGCGTCGATGAGGAAATTCTGCCGTTTCGCCCGGACGTCCGCAAGGACGATGTCCCGGATCCCGTGCAGGATGTCCGCCAGGGACTCGACTTTTTCGTTCAGCGTGATCTTGCCGGATTCGATGCGGCTCATGTCCAGCACGTCGTTGATCAGCGAAAGGAGGTGTTCCGAGGACTGTTTGATGGTTGCCAGACTGTCCTTGACCCGTTCCGTGTCGTCGATATGGTTTTCCGCGAGACCCGTGAACCCGATGATCGCATTCATCGGCGTGCGGATGTCATGGGACATATTGCTCAGGAACATCGTTTTGGCCCGGTTGGCGGCCTGCGTCATCTGCAGGGCCTCCTCGAGTTCGTTCTGCTTCTTTTCCAGCTGCTCCCTCAGTTCGGACTCCTGCTGTCTCTGATTTTCGATGGTCCTGGTATACTCCACCAGCTGCCGGTTCGTTTCCTCAAGCCGGACGCCTGCGGCCTCTTTCTCGGCCATCCGGCGTCTCGTGCGCCTGGCATCCCTCACGAGGAGGGCGATGATGACGGCCGAACCCGCGAGGAACACCGAAGAAAACAGACCCAGATGGTCGAAGAACACGTCCGTCAGCCGGTAGGAATACAGCATGTGCGTGTAGCGGTGCGACTTTTTCTGCACATAGTCCCTTCCGATCACGCCGAGACCGCGGTTCAGAAGTTTCAGGAGACCTTTTTCACCGATCCCCACGCCGAAGCAGCGTTCGTCTTTCTGGGCAAGATGGTGCAGGGAGAGTGTGTCGTATTTTCTGTTTTTCAGGATATCGTGGGCGCGCAGGCCGTTCAAAATGGTGCAGGTGACTTCGCCTGCGAGCACCGCCTCGAGACAGGCTTCGATGGAGGGGTACTGCGTCACCTTGGCCTTCGGAAAGTTTTTGGCGACGAAGTAATACTGCATGCGGTTGTTTTTGTTGACCGCGAAATGGCTTGCCGTCTTCTCCGAATAGGCGCCTTTATACACCAGTTCCGAGGCCATGGAGGTCACGGGGATCGATTGGTACAGCCCGTTTTTTTCCGAGAAATACAATCCGCCGCCCACGGGGAACGCCACGTCGATCCGGCCCGCCGCCATGTCGGCGATCATAGTGTCGTAACTCTCGTAACCCGAGTAGATGACCTCCAGACGCGAGATCGCCAGCTGGGCGAGGATCTCCCGGAGGATGTCCTTGACGACGCCCGTCACCTGGCCGTTCGGATCTTTCCCGCTGTAGGGCATGTAATTCTCCAGAAATCCGACCCTGAGGGTGCGGTGCGTCCTCAGCCATTGTTTTTCGCTCCGGGAGAGGGCGCGCGTCAGGATGCTCTTCGGATAATATTTCGTGTTCAGGCCGGGGATGAAACTCGGTTCCTCCACCGCCAGCACCGACTGGGCTTCGTTGAGCTTGGCCAGCAGATCGGGCCGCCTGATGTTGACGCAGACGAAATAACTGGAACCGCCGAACGGCACGAGGACCTCGGTATTGCTGCGTCCGTAGGCGCCGTTGCCTTCGGCGGCCAGGACATCGAGTTTGCCCGAGTCGAACGCGGCGAAGAGCAGCGGGTAGTCCTTGAAGACCTCGACCTTGGCGGTGACGCGGTTTCTCGCCAGAAAGCGGTTCAGGGCGTCCAGCAGGGCGCTGTCCAGCACGCCGATGGTTTTTCCTTTCAGTGTCTCCGGATTGCCGGTGATGCTGTCGTCGCTGCTGTGTTTCACGAGGTTGTATGATTCGCTCCCCATGGGAGCCTCGGGGTATCCGATCAGGCCCAGACGTTCCGGTTTCTTCGCCAGACCGGCCAGCAGGTCGATCTTGCCGTCGAGGAGCATTTTGTACAACTTGGCGTATTCCCCGTAGACGTATTCGTATTTCCAGCCGGTGTACTCCGACAGTTTCTGGTAGTACTCATAGGCATACCCGCTTTTCATGGCGTCTTCACGGGCGCCCTCCTGAAAGATCTCGTTCTCGTAGTAGCCGACCCTGACGGTGTCCCGTCCGTCGGCGGAGACGGTCGCGGGGAGGATAAGGGCAACGGTCATGACCGCGCACAAAAAGCCCGCGAGAGATTTGCGCAGACTTTTCGCGGCAGGGCGTTCCGGGCCGAAGCAGGACGGTATTGTGTGTGACAGCAAAATATTATTTTCCAAGAGGTTGCGCCTTTTTTTGCGGGATCCCGACAGCAGTTTCTTCACCATGGCGACCATCGATCCTATTGATTTTTACAAAGCGACACAGCATATTATACCTCAAACCAGACCAAAAAGCAAACGCAAAATGAACTTCGGCGAAAGTTTTTCGGGAGGACCGTTCGGAAAGCCGCGGAAAAGGACACTTCGCGGGATCTCCGGTCCCGGTTTGCAAAAGACGGTGCGGACGGGTATATTACGCCCGGGAGCGGTCGTCTGAAACGGACCGTCCGCAGAAAAAAACGTGCGGCGCCGCGGAGGAGGGACCGGTGGGTAAATTTGAAGAAATGGCGGCGGACTGCCGCTTGAGAAAATGAAAGGACTCCTCCGTCCCGAGGAGAAACAGCCTGATGACGACCATGGAACGGCATCCCCGCGATTCCCGGAACGGCTGGTTCTGGGTGCCGACGCTCTACTTTGCCGAAGGGCTTCCCGCCGCGCTCATCACCACGGTTTCGCTGGTGGTGTTTTCCAGTCTCGCGCTCTCCGAACGTTTCGTCGACCGGATCTCTCCGGAACAGGTGCTCTTCTGGACCGGTCTCTTTTCGCTTCCGTGGATGCTCCGCCCGCTGTGGGTCCCGGTGATCGACCGGGTCGGCACGCCCCGCGGCTGGGCGGTCGCGCTGCAGATGGTGATGGGCGGTCTCTTCGCCGCAGCGGGCGCCGCCGTCGCCTTCGGCGCGTGGCTTCCCGCGATCGCCTGCTGTTTCCTTGCGGCCGCGGCCGCCTCCGCGACCCATGACGCCGCCGCCGACGGCTTCTACATCATCGCCCTCGACGCGTCGGCTCAGGCGGGATTCTCCGGGATCCGCAGCGCAGTCTACAAGGCCGGGACCGTGGTCGGTCAGGGGCTCCTGACCATGCTCGGCGGCTGGCTCTGCACCGGACTCGGGCTCTCCGTCGAAAGCTCCTGGGGCTGGGTTTACGCCGCCGCCGGAGCGGGGATGGCGCTGCTCGCCTTCTACCATCTGGCGATGATGCCGAAACCGCCCCGCCCCGCCGCCGGAGGGGAGGGATCCGCCGCGCGGAAAGGATCCCTGCTCGCCTTTTTCGCTCCCTACTGGCACGCGGTGCGCGCGCCGGGATTCGGAAGGGCGCTCGCCTTTCTGCTTCTCTTCCGTTTGGCGGAGTCCCAGCTGCGGGTCGCGGTCCCCTTTCTGCTGGCCAAACGGGCCGACGGCGGCATGGAGCTTGCCGTCGTGGAACAAGGCTTCCTCTACGGCACCTGCGGCGCGCTGGCGCTGATCGCGGGCGGGATCCTCTCCGGTTACGCCGTCTCGCGGCAGGGGATGCGCCGCTGGCTCTGGCCCATGGCGCTGGCGATCAACGTGCCCGATCTCGTCTACGTCTATCTTGCCTGCGTCCGTCCGACGTCGCTCTGGGTGATCGGCGGATGCGTTTTCATCGAGCAGTTCGGCTACGGATTCGGCTTCACGCTGCTGACCCTCGGCATGGTGCTGATGGCCCGGGGGGAGGGGGGCTGCGAAACGACCCGTTTCGCCCTCTTCACCGCGATCTCCCTCTTCGGCGTCATGGCCCCGGGGAGCGTCGCCGGATACCTGCTGAAAGTCCCCGCGCTGCTCTTCCCCGGACTCGACCGGCTGGCCTGTTACCGGATCTTCTTCCTCTGGGTGATGGTCTGCACGATCCCGTCGTTCCTCGTGACCGCGCTGATGGCGAGATCTCTCTGCGAGGGTTTCCCCCCGCCCGTGCCGGAGCCGCCCCGCGGGACCCCCTGAAATGCGGCCGGCCCGGCCGCCGGGAGACCGGGCATCTTTTCCCCTCAGGAACGATTTGTGCCGGACGTCGGACCTCGTGCATTTCCCGCCCCATATTGAAAAATTGCCGGGAAGTGCTATATTGTGCAGGGGTCGGGCTCCTCGCCGCGTATCACGGGATACCCCGGCGATCCGAAGGGGAGAGCATATCCGATCGCAAGTCCGGCATTTCATTCCCGGACGGCAGAGAAGAGCAGGAACGGGGCAAATGTTTGAAAAAGGCTTCGAATCGGACGAACGGACGCTTCCCTTGCCGGATTTTCTCCGGCGGAAAATGAGGGGTGCGGCATGACTTACTCGATCATCGGGATACTGGCGGGGATCATTCTGGTCATCACGAATCGGGACGTCCTGTGGCTGACGGGAAGTTCCGGGTCTTCACAGATCCTGCGAAAATACCGCAGTTTCCTCTTTGCCGTTCTGGCTTACTACATCACTGATGCCCTGTGGGGCATTCTGGATGCCCATCGCCTCACATCTCTTCAGTTTCTCGACACGACGCTGTATTTCGCGGCGATGGCGGTGCTGGTCCTGCTGTGGACGCGGTATGTCATAGCCTATTTGGAAGGCAACACCTCGTTCGACACCATGCTGTGGTACGGCGGATGGGCTTTTTTCGGATTCGAAATCATCGTCATCATATCGAATCTGTTTTACCCCGTCATGTTCTGGTTCGACGAATCGGGGACTTATCATACGGCGGTTTTGCGGCATACCACGCTCTACGTGCAGATACTGATGTTTCTGCTGACATCGCTGTACACGTTCGGCATAACCCGGAAGACCAGGGGGAAAGTCTGGCGGAGGAATCTCGCCATCGGGTTGTTCGGCTCCTCGATGATCGCCCTGATCGTTCTCCAGCTCCTTTACCCGCTGTGGCCGTTTTACGCCATGGGATGCATGGTCGGGACTTGTCTGCTGCACAGTTTCGTCGTCGAAGACGAGAAGGAAGAATACCGCAATGAGCTGGAGGAATCGCTGCAGCGCGAACAGGGGCAGAAAGAGGAGCTGGCCCGGAACCGGGAAGTGCTGCAGACGGCGCTTGCCGCAGCGGAGTCCGCCAACAAGGCGAAAACCACCTTTCTCTCCAACATGAGCCACGAGATCCGCACGCCGATGAATGCGATCATCGGGCTGAACAGTCTGGCGCTGAGGGACGGAACGCTTTCGGAGACGACCCGCGGGTACCTGCAGCAGATCACCGGAAGCGCAAAGCATCTGCTGGGACTCATCAACGATATCCTCGACATGAGCCGCATCGAATCCGGGCGGCTGGTCCTGCGCAAGGAGCACTTTTCCCTCAACGGGCTCCTCGAGCAGATCAACACCCTGGTCATGGCCCAGTGCCGCGAAAAGGGCCTCTCCTTCACCTGCCGCATCGACGGTCCGGTGGAAGACCGCTACATCGGCGACGACACGAAACTCAAACAGGTGCTGATCAACATCCTCTCGAACGCCATCAAATTCACCCAGGCGCCGGGGAGCGTCTCGCTGAACATCGAACAGGTCAACGTTTACGGGGATCAGGTCACGCTCCGGTTTTCGATCCGCGACACGGGCATCGGCATCGCCGAAGATTTCATTCCCAGGATCTTCGAACCGTTCACCCAGGAAGACAGCAACCGGAACAACAAGTACGGCAGCACCGGGCTCGGCATGGCCATCACGAAAAATATCGTCGAACTCATGAACGGCATGATCCAGGTCAAGTCCGAAAAGGGCGTCGGGTCCGAATTCATCGTGACTGTCACGCTGAAAAGAAGCGATGCGCCGGATGCCTCGCTTCATACCGTCAGCCCTGAAGACATGCACGTCCTGATCGTGGACAACGACCCCATCGTCTGCGAGCACGCTTCCATCGTCATGGATGAGGCCGGCATCCGCGCCGACACGGCGCTGTGCGGCAAAACGGCGCTGGACATGCTCGAAGTCCGGCATGCCAAGCACGATCCGTACAATCTCGTTCTGCTCGACTGGAAAATGCCGGAAATGGACGGCGTGGCCGTCGCAAAGGAGATCCGCAAGCGTTACAGTAGCGAGACGACAGTCATCATCCTCACCGCATACAATTGGGACGAGATCATGGACGAGGCGCTGCATGCCGGCGTCGACAGTTTTCTCGCCAAGCCGCTGTCCGCAGCCAAGGTGATCGAGGAATTCACGAGGATCGCCAAGCGCAGCAGCATGAAGGAGCTGTCCGAAAAGAAGCGCGCCGACCTCAAGGGCAGGCGCATCCTGCTGGCGGAGGATATCCTGATCAATGCGGAGATCGTCAAGGAGCTCATCCATTCGCAGGGAGCGGAGATCGATCACGCCGAAAACGGCAGGCTTGTCACGGAAATGTTCGCCCGAAGCGAACCGGGGTACTACGATGCGATCCTCATGGATGTCCGCATGCCGGAAATGGATGGACTCGAGGCGACTTCCGCGATCCGCGGCATGGATCGTCCGGATGCCCGGACCGTTCCCGTCATCGCCATGACCGCGAATGCCTTCGACGAGGATGTGCAAAGTTCCCTTCAGGCAGGGATGAACGCTCATCTTTCCAAGCCGGTGGATCCGGAACATCTTTTCCGGACACTGGAGGAGATCATCTGGGAAAAAGAAAACAACACACTGAACGCACGGTGAATCATCATGACGGAACAAAGGGACACAAAAGGGAAATCATTCTCTCCGCTCGACGTTTGGGCGCTGGCCTTCGGCTGTATGGTCGGCTGGGGCGCATTCGTCATGCCCGGTTCGACCTTCCTGCCCGTGGCGGGACCGGCGGGGACCATCATCTCCATGGCGATCGGACTGGTCATCATGCTGATCGTCGGCTCCAGCGTCTCCTTCCTGATGACACATTCCCCGGGCGTCGGCGGGATTTATTCCTATACCCGGACCGCGCTGGGGCGGGATCATGCTTTCCTCTGTTCCTGGTTTCTCTGCCTTTCCTATCTGACGATCGTGTTCCTGAACGGGACCGCCCTGTTTCTCGTCGTCCAGGTGCTGCTGGGGGATGCCGTGCATCGGGGATATCATTACACCATCGCGGGCAAGCCGGTCTATCTTTACGAGGTGCTCCTTTCCATCGGCGCGCTGACCGGGGTCGGATCCCTTTTCCTGCTGATGAAGTCGGTGTTGAGGTGGCTCGCCACCGCGCTCGGCGTGCTTCTCCTTGCCGGACTGGCCGCCACGACCGTCTTCTGCCTCCCGCATGTCGACTGGCACGACATCCTCTGCTCCTTCGGTTATCAGAACGTGAACAGGGGATTTGCCATTTTCAGTCTGGTCATCCTTGCTCCGTGGGCCTTCGTGGGATTCGAGGTGCCGTGCTTCGAAACGGCCAACTTCGGTTTCCCCCTGCGCAAGACGAAGCGGATCCTCTTCTGCGCCATCACCGTTGCGGCCTTTGCGTATGCCGCCATGGCCGTCGTCAGCGTCTCCGCGATCCCGGACGGGTATGCCTCGTGGCCCGCATACATTGCCGACCTCGACAACCTGAAGGGGATCATTTCCATGCCGACGTTTTATGCCGCCCGGAAAGCGATGGGGACATCCGGCCTCGTCATCATCTGCATAACCGCGTTTGCCGCCATTTTGACCGGCATCATCGGCGCATACCGTGCCATCGTGAATCTGCTCACGGCGATGGCGGAGGATAAAATCATCTCGGATAAATTTTCCAAGTCGGAGTACT